>Ga0164313_10002364_pt1 | contig 16963 bp, 12 predicted proteins | sample GuaBasSedimGuay4_FD_113735 | JGI IMG/M metagenome (GOLD analysis project Ga0164313, IMG submission 113735) | Subseafloor sediment microbial communities from Guaymas Basin, Gulf of California, Mexico - Guay4, Core 4569-4, 0-3 cm | ecosystem: Environmental > Aquatic > Marine > Hydrothermal vents...
CAACGCTACATAGGTGATATTCTCGAACATGACCGGCCTCCTTTCGTATGTGCCTCTAACCGATTATCTTCGGTCAACACACGACTTTGCGAATCGCGGCCGGTCATTCCATATCGTCTACGGGCAGCCGAGACGGCCGCCCCCACAATTCGTCGCACTACGGGCTGGGGTGGAGGAGACGATCGCGACCTCGTTGGCTTTGTCCTGGGCATCGAATCCGGTTCCGGTTCCGGTTCCGGAATGATGTTGACCGCCACAACTCAGACGGTGCTGACCCAGACTCGACGCGTCCTCGGGCCATCAAGTTCGACAAAGAAGATTCCCTGCCAGGTGCCCAGTTTGAGATGGCCGCCGTCCACCGGTAGCGTGATCGAACTGCCAAGCAGGGTGGCGAGGAGGTGCGCGTCGGAGTTCCCCTCGGCATGGGCGAAGGAAATTTCCGGGACCATGGCCTGGTAAGCGGCGGCGAGATCTCGAGCCACATCGGGATCGGCGGATTCGTTGACCACCACCGCAGAGGTTGTGTGCGGCACGTGGACATGGCACAAGGTCGGATCTCCACCGAGTTCACGAAGCGCATCGGTGACATGCGCGGTGATGTTGACGAGCTGGGTGTGGGCAGTAGTGCGGATCCCGAATTGCTTCACAGTGTCTCCTCCCAGGCATGGGCGTGGATCTGTCGGTAGGCGTCGGACAGAAAAACGACTCGACGGATATAGGAGTAAGTTTCCGGAATCGGTACCGACTCCGAAAAGACCCTCGCGTCGGGCCACCGCCGCCACCACCGCCGCACCCTCTTCTCTCCCGCGTTATAGGCGGCCAAAGAGGGTTCCAAAGCGCCATACTTCCGAATGAGAGTGGCGAGCTCCCGGGCGCCGATCCTGATGTTGATCTCGGGGTTCTCGAGATCCGGCCGGCTTCCCAAACCGAGGGCGCGGGAATGAAGCCGTGCCGTGGACGGCAGAAGCTGCAGCACCCCCCGGGCGCCCGCAGGTGACCGGGCGTGAGCGATGAACGTGCTTTCCTGCCGAGCCACCGCGGCGATGATCCAGGGATCGAGTCCTGTCTCTCTCGCCGCGGCCAGAAGATGATCCGAATATCGCAGGGGAAGATAGGCGAGAGCCGCATCCACCGGGATCTCGGCAATAGCGGTCGACGATATTTTCGGGAAGCCCAAGCGGAGATTCCGAATGGCGGTATTGGCGCGGCCGGAGTGTGCCGCGAGTTCGGCGGCTGCCAGGGCCTCGGATTGCGTTGGAGCCCGGTGGTCAAAGAGACGCTGCCACTCTTCGGCGGCTTCCGACGGGCCGGCGTGGTCGAGCAGCCAGGACACCGACGGCGACGGTTCGGCTGCACCCACCGGCGCGGGGGCAGAGTATTGGGTTCGTTTGATTTCCGGTGCGAGATCCGAAGCCCAACGCCCGTAGAGATCGGTGACCGAGACCGACGCGAGTTCGCCCAGCTCATCCGCCTCGGATCCCGTGAAGGACTGCCAGAAGCTCAGGCAACGTGCGTGCTGCGGGAGGGAACTCGCGAGTCCCTGGACAACCCGAGGATCGGCCCCCACGCGAGCCAGAGCGACACCGAGTCGGCGACCGAGCCAACCCCTGCGCCGGTGGTCCCATCCTGATGCCTCCAGTTCACGCCAGGCGACAAGGGCCTGGTCGAGCTTGCCCCCCTCGGTGCCGCACTCGAGAATCAAAACCAGCGCCTCAGTCCGGACTGTGGGATCGGTGGTGTCCGCCTGGCGGGCTTCGTCGAGGCAGGTGACGAAAGACGCGGTGGAGGCCCTGTCGGGAAACCGCCCCCAACCCTGCCGTCGATAGGCCTCGGCGCGCAGCACCAACTCTTCGGCGTCGGATCCTCTTCTCGATGGAAGGGCGTTGAGGGCACGGGTCGATGACCCGGCCTCGAGCTCACAGCGCGCGAGTTCCTTGCGGCGAGCCTTTTCCTCGTCTCCGCGGAATCGTTTGCCTCGGAGTTCGGCCGCGCCTCGCGAGCCGAGACCGGTTTTGCGCCAGGCCGCGGCGCGAATCACCCAGTCATCATTGGGTAAACCGGCCAGCGCTGCCTTCTCGAGAGTGCGGGAGTGGCTCCTCAGGAGGTGCGGGGCATCCAAGGCCAGTCGTCGGGCCGCCTGGGCTGCGATGGTCGCATCAGCAGTCTCGAGGAGTTGGATATCGGCCCGATGCCGCGCGGCATCGGGTGCGTCGAGAAGAGTGGTGACCGCAGCATCGCGGTCTCCCTCTGCGGCCAGGGACGCGGCGAGGGCCAGGATGGCGCGACCCTTGAGATCGTCGGAGGGTCTCGCCTCGAGGAACTCGAGCCAGCCCTTAGAACCCGAGTTGTGACGCTCGAGTAACCGGTACCACCCAAGGTGCCGGGCAGATTCGAGAATCGGTCCTGCGCCTGCAGTCGAAAAGAGCTTGGCAGCAGTTGTCGGATCGGTCTCGCGAGCGGCAAAAGCCCGGGCGAGCGTCTCCAGCCGATGATCGGTCGGGGGTGATTCAACCGGCGCACCGCACGCTGCTATCAGCGTGATCCCCAGAAGACCGAAAGCTCGCGAAAGGATGCGCTGACCTTTGACCTAAGGTCCGACTCAGCTGCCGAATACGTCTGGATCGCCGTCGGCGAGGATGCGCACCAACTCGTTTTGGAAGAAGTCCTGTTTCTCTCGAATCTCCTCTGAGATTCGTTTGTCGAACATCTCACGACTGCGATCGATGTCCTCCCTCAGACGGCTGTAGAGATCCTTGGCTTCGCGACCACGCTCCACCTGCTCTTCGTTGTAGAGCTTGATCTCTGAAACCAGGAGGCGGGCGAATCGTCGAGCCTCTTCCTGCTGCGCCTCGTCCTCGGTCATCTCTTCGTCGGGCTCTTCCGGGGGCGGCTGCACCGGTTGGACCGGTGGCGGCTCGTCGGGGAACTTAGAAGGCTGTGACTCTTGCTCGTCCTCGGGCTCCGGTTCTTCTTCGGGCTCTGGCTCGTCTTCTTCCACGACCTCGGGAGGTGTCACCGGCACCTGGACTTCGGTCGGGATCGCCTCGGTCTCGGCTTCGACCTCCTCGCTCACTTCGTCCGCCACCGGGTCGGCTTCGAAATCCTCGACGGGGGGTTCGAATTCGCCTTCGGCGGGTTCATCGGGCTCGAAGCTCTCGCTCGCGATCTCGGTGTCGTCGTCAGTTTCGGCTGTGGCTTCTTCGACCTCCGGTTCAAACGTCGTCGGCAACTCCGACAGGTCGATCTTCATCGTTGCCGAGGGGTCGATCTCCTCCGTCGCCGGCTCTTCCTCAACCGCCTCGTGGTCGGGTTCTTCAGGTTCGAGCTCTCCCTCGGCGGTGGCGGAGATCTCGTCAGCATCGAGCCCTTCGACTGAATGATCTTCGTCGGGCTCTTCGGGCAGCTCGTCCGAAGAGATAGCTGCGGTGACCGCGTGGGGGTCGGAGACTCTCTCTTCGATCGACTCTTCGTGATCCTCGATTGTCTCGTCCGGTACTTCGACCGACTCTTCTTGAATCTCGGCCGGCTCCTCTGGGGTTTCGACGGTTTCGGCTTGCGCCTCGACCGTTTCCTCGGGGACTTCGACGGTCTTTGTGGCGGCCTCGATCTGAGTCGGTTCGGCGAGCGACGGTGCGGCGGTCTGTCGGAACTGGAGGGTGTCGATCAGCCAACACACCTGCGCTACGAGCGATTGGGCGGTCCCGGGATTCCACGGCTGTCCCTCGAGTCGATCGACATAGACGGCGCCCATGAGTTTGTTTCGAAGCGCCACCGGGATCAGCAGGATGTCGCGCGGCTTCTCTTCATCGGTGAGCCAGCCGGCAAAGAACTCATCCTCGTCCGGTGCGAAGTGGACCGGGCGATTTTGTTCGAGCAGCGTAGCCAGGGCGGTACTCTCTGCGGCGTCACCCTGCCACGCCCGAAGGCGTTCGCCATCGGTGAATCCGATACCGCTCCATGCCGATACCTTGCCCTCCCGGAGGACCAGAACAACTGCCCGAGCCGCGTGTGCGGAGATTGCGGGAAGCAGTTCCTTGAGCAATTCGGATTGGCTTCCGGCTTGATCCAGCGTTCGCAGGAGATCGAGCGTGGCCGCTGGTTGGGCGGCGCCGGCCGCTCCTTCGAGTTCCATGACTCTGGCTTCGAGGTCTGCGGCGCGTTGGTGCTCGGCTTCGGCCTCGTCGTTGAGGGCGCGAAGCGCCTCTTCGACCTCATCAACCGGTAAACACTCCTCGGCGGTCTGAGGGAGAGCTTCCTGGACTGAGGTTTTTGCTCCCTGAATCAACTCATCGAGATTCTGTACCACGAGATCAAGACGATCAGAAATGGTGTCCATACCGCGGCGCTGCGCTTGTTTGAGTTGTTCAAGAATCGCGTCATAGCGCTCCATGGTGCCTCCATGTTCGACTCACCGCACGTAACTTTATTATCCCTGGCATCCTGCACCACAGTCAAGGATGGGTTTCGGACCACGGATCATCCTCGACCTTTGACTGGAGAGATGCATTGTTCTTGACCCGGTCAGCATAGTATAGCCTGACGCTGATCGCTGGGATTGCGGCTCGGATTCTCAAGGCGATGACATTGTCACGAGACCGCGGTTCTGTTAGCGTTCGGGCTGAAGGGAGAGGCCATGAAGAGGAACCGATTGTTGGTGGTGTGTGTCGTCTTTGTAGCGGTTGTGGCACTCAATCAAGGTTGCTCTCGGGGTCCGAGCGAGGAAGAGCTCAAGCTCGCCGCGTTCCAGGAGCAGGCAACAGCGATGAAGCAGGCATACGAGGGTTTGGTGAGCCTGCGTGCAGAAATCGAGGCCGCCGAGTTGACGGTTGCCGAGCTCCAGGAGATCCCCGAGAATGAATTGACCGACGAACAGAAACTCGAAATCGAAGAGCTGACAGCCAAGGTCGAGTCGGCCGCGGTGGAGGGCGAGACTGCTTTCGAAGGGGTCCAGGGTATGGTCGCGGACCTCTTGAACGTAGGGATCAACGAGTATCCCGAGAGTAACGAGACCGCAGATGCTCTGATAATCTACGCAGATGAAGCGATCTTTGTCGCCGACGACATGGTGGCGAAATCAGGGGACTACAAGAAGGCGATCGACCACCTGGGGAATGCCGAGGGCTACTTCCAGGCCGCCGGTCTGTCGTCGTATCACCCGCTGATTGCCAAGATCGCGGAGCTCGATGACTGGCGTTTCGTGACTCAGGAACGATTCGACCAGGTCAAAAAGAAGATGACCAAGGACGAGGTCTCGGCGCTGGTCGGCCAGGTTTACTTCCGTAACATCCAGGAAGACCCAGACAAGGGTGTGGAAACCTGGCTCTACAAGAAGCGCGAAGGCGGCGCTGCAGGCTTCTACTTCAAGATCAAGAACGAGAAGGTCTATGACAAGAACTGGGAGGCCGTGGCCGCCCAGACGGTGGTTGAGGACTGACAAGTACCTAAGATGAGCGATTCTCGGCGGCGATCTGCACCAATCTCTTGCGCTCTGGACGTTTGCAAAAATACTCGACATACCAACGGGTATGCCTCCGTTTTTCGCAAACGTCAGAGCATCAAGATCTTGGCGCATCTCATCCACCAGAATCACTCACCTTAGGCAGAACAAAGAGTCAGGTTGCTGCGGTGGTTCTGTCGGTGTGTGACCTGGGGTGACGGCCCGTTTTCGAGCCTGCCCCGGTCTTGACCGCAATCCGCCTCGGTGCTAGCCTGACCGTCCGAATGCGAGCGTCGGCTGTGATGCCTGCGCAAATAGCACGGAGAGGAGGTGAGACCGCCAATGCCGACAGGAGTTTATGTCCGTGACAACGAATCCTTCGAGCAAGCACTGCGCCGTTTTAAGCGCAAGTGTGAAAAGGCCGGTATCCTTTCCGAGGTCAAGCGCCGCCGCTTCTATGAGAAGCCTTCCGAACAGCGGAAACGGCAGATGATCCAAGCCCGCAAGAAGATGCTTCGTAAGTTGGCGAAGCAGCGCCGGGCGGGTCTTCTCTAGATCACCTTGCGACGCTCGCCATTTGCTGAGCTCGAGTTCGATACAACCATGAAACTGGTAGCGGCCCATGCGCGTACGCGCATGGGCCGCACTCTTTTGGCATCCTTCGGTGCGTTTCCCAGCTTCGAGGAGGCCCTCGAACGTGCGGCCTTCAACGCCGCACTCCTCGAGTTGGTCGAACTCGACGGTGCCCTGCCACTGGATGGCATCGACGAGGCCTCTCCGTGGCTCGGGGACGATGCCGCTGCGCCGACCGAGCCCAAGGAGTTCCTCGCACTGCTGTCCTTGGCCAAGAGGGTGACGGCGGTTCGTCGACGCCTCGGGGAAGTGGCCGACGAGTTCGCGGTCCTCCGCTCGGTGGCCGACGAACTTCCGGACACTCAGGGGCTGGTGGAACTGGTGTCGCCGCTTCTGGGGCGTGACGGCAGGATCCCCGATGATGCCTCTCCCGAACTCGATCGTCTGAGACGCGCCTCGGGGAGGCAGCGCAAGGAACTGCTCCAGGTTCTATCCGGAGTCCGGCGGGCTCATGGTGACGCTGTCACGGATGCGCCGCCGACACTCCGCCGAGATCGCTACTGCGTTCCCGTCCGGGCCGGCGCCAAATCGCAGGTGCCGGGGCTGCTTCTCGACACCTCGTCGAGCGGCGCGACGGTCTTTATCGAACCCTTCGAGGCCGTCGAACTCAACAACGCCCTGGCCGAGATCTTCGCCAAGGAGCGTCACGAACTTCAACGGATCCTTCGACTGATCGGCGATGCTTTTGCCGAGGCCGCCGAAGCACTCTCCGGGGCTATCGAGGTCCTCTCCCGGCTCGATGCCGCCCAGGCGGTGGTGCTCTTCGGCAAGGCGGCGGGCGGCCGAATCGTCTTTCCCGAGGCCGGTGCGGAGCTGCGGATTGTCGGCGCCAAGCATCCTCTGCTTGATGACCGGTTGAGGGATCTTCGGTTGGAGGTGTTCGGTGAGGCCGAGCGGCGGCGCGAGCGACGCTTGGCCGTGCCGCTGGACTTCATCATGGGAGACGGGCTTCGAACCCTGGTCATCTCGGGTCCGAACGCGGGTGGCAAGACCGTGGTTCTCAAGACCATCGGTCTGATGGTGTTGCTCTGCTATCACGGGGTGCCGCTTCCGGTGAGCGTCGAGACATCGATCCCCCGGGTTGACGATCTGTGGTGCCACATCGGAGACGAGCAGGACGTGACCGCCGACCTTTCGACATTCTCCGGCGCCATGGCCGCCACCGCCAGCCTTCTCGAGAGTGCGGGAGAAGGCACCCTGGTGCTCTATGACGAACTCGGGGCGGGAACCGATCCCCTCGAAGGAGCTGCGCTGGGTTGTGCGTTGCTCGAATCGCTCACCCGTTTGCGAGCCCTGACGGTGGCGACAACGCATCTCGCCTCCATTGCCATGGTGGCTTCGTCTGCAGAAGGTTTCGACAACGCCGCCATGGAATACGACGAAGCCAAGGAGAGACCCACGTATCGCCTGGTCATCGGTCGCCCTGGGCGGTCACGGGCACTGGAGATCGCCCACCGGATGGGCATCGCCAGCGAGGTGCTGTCACGGGCGGAAGAGCTCCTTGGTGGCGAACACCTCGAGCTCGACCGGTGGTTGCGTCGGTTGGAAGCCCTCGAACAGGAGCTGATCGAGGAACGCGCCGTTATGTCGAGACGCGAGATCGAGATCGCAAAACTCGAGAACGCGGCGACGACCGAGTTGCGTCAACTCGAGGCCGAGCGGGCCCGGGTTCCCACCGAACTCCAGCGCGAGCGGGATGCGTTGAAGCTGCGGGCCAAGAAACAGCTCGACCGAGCGACGGCCGCGCTCGAGAAGGCCACGAAGGACCTCAAACCAATGGGCCGGCGCAGCGTGCAGAAAGTCCGCGACGAGGCGCTGGATCTCGGCCGCCAACCATCGCCACCGAAGGAGCCGTCCGTTGAAGGCCCCGAGGTCGGTGCCGCGGTGCGGTTGACGGTGCTTGGCGGTGAGGGAGTGATCGACGCCATCCGGGGGTCCCAGGCAGCCGTGGTCATCGGCAACAAGAGGGTGTGGGTTCCCATCGGCGACCTCACGATCATCAAACGGTCGAAGAAGGCATCCCGCAACCGGGTGGTCCGGGTCGATGTGACCGAGGAGGCCCCCCAGGAGCTCATGCTGATCGGTCTGGACTCGGAGCGGGCGCGCGAGGATGTGGAGCGAGCCCTCGATCAGGCGTTTTCCGCGGGCAAGAGGATGATCCGCATCGTCCACGGCCACGGCACCGGGACCCTGAGGCGCATGGTTGGTGAGGTCTGTCGGGAGCACCCTGCCGTGAAGTCCTTCAAGCACCCCCCCGGCAACCGTGGCGGGACCGGCGCCACCGAGGTCGAGTTGGAGGAATCGGGGTGAGGCGTCCAGGAGCCCCGGCCTTCTGGTCCGAATTGTGGGGGCGGGCGTCCCGCCTGCCCATCAGTCTCGCAGCGGTTTGGATCGCGTGTCCGAGAGACTGTGGTACGTGGCGGTAGGTGGGAGATGTGTGGCGTTGCCGCGGCGTCCCGGAGGACCGGCCTTCTGGTCCGCCTTCGGCGGCCCAGCGTCGCACCATCGGCGCGGTCGCGAGAAGGATGATTGAGGGACTGCGACCACGCCGATGGCGCGCCGGCGGCCTCCCTCCGAACCGGAACAGATGCACTGGAACGCTCTACCGCGAGGGTTGCCCGGCAGCGCCATTGTGTGGATCGTGCCGCGTAGCGGGAAGGTCGTCCCGGCACAATGGCGTGCCCGGCACGCCCCGAGGCGGCGCCATACCCCCGCAGACACAGAGGTGACCCCGGCACACCCCGGTGAGCGGTGTTTCCGCGTGCTCGGAGGCGGTCTCGGTAGGGGACACGGTCACGGGCTGGAGTCCGCAACGCGATGTCACCCTGAGCGAGGGAGTTCGACGACCGAGTCGAATGGGTCTCCACCGGGTTGGAAGGGCGTTCGTAGAACCGGTTTCAGCGGCGCGCTTCTCGAACAGTGTCTAGAACGGCACGTCCGGTCGAGGCCAGAACTTCGTTTCCTCGACGTCGGAGCAGCGACACGGGTTTCCACCGACACTCCAGAGCGTATCGCCCACTCAATAATTGCGATGGCTTTGCGCCTTCGCGCCTTAGCGTTGAATTCCTGATGGATGCGATGGAGCTGTCAACTTGCGATGACTTCGTGAAGCCTTCGTGTCTTTGTGTCTTCGTGGTTGCGACGTGCGATGGCTCTGCACCTCTGCGCCTCTGCGTTAATTCCGAATGCGCGACCGCTCGTGCGAGAATGCTCCAACCATGATCGACGCCGATCTCAACCCGCAGGTCATCGCTCAGGTCCGTGACGCGACGGATCTGGCCGAGGTGGCCGGTGATCACGTCAAACTCAAAAAGCGCGGACGAAAGTTCGAGGGGCTGTGCCCGTTTCACGAGGAGAAGACGCCGTCGTTCTCCATCGACCCGGAGAAGGGGCTCTACTACTGCTTTGGCTGCCACCAGGGCGGTGATTCCATCGACTTCGTGATGAAGTTGGATCGGTTGAGCTTCCCCGAGGCCGTGGAGCGTCTCGCGCACCGGTTCGGGGTCCACCTACCCCCGGCGAGCCCGGGCGCTCGCCGCCGCCGTCAGACCTCGGACCGACTGCGAACCATCCTCGAGGAGGCGCAGCACTGGTTCACCGAGCAGCTTGATTCACCGGCCGGTGCTGCGGCGCGATCCGAACTCGAACGCCGCGGCTATGAGAAATCCACGTGGCGTGAATTCGGTTTTGGTTTTGCGCCCGACGATTGGCGGCAGCTGCTCGAACACCTGAGCCGGCGACATCCGGAGGGTGTGATCATCGAAGCGGGGCTGGCGGTACAGCCGGACTCGGGCAAGAACCCCTACGACCGGTTCCGCGGCCGGTTGACGTTTCCGGTCCGCGACAGCGAGGGCCGGCTCATTGCCTTTGGAGGACGTATTCTCGGCGATGGCGAACCCAAGTATCTCAACAGCCCCGAGAGCCCGCTCTTCCACAAACGCTCGACTCTCTTCTGTCTCGACCGCGCTCGAAGGGCCATCGCCGATGATGCCGAGGCCGTGGTGGTCGAAGGCTACTTCGATTGTCTCTCCCTCCATCTGGTGGGAATCACTCACGTGGTGGCCACTCTGGGCACGGCGCTGACCTCGGACCACGCCCGTCTACTCCGCCGTCGGGTCGGGGCCGACGGCCGGGTGGTTCTCTGCTATGACGCCGACTCGGCGGGCCGGCGGGCCGCGGCGACGGGTGCGAGGGTCCTTCTCGAGGCAGGAATTGCGGTGGCTGTGGTGGGTCTGCCGGCGGGCACCGATCCCGATGACGTTGTCCGCACCGAAGGCGGCGATGCCATGCGCGAGCTTCTGGCCAAGCCGTCGTCGTTGGTCGAGTTCTTGGTCCATGATCTCCCGGATGAACGAGCAGCAAGGCAGCGGGCCGCCGCCGAACTCGCAACCCTGGTCGGATCGGCGAGGGATCCTCATATCCGCGATGAGCTCTTCATGGAGCTGACCCAGCGGGTCGGATTCTCCACCGATGTTCTGCGTGACCTCGCCCGACGCATGAGCGGGGGTCGTGGGCCCGTCCGGGCGCCATCGGCGAGACCATCGCTCGCGGCAGGTGAACTCATGCTTGCCCGGATCATCCTCGACGGCTCGGATCACTGGCGTCGGTTGATCGCACGCGAGGTCGTGTCGGTTCATCGCGCTGACCCCAGGCTGGGTCTCCTGATTCAGGAGCTTCAGCGTTTCGCCGGCGACGATGCCTCAGGCGGTGGAGATTTTGTCCGCTGGCTTCAGGAGAGGCAGGGAGTTGAAGGAGACGAGGATCACTCAGAGCTGATGATGCTGGTTGCGGAGGTCAGCACCGCGGCGGGACCCGAACTCACCGAGGATTCGATCAGAATGCAGCTCCATCGAGTGCTCCTGGAGCAATGGAAGGCCCAGGCTCGCGATCTCACCGCGGAGATCCGGCAGGCCGAAGACCGCGACGATCTCCCCCGGGTGGCTCGGTTGCAGGGAGAACTCGGAGAGCTTCGGTCGCGAAAACCGGATTTCTGACGCCAGAGAGGGCGAAATTCGGTCAATTTCGAAGTTTTTCGGCCAATTTTGCCCTCAGGGGTTGCCAAAACGAAAATCGGGGCCCATATTCCTTGAGATGGCGACCAGACCTCCGGTGAAGGTCTGTACAGATCATATGTGCTCGCCGCTCTCTCGTATCTAGATGGACGTATCTCAGTGAATAGACCTGTGTCGGAAGTGAATGCGGTCGAAACGTGTTGTTCTACCGCGTATGGGAACGTTCGCCCATTTCTCCGGGGGATCGAGAATAAAAAAAGGCACTACAACGATTCGAGGTGAGGCTTCATGGAGCAGCCGCGTGTACTGGCTGAGGAAAAGTATCCCGAGCTCGTCAAGCTGATTCAAACCGGCAAAGAGCGCGGATTCATCATGTATGAGGAGCTTTTCGAAAAGCTCCCCGAAGAGGTCACGGGCATCGCCGAGAAGCTCGATGACATCTACATCCGGTTGGGTGAGCTCGAAATCGATGTTGTCGAGGCCGACAGCGTCGATGCCGATGCCAAGGACGGCACGAAGAACGCCGACGGCAAGGAAAAGAGGGCGACACCGGCCAAGGCGGTGGCATCTCCGGCCGCCCAGCAGCTCGAGAAGACCAACGATCCCGTCCGCATGTATCTGCGCGAGATGGGGACGGTCAAGTTGCTCGACCGCGAGGGCGAGGTCGAGATCGCACAGCGGATCGAGGCCGGTGAGGCCAAGGTCTTCATCGCGTTGTCGAAGGAGCCGGAACTGCTGGAGCTCTTCCTGCGCACCAACGAGCGCGCTCGGCGAGAGCGTCGGGGAGTCCGCGAGCTGCTCCAGGGGCACGCCGTCGAGCTCGACGAAAAGGCGGAGGACCGGGTTCGCGAAAACGGCAACATCTTCAGAACCATCAACGGTCTCGATGATGAGTCGAAGGAGCTCAAGCGGAGATTGCGGCGGTGCAAGAAAACCGGAAAACGGTACAAAGAGCTCTCCGACAAGATTGCAGCCAATACGGCAGACATCGCTCTTCTGGTCCGCAGGGCCGACTTCACGACCACCACCAGGAACCGACTGCTCACCTTCCTCGGTGAAGTCGAGCGCCAGTTCTCGATCCCCGTCCAGACCATCAACCGGGATCGAAAGAAACTCCAGCACGAGCGCAACAAGGAGCGTCGCCAGTTCTACCAAGCGCGGGTGGGTCGATATGATGACGAACTCGAAAAACTCGAGGAGCGGTTCGAGATTCCGTACGACGATTTGAAGGTGCTCCTTGCCGAAGTTCGTCGCGGCGAAGGGCACACCGACCAGGCCAAGCAGGAGCTTATCGTCGCCAACCTCCGCCTGGTGGTCTCCATTGCCAAGAAGTACACCAACCGTGGTCTTCAGTTCCTGGACCTCATCCAGGAGGGCAACATCGGTCTGATGAAGGCGGTGGACAAGTTCGAGTATCGCCGCGGCTACAAATTTTCGACCTATGCGACCTGGTGGATCCGCCAGGCCATAACGCGGGCGATCGCCGACCAGGCCCGCACGATCCGGATCCCGGTCCACATGATCGAGACCATCAACAAGCTTACCCGGACGACCCGGATGCTGGTCCAGGAACTCGGCCGCGAGCCCACGGTCGAAGAGATCGCCGGTCGGATGGAGATGCCGGTCTCAAAAATCCGAAAGATCCACAAGATTTCGCAGGAACCCATCTCGCTGGAGACCCCCATCGGCGAGGAAGAGGATTCCCACCTCGGCGACTTCATCGAGGACACCAACTCGGTCTCGCCCATCGACGCGGTCATCATGCGGACCCTCAAGGACCACACCGAGTCGGTGCTCAAATCTCTGACGCCGCGCGAGGAGCAGGTGCTCAAACTCCGCTTCGGTATCGGCGACGGAACCGAGCACACCCTCGAGGAGGTCGGACGGACCTTCAACGTCACCCGCGAGCGGATCCGGCAGATCGAGTACAAGGCGCTGCGCAAGCTCCGCCACCCGACCAGGGCCCATCTTTTGAAACCGTTCTCGGAAGGCAACAACTGATTTCAGCGCCGCTACAAAGCCATAAGCTATTAGCTGTTAGCTCTTAGCTTTCGGTCAGCGAGAGATTTTGCCGAGCTAAGGGCTAAATGCTCATAGCTCATGGCTTGTTCTTCGACCCCATCAGAGCTAGAATGCGCTGGGCCTATAGCTCAGCGGTTAGAGCCGCCGGCTCATAACCGGTCGGTCCCAGGTTCGAATCCTGGTGGGCCCACGGTTTGCCCGCAGGGTTCGATCGGGGATGTGAAAACATGCAGCAAGGGGAAGCGGTGAACAACGCACGGCATGATCTGATTTTGTTGGTTCGTATTCAGGAACTCTATGACCGCATCGCCGCGGCGATTCGTGAACGCCAAAACCCGCCCCCAGAGGTGCGCGAGCTTCAAAAGGCAAACGTCGAGCGACAGGCAGAGCTCGAGGGCATCGAACAACAGGTCCAGGTCCATGAAGAGGAGCTCACCCAGGTTCGCAAGAAGGAAGAAGAGTGGAAGCTCGAGCTCGAGCATTTTCAGCGCCAGAAGGGGACCGTCACCAACGAGCGCGAGTTCACAGCGGTCATTTCCGAGATCGACTACGCCACCAAAGCCCTCGAGGAGGCCGCGGCGCGTCACAAGGAGTTGGACGAAGCTGTCGCAGCACTCCATGCAGAGATCGAAGAGCGGCGCAACGCCCGACCCGAAGAAGAAGCGGCGCATAAGGATGTTGTCGATTCGTGGAAGAAGCGCAAGGCCAAGCTCATGGCCGAGGTCAACAAGCTCGTCGCCGAAGCCAAGACTCTGGAAGAAGACGTGGCTCCCAAAAACCGTGCGGGCTTCATGCGGTTGCTTGAATCCAAGAAGGGAACCGCGATGGCGGCCGTCATGGATGGGTGCTGCTCACTCTGCCATTTCGCCCTGAGGCCCCATCTGCAACAGCGGGTTCGGCGCTGCGAAGAGATCATCACCTGTGAGACCTGCCATCGGATTCTCTATTTGGAGACCCTCGCGGATGGTGAGGATTCGGCCAGCGAAAGCGCCTGATCGGTGACCGGTTCGGTTGCAGATCGGTTCGGCGCGGTCATGGATCGGATCGAGACAGCGGCAGCTGTAGCCAGGCGCGACCCTCAGACCATCACCTTGATCACGGTGTCCAAGACCCATCCGGCCGATGTGGTGGACGCGGTGGTTTCGGCCGGCGCCAAGGATCTCGGTGAGAATCGGGTTCAGGAGGCGAACGCCAAAAAGCCGGCGGTTCGTGACGCTCGGTGGCACCTCATCGGACCATTGCAGCGCAACAAGGCGAAGCTCGCCCTCGAAACCTTTGACGTCATCCACACCATCGACCGGTTGGAGATCGCCGACCGGCTTCAGTTTCTGCTTGATCAGCACTGGCGGGACCGTGTCGTGGATGTTCTGTTGGAAATCAACGTTGGGAATGAACCGCAGAAGGCCGGCGTTGCTCCGGATGGTGCGCGCGAGCTGCTCGATGCAGTCCGACGTCTCGGCGGGCTCGCGGTCCGCGGGTTGATGGCGATCCCGCCGTTCGGCGCCGAGGCCGAAGCGTCTCGCCCATTCTTCATCGCATTGCGGGAGCTTCGCGATCGCCTTCAGGACGAGACGGGGCATCCGTTGCCCGAACTCTCCATGGGGATGAGCCACGACTACGAGATCGCGGTTGCCGAAGGAGCGACCATGGTTCGGGTCGGGACGGCGATCTTTGGCCCAAGAGGTCGCTGAGAAAGCCGCTCGAGCTTCAGACGAGCGGCCACGATCCTCAGGTTTTTTTCACCTAAATTGAGTGATTCTCTCAGGCGATCTGCACCAACTCCTTGCGCTCTGGGCGTTTGCAAAAAGCCTCGACATACCACCAGTATCCTTAAATTTTTTTGCAAACACCAGAACATCAAGGACTTGGCACATCTCATCCGGCAGAATCGCTCAGTTTAGGTTTCAGCTTCTCCTTGCTCCCGGACCAACTTTGTGAAAAAATTCTCATCGATAGGAGCGTGCCAGTATGGACGACACCAACGTCATCGCGCCCGAGCAGGCGACGCATACCTTCCGCCTTGCGGAAGAAGCCGCACCTGAGTGCATCGAGTTCCTACGGGATCTCGTAACCATCCCGTCGCCGAGCCGCGGAGAGCGTCTTGCCTGCGAACGGGTCATGCGGGAGATGGAGACGCTGGGATACCGCGATGTCCACCTCGACGAGATGGGCAATGTCCTCGGCCGCTTCGGCAGCGGCCCGCGGGTGGTGGCTCTTGATGCTCACATCGACACGGTGGGGATCAGCAACCCGACACTCTGGAAGTACGATCCCTTCCGCGGAGTCGTTTCCGGTGGCATCCTCTTCGGTAGGGGGGCCTCGGATCAGAAGGGCGGACTGGCGGCTGTTGTCCACGGTGTCGCCCTGGCGGCGAGGATCGGAATCCCCGATGATTTCTCGGTCTGGGTCACGGCCACCGTCAACGGTGAGGACTGCGTGAGCTTAGCCTGGCAGTACCTGGTGACCGAGACCGACCTCAGACCCGAGGTCGTGGTGGTATCCATGCCGTCGCACCTCGGTGTTTGCACAGGACAGCGGGGACGGATGGAGATCGAAATCGTCACCCATGGGGTCTCGACCCACGGATCGCAGCCCGATCGCGGCACCAACGCCATCTATCTGATGAACCCCATCGTCGAGGCACTGGCCGATCTCCACACACGGGTCGAGACCGACCACCCGACGCTGGGACGTGGGTCCATCGCAGTCACCGAATTCGTGTCGCAGTCGCCATCCTTGACCGCGATCCCCGACGAGTGCCGTATCCACATCGACCGTCGCCTGACCATCGGTGAGACCCCCGATGGGGCGCTTGCCGAGATCCGCGCCCTCGATGCTGTTCAGGCCGTTGATGCCGAGGTTCGGATGCTCGATTACAACCAGGCGTCGTGGCGTGGATTCGCCTACCCGACCGACAAGGTCTTTCCCGCCTGGGAGACACCGGTCGACAGCCCATCGGTGAATGCCGCGGTCTCCACCGCCAGACAGGTCCTCGGTCGCGAACCGAGGATGCACAGGTCGAAGTTCTCCTCCAGCGGGTGCGCCACCGCAGGTCTTTTCGGCATCCCGACGGTCGGGTTCGGACCGGCGGACGAACTCCACTCGCACACGGTCAACGATCAGATCCCGTTGGCCCAGTTGCAACCCGCCATGGCGTTTTACGCCATGTTCCCGGAGGTTTATCAGGCGGTCTCGCCTGACAGCGACTCGTAGGTCGTCAGTCGTGAGTCGTCAGTCGTGAGTCGAAGGATCGATCGAATCTGAGTCCTTCAAGGCCGACTGGCCGAGGCGGATCGAAGATCTCGAGCCTTGAGCAATTGCGTCAGGGGCAGACCACAGACCTTGATCTTTCAGAGCTGTAGGCAGGGCATTCATGCCCTGCGGCCAACCCGCGCAAGGCACGCACGGCCACCCGGTAAGCCCAAACGTTGAGGGTAATGAGGATCTCCTCGTCGGCACCGTCATCGACAGAATCAGAGTCTGCAAGCAGCAAACAGCCTCCGCGACCCTGGACTGACGTGGGACGCTCCGCAAATCCCGATCACTTCTGAAGGTGGGGTGAACCCCACCCTCATCCCCTGTCCGTGCGATGCCCGGCGTAGGGTGGGGCTGGCCCCACCTTCAGTCTCCTACCGGCCAGGATCGCGTGAGTTCAACATCCGACACCCTCCCCGTTCAGCAGCGCCCACTTTCAAGTGCGATGCCTTTGTGATGATCGATATTCGGATTCTTTGCGATGCACCCTTGTGATGGTGGCGATGTGCGATGAAATCTGCGTCCATCTGCGGTTTCTCCGTCTGGGATGCTTCGTGATCTCTTTGTGTCTTTGAGCCTTCGTGGTTGTGACGTTGTGACGTTG
>Ga0164313_10002365_pt1 | contig 16962 bp, 11 predicted proteins | sample GuaBasSedimGuay4_FD_113735 | JGI IMG/M metagenome (GOLD analysis project Ga0164313, IMG submission 113735) | Subseafloor sediment microbial communities from Guaymas Basin, Gulf of California, Mexico - Guay4, Core 4569-4, 0-3 cm | ecosystem: Environmental > Aquatic > Marine > Hydrothermal vents...
GATTGCGTTAAACCTGTTAAAGAAGGATAAAACTAAGATTGGTCTTAAGAGTAAACGTAAAATGGCAGGGTGGAATAATGACTATATCCGAAAGGTTATGAATAATTAGATGCGTTTGCCCTGCCCCTTTAAACAACTTCTATAATAATATTCCTTGAATTGTTAAAATGAACGTAAATTTGTAACCTGATGAAGCGTTATGCATTTATAGTAAATCCAAAATCTGGGAGGGGTGATAAAAAAGTCCTGATTTATAATCTTGAAAAACATGCCAGGGAATTAAATTTTGACTTTGAAGTTTTTTTGACCCTGAATCCCGGTCATGCCACACAAATAGCCCAGCAGGCCATTGGTAAATTCGATGCTGTTTATGCAGTTGGTGGCGATGGTACCGTAAATGAAACCGCAAACGGACTGTTGGAATCCAAAACCGCATTGGGAATAATCCCCACTGGTTCGGGAAATGGTATTGCCCGTCATTTAAAAATACCGATGAACGCCATTGAAGCTTTGAGCGTTTTAGTGAAAGGAGAAGCTGTGGATATCGATGTTTGGACTGCGGGGACAAGCTTGTTTTATATGCTTTGCGGATTGGGCTTTGATGCACATATAGCAAAAAAAATAAAAGGGATTAAATCAAGGGGGTTCCTGGCATATATACGATTGGTATTATTGGAATTTGGAAGATTTAAGCCTAAGAATGTATCAATATCCTGGGATGGTGGCCATTATTCAGGAAATCCTTTTCTAGTTAATTTTGCCAACGGGTCCCAGTTTGGTAACAATATGAAAATAGCCGCCAAAGCAAGCATTACAGATGGCTTTTTGGATCTTGGGATTATCGAAAGAATCCCTTGGCAATTAGCACCCGAAATTGTTTTAAGAATGTGGAATGGAACACTTCACAATTTTAAATACTACACTGCTTTTAGGGCAAAAGAGTTTAAAATTCAAACGGATTATAGTGGGATAAATATAGATGGGGAATATCAAAACAATAAAAAAGAATTTATTGTTAAACAATCATCTGAACAGCTAAGTGTATTGATTGCAAGCGGTGGAAAGCAACTGATTTAATAAATAATCTAGTGTTATGTCAAGTATGTTGTGTCGCAAAAGCTGAAGTTATTTTGATTGTTAACAAGGCGAATAAAATTCAGCATAGCCGTAGCTCTGGTTAATTTTTTCAACGAAGTTAGCGGTCAAAAGAACAAGGCTTGGTGTGGCTAAAACGTTCTTGACATGACACTTGGTTAATCCTCATATTTTTGGGCAAAATGTATTAAAAAAAGCAGCCAACCAATAATCATTAGCACTCCACCCAACGGGGTTATAGGCCCCAAATAACTTTTCAAAGCTGCGCCCACTGTATCTGCCCATACCAATCCGTAAATCGAAAAGGAAAACAACAAAGAGCCGGTAATAATGAAGCTGATAAAAAAACGAAAGCTTTTTTTTCGAAATTTAGAGTAATTGAGCCCAAGGGCAAGGATGGCAAGGCCCATATACATCTGGTACTTCACCCCGGTTTCGAAATTTGCCAGGTTTTTATCGGTTAATACCTCCCTTAATGCATGCGCACCCATGGCACCGAGAATAATTGCAAACAGGATAAAGACCCCTCCGGTAATTACTATGCCTTTCTTCATTAGGTAAAAATAAAAAACGCCCCGGTCTTGGGGCGTTTTTTTAATGATTTATCTAAAAAACAGTTCCTAATTATTTTCGAGTTTCGACATTTCCTCATCAAAAGTCTTTTTAAACTTTTCGTAATCGTAATCGATTTTTAATCGTTCATCCTTCGATAACCTCTCGTTAATTTTGCTAACTAAATCATCACCTGATAATTCGATTGCAAGATATGTTTTGTATGTGCCTGTAGCAGTTTTCGTCATTTTTTCGCAAATGGTTTTAACACCACTTAGTTCTTGATTAATTACTTCCCGGGTTAAACCTTCGAAGCGCTCTTCAACTTCTTCAACATTATTAAATTCCCTCGAATTAACGTAGTTATCGGTGGTTCCTTTAATAACCGTATTAATAGATGAGGCCAATTCGGCTTTTGCATTGCTCATGGCTTTTTTCTTTGAAGTCATCTGATCCATGCTTTCGCCGATTGCATTTGCCCTGAAATATTCGTTATTGCTCCAGTATTCAGATCCAGAACAATAAACTGAAACTTCCACCTCTCCTTCGGGAGCGGCTTCTTTTTTGCCTTTACAACCAAACATTCCTGCTGTTAAAATGAGGCCGGCTAAAGCGATAATTATTGGTAATCTCTTTTTCATAACTATTATTTTTTAGTGATTTATCTTTCTAAATCCAGAAACTATGCCAAAGTTAGTTTTAAAAGTTGAATTATTTATCACAAAGGTCCGAAATCAACTGCTGAAACCATCGATAACCAATTTGTTCAAGCGAATTACTGATAGCCCTATCCTTGGCACTCGCACGGTTTAAATGAATCCCTTTTACAGCAGGCCAGCTTTTCTGGGTTCCGAAATTTTCGTTTTCGCCAATAACAGATACAACAATTTCGCATTTGCTGGTATAAAAATCATCAGCTTTGCCTAAATCCGTAACATCAAACTTAAACTTTAGAATTATTCCGGCATGGTCAATATTGTTTGTGACTGTTCCGCCTGCTTTAATTATTTCTTGCTGAATAATATCTTTACCTTTATCACTATCAATCAAAAAAACTGGTTTTTGTAGTTTCACACCAACCCTGTTGTTTGCATATTTCTGATTAAAGAGGGAGCGTATCAATTGATCATCAATCAAGTCAGATGTATTTATCCAGGATTCAATAATGGGAGGGGGTTTATCATAATATTTATTGGCTGCTTCGTAACTGAACAATCCGTTTTCATCTGTAAATGTCAATTGCGAAGAATAAGTTTTAAATTTTATCCTCACCGGAAAATTATTAACTGGCAAATTATTGTATTGCAACGACCAGTTGATGTTTGATTCATAACAATTATCCAGGTTTAAATCAATATTATCTTTAGAAGCGTATATAAAAAGCCCTTCCAGGTTTTCCTCAACTTGATTTGTTATATAATTTCCCAGGTAAACAGTAGAATTATTATAAGTGGTCTTTAGTGGCTTGTTCAAATAGGGTTGAATGCTTTGTAATGCGAGGATTAAATTATTGAACCTCTTTTTGAAATCCGGGGAATTCTCCGACTCATCCAGATAATGGATTGCCTGCGAAATAGCCTTGTTGCGCTTTTCTGCCTCTAAATGCGCATATTTGGTTTTCGATAACCGGTATAAAACCCAATACTCTTTTTCATTGTTCCATGCATCTACAGGTTCAAATCCACTAATATTTTGCGTAACCTCAATCTGGGTCGTGGCCTGGTAGGTTTCGTAGTAATCGATACTGGTTTCTTTCTGATAAAGTACTGATTTGGCATCCAACTTTACTTCAATCTCTGATGACAGATCTTCGAGTGCCATTTTTTTTGCTGATTGCTGATATTCAGAATGATGATAATTTTTATCGGCTTTCCCTATGCCATAATAGTATTCGGGATCAATCGGTTTATGGTCAACCCAACTAGGTTTTGCTTCAAAGTCTTCTGATTGGATTACTTGTTTTTTAGAACTACAGTCTGATAAAAAAAAGAGAACCAAAAAGCCGGCAGTAATTTTATAAATGAAAAACTTATCTAACATATTGGTAACTAAAATTCTCAACTTCTGATTTAATGGTATTGGCTATAGCACGAAAAGAATTATCGGTAAGTACATCTACAGAATTAATTGATTGCCGGCTATTCAGCAATTCGTTCATGCGTCTTTTGTTTTTGGAACTCGTGTCAAACTTTCCATCCAACGAAGGGTATAAAGAATTATTTTCTCCCTCGTATTTGTAATAATGAACTTTGTCTAGAATTTCTTTTGAAATTATTTTAGATACAAGAATTTCCCCGGTAGTTAATGATATTACCTTCACCTGTGCCGAAACATAAGCCCTGTTTTCTTGTTGATACTCATAATAAATGGTCTTCTTATATTTTACATGCTCGTTTTTTACCACCTCTTTATACCCGTTTTTTTGAACTTTAGTTAATTTTCCGGTAGTCTTTGATATCTGTAACAGTGTTCCACCCATTACAAACTTGACCCCAAGTAATTTTCCAGTTTCTGCAGCCGTTGATTCGTCAACAACACCGGAGAGGTTTAACCGGTGTTCATCTATAAGTTGTTTATAGCTTAACCGATCTAATATTTTTAAAAAAGGATCTTCTATCTGGCTCAATGCATTTAAAGTAAAAGCCTCCGCTTTTTTGTTGGCATTCTTGATATTAGTTCCATTTTCAAAACCGATAATCCCGAGGGTTATTAAGCCTTTTTCTAGTGCTTCGCTAAGTAATTCTTTCGAATCTTTATAATTTGGGTCGGTGTTAATCACTTCATCAAAAGCATAGTATGCTGTTCGGTATTTTTCTTTTGCAAGTGCGCTTACCCCTTTTTTATAAAACGGTTCGATATACGCAAACTGCTTAAGATCATTTATATCTTTATAATTGGGCTCCAACCTGCCAATTTCTTTAAATACCGCCTCCGCTGCAGCGTAATTTTCATTGTCGAGGTATTCAAGTCCAAGTTCATATTGTTCGTTAATGTAACCTGCTTTAACTTGCTCGAAATCTGCAATGTACTGTGCATTAATACTCAGTTCAACATTTACCGTAGCAAGCTTGTCCCTTAATGTTTTTGCCCTCAAAAAAGTATAAATGGCTTTTCTTTTTTCGTCCATTTGGACTTGTTGGAAAAAAACTGACAGCTCATTGCTTAAAGCTTGCTCGCCTGTTCGGTAAAGAGCTTGTCGTGCTTCGATAAATCCCGGGTTTTTAATCAACGCCCGGTAATAATAATCAGCCGCCTCCATATTTAATCCGGCGGTTTCCATTTTCACACCCTTTTTATAAAGTGCTTTTGGCCCGGTACATGAAGAAATTCCGACAATATTTAAAAATAGTAGGAGGGTAATTATTCTATTCATAACAACAAATATAAACGGTTAGGCAAAGTTTCGACAATTATTATACCGATTTTGTTCTTTGGTATAGAACCCTGTAAAATAATTATGGAATTTTAGGGAATTGTATGGTTTAAACTATTTAAAATAGATACTTTTAACCCTTAATTCAAATAGTTGAAAATGAAAAATATTTTAATTGTAGGAGCCGGAAAATCAAGCGCCACATTGATCAAATATCTGATTAAAAATGCCGAAAAAGAACAATGGATAATTACCATTGCGGATAGGGATAAAAGTTTGATTCTTGAAAAAACCGGGGGAAGCAAGCACACCATAGCAGTGGAAATGGATATTATGGATGATGAGCATCGAAAGAAATTAATTAACCAAAATGATGTTGTAATATCCATGCTGCCTGCACGGTTTCATATGCCCTTAATTAAAGACTGTATTGCTTTAAAGACCAATGTTGTTACCCCGTCTTATGAAAATGCAGAAATGAAGGCACTAAACGACGAAGCAGAGGCTAACGGTGTTTTAATAATGAATGAACTTGGCCTTGATCCGGGAATAGATCACATGTCGGCAATGCGTATTATTGACCGCATTACCGAAAAGGGTGGGGAGCTCACCTATTTTGAGTCTTTTACAGGCGGTCTTGTCGCCCCGGAAAGCGATGATAATCCCTGGAATTATAAGTTTACGTGGAACCCCAGGAATGTGGTTTTAGCTGGGCAGGGCGGAGCCGCAAAGTTTATCCAGCAAGGCCGTTATAAATATATACCGCATAATCGGTTATTTCGTCGAACAGAAGTGATCGATATTGAAGGGTATGGAAAGTTTGAAGGGTATGCTAACCGCGATTCTTTGAAATACAGAAAGATTTATGGGCTGGAAAATATACCGACTATTTACCGTGGTACATTGCGAAGGGTAGGGTTTAGCCGGGCATGGACGACCCTAGTTCAGATTGGGGCTACCGACGATACTTACATTATGGAAGGATCGGCAAATATGACCCATCGCGATTTTATCAATTCGTTTTTGGCCTACAACCCGTGGGACTCCGTTGAGTTAAAATTCAGGTATTACATGAAAATTGACCAGGACGACAACATCTGGGAAAAACTGGAATGGCTGGGCTTATTTGAGCGCACTCCAATCGGGTTGGGAAAAGATTCTACCCCAGCGCAGATATTACAACGTATAATGGAGAAGAAACTGAGTCTTGAACCGGAGGATAAAGATATGATCGTGATGTATCATAAAATTGGATATATGTTAGATGGTGTTAATAGGGAAGTAAAATCTTCGTTGGTGGTTATTGGCGAGGATCAGACTTATACCGCAATGAGCGATACGGTAGGCCTGCCACTTGGGATTTTTACCAAGCACCTGCTTCAGGGGCATATTAAATGCAAAGGTGTTCGGTTGCCTATTAAAGCAGAAGTTTATAATCCGGTACTTGACGAATTGGTTGAATATGGTATAGAATTTAAAGAGAAAGATTTTGTTCCTTCAGAACGGGAAGTTAAATTGCAGTAAACAAAGGGATTAGGGAAGTCTTAAACTAATTTTAAAAAAGTTTCTTATTTCTAAGAAATAATTGGATATTTGCACGCTCAAAAAATAAGGAAATCAATTAAATAAATATAAAATGCCAACAAAAATTAGGTTACAACGACATGGGAAAAAAGGAAAACCATTTTACCATGTTGTAATTGCAGATTCGAGAGCTCCACGGGATGGAAAATATATCGAAAAGATTGGTATTTACAACCCGAACACAAATCCTGCAACTATTGAGGTTGACGCCGATAAGGCGTTAAGCTGGTTACAGGTAGGAGCTGTTCCCACTAACACGGTTAATGCATTACTTAAATACCGTGGGGTGATGTACAAAAACCATTTATTAAAGGGTGTGGCAAAAGGCGCTTTTACAGAAGCTGAAGCTGATAATCGTTTTGATGCATGGTTAAAAGAAAAAGAGGCTAAAATTCAGGGTAAGCGGGATAAATTATCCTCAGCTGCAAATACTGAAGCTAAATTGCGAATGGATGCTGAAGCTGAGGTAAATGCAAAGCGTGCTAATGATATTGCAGCCCGAAAAATTAAGGAATCGGAAGAAGCTCAAAAAGAAGCTGCTGATGCTGCAGCCCCTGCAGAAGAAGTTAAATTTGAAGCACCTGTTGTTGAAGCACCACCTGCTGAAGCTCCAAAGGCGGAAACACCAGCCCCTGCTGTAGAAGAAAAAGCACCGGAAGCACCTGTTGCCGAGACTCCAAAAGCAGAAGAAAAGAAATCTACTCCTGCTGCTGAAAAAAAGGCTCCTGAAGCTCCTGCCGCTGAAGAAAAAGCTGCTGAAGCCCCGGCTGATAAGAAAAAAGAAGACTAATCACTTAAATGGAAAAAGAGCAGTGTTACGACCTTGGTTTTGTTTCCAAAACCCAAGGTTATAAAGGAACGCTCATTTTACATTTAGATGTGGATTTTCCTGAAGCGTATGCTAAATTGGAATTGGTTTATGTTGAAAAAAACAATAAACTGATTCCATTTTTTATTGAGGATATCTCGATCCTCCATAAAGGGTTTGCACGCGTAAAATTCGAAGATTTAGATAATGAAGATGATGCAAGGGCATTGGTTAAATGTAGATTGCACCTTCCTTTAGATTTTTTACCCGAACTTAAATCCGACCAGTTTTATTACCACGAAATAAAAGGCTTTATGGTGAATGATGAAACTTCGGGTGATATTGGAATTGTTGTAGATATTATTGATATTCCAGGAAATCCACAATTTGTCGTCTTGCATAAGCAAACTGAAGTGTTTATCCCATTCTCAAATACTTTTTATAAGGGAATTGACAAGCTTAAAAAAATAATTTTTGTTTCTTTACCCGAAGGATTAATTGAAGTTAACCTGTAATTGGTTTAGAGGATTTAATCCTTGTATTATTAACCAATAAACCAATAAACCAATAAACCAATTAATCAGGTTATAATCTTTATAATGGTTTTCCGATTTAAGAAATTCGAAGTCATTCAGCAACACTCGGCAATGAAAGTTGGTACCGATGGGGTATTGCTTGGTGCCTGGGCCGATTTCCCCAATCCCAGTTCCATTCTTGATATTGGTGCCGGAACGGGCTTAATATCTTTAATGCTGGCGCAAAGATTTAAGGATGCGAAAATTAAAGCGATAGAGTTTGATATTAAAGCCTCATCTGAAGCCAAACAAAATTTTGTTAATTCAGAATGGAACGATCGGTTAGAAATTATAAATACCGATTTTTTTAAATGGGGGGAAACATTAAAATTCGATATGTTGGTATGTAACCCGCCGTATTTTGTGAATGATTTGCCATCGCCAGACAAACAGCGGGCTATGGCCAGGAGCGGAACACAAGCAAAAAAAACATTTCTGGGCAAAGCAAAAGAGTTTATGCATCTAAATTCGCAGGTTAGTTTTATAATTCCTACTAAACAGTTAACCGGATATTTACAAGAGGCTGAATCGATCGGATTGGATCCTATCAGAACTTTATTTGTGAAACCTATTGGGTCAAAACCACCTGGCCGCGCATTGATCTCTTTTGCGTTGCGGGGTAAAAATGGTATTAAATCAACAGAAGATACTTTGATAATTGAAGAGGGTGGACGACATTGTTATTCTAAGGAATATAAAAAGCTGACTAAGGATTTTTATCTTAAATTCTGATTAGAATTTAGCACAGGGAACAACTCTTTTTCTACGGGTAAACCGACGGTTTTTACGATTCGACCATTCGTAAGTAACCGTAAGTTCGTGCGATCCCCCGGTATTTAATCCCAATTTCGAAATGGTGATGTCATAAGAATAGGCAAAACTTAGGTTTGTTTGGGTAAATCCGACTAAAATAGCTACAGCATCGCGACCTATACCTGCTGTTTCGCTGTATGCAACGGGTAAGCCTCGGTACCAAACACCTAAAGTAAGGGAGTTGTGTTCGTAATAGGCACCGATATCCAGCTGGTCGAATTGACCTTGCGACTTATAATGGGTTGCTATAAAAATGTAGTCCCTGTCCAGCTTATTTTTCCCGTCTATTTTGAACCGATAACCGCCATGAACAGAAAATTTCATAGGGATTCGGCTTTCTTCATTCATAAAGGATTCATTAGGCATATTTAAATGATGAACCGCAATGCCCACCCAATAATTTGGAGCATACAATAACACACCTCCACCAATGTCGGCAAATTGTACAGCCTGATTCGAAATGATTTCACCAGAGGAAGGGTTGTCCGTATGCAATTGATCCCCAAAAGTAAGTTTGTTAAAATCAAGCGCCCTTATTACATACCCAATTTCGGCAGCCGGCCGGATGAAAAGATTTCGGTTAATTTTTATTTCGTATGCATATAATAACCGGGCGTTTGTGGTTGATAAACCCCCGGTACCCGCTCTGTCGTAATAAATATTAAGGCCAAAACCCGATTTAATATCCGGAAAAAACTGATCGTATGATGCTGAATAGGTTTGAAATGCACCGGGAACTGAAGCCCATTGAATGCGTGATGCCAATACAAACCTGCCTTGGGTAGAAGTACCTGTAAAAGCTGGGTTTAAGTACAAAGGATTTGCATAAAACTGGGTAAACTGCGGATCTTGCGCTTGTGATGCCATCCACGTCAGAAAAAATAAATATGTCAGAATATTTTTTTTCATTCCTCTGATAACAGAATTAACTCAAATTTTTTATCCACTTCCTGTAGCCACGAATTATTATCATTGTCAACCCTGATTTGCCGGCTGAATTCCTGGTAGCCATTGGCCTCAATAATCACTTTGTAATTTCTGTCAGGTTGAAGGATTAGTATAAATTTTCCGCTTACAGAATTCGATAAGTAGTAGCCTACAACATCCCGGTTATAATGATCGATAACTGTAATCTTTGACTTAACTGGTTCCTGTGAAAGTAAATCCAAAGTTTGCCCCTTAATAATCACCCTGTTATTTATATCGTATAGAATATCAATTTTATAAATATCCTGCTGCCCATATCCCTCAGCCTTATCCGAAGAATAGTAACCTGTTTTCCCATCAGGCCCCATCACAAAATATATATCATCTTTTACGGTATTGAGCGGATAGCCCATATTTTTGGGTATCGCCCAAAATCCGTTTTCATCAATATTGCTTTCAAAAATATCATAGCCTCCCATTGTTTTTAACCCATTTGATGAGAAATAAAGGGTAACACCATCGGCATGAATAAAAGGGGCGTCTTCATCGTAGGAAGTGTTAATGGTTGGGCCAAGGTTTTCAGGCAAACTCCATTCTCCCGTGGGTAACCTTCTGACTCTGTATAAATCCTTGCCACCATATCCATCCGGACGGTTTGATGATATATACATGATTGCTCCATCTGGGGCTATTATAGCAGAGGCTTCCTGGTATTCTGTGTTTACATTTTCAGTTAGTTTTATAGGGTTTTCCCATCCCGTTTTGCTGTGTTGCGATTGATATAAATCCCCTCCTGTTAAATTTTTATTGGTGCGATAAATTATCATTTCGTTGCCGTTGCTTGTAAGGCTCACCGTAGCATCGTGGGTTTCTGAATTTAATGGGGGCCCAACATTTACAGCCGGTGCCCAATCATTTTTAATTTTTTGTGAGTAATAAATATCTTCAAAATAATTATCGAATTCATCCATCTGGCCTCCAGTTCCATCGGGCCTTCGTGAAGTAAAATAAAGCTCATTTTGAACGGAAGAAATAAGTGGGACATATTCTGAATATTTTGTATTAATGCCAGGTCCCAGGTTTACCAATTTAACCTCAACCGGGTGCTCTACCATTTCCCGTGCAATAACAGACATTTCGATGTAGCGCTTTATTTCTTCATCCGGTATTTCTTTTTCAGGGAAATGCTCGTAGAACTTGTAATATTTTATGGCATTGTTAAAGTCCATTTTTATATGATAAGCCCGGCCAAGCCAATAGTTTGCTTCCTTTATATCTCCAACCACAGCCCTGCCCAAATATGGAAATGCCTTATCTTCTTTTCCCCGAATATTGATCATACAAGCGCCAATCCTATAGTTTATTTCATTATAAGAGGTATCGATAATGTATAATTCCTCATAAATGGAAAGCGCGGTTTCATAATCCCCTTCATTATAATATAGTGTGGCTTCATCAAACACATTGTGATGTTGGCGGCTATAGTTTTTCTGCGAATAACTAGTTGTAAAACATAGATTCACTATAATTATAAGTAAGGTTTTTTTCATCGGCTATCTTATTAATGTAACATCACCGGCTTCATTTATTACGGTGCCATTTGAAGTTGTTGCGTTTACTTTCCATACATAAACATCTTGTTTCGATAATTCTCCCTTGAAATATCCGTCCCATCCAATTAAAATATCATTAGATTCAAATACTAGCTCTCCCCACCGGTTATAAATCCATAATTGATAATCTTCTATTCCCGAAAATACCGGGTGAAAAACATCGTTGAGGTTTTGGCTTGGATCGTTTGGATCATAGACACCACCATTTGCACCGTTAGGATTAGGGGTAAATGCATTCGGAAATAAAACTTCTCCGCTGGCAGTTGCGGATACTATATCTTCAACAATATAGGTGTCGGGGCAGTTATACTCGTTATTTACTGATAAAGTAACCGTAAAAGTTCCTTCTTCTATATAATAATGAATTGGGTTTTCTTCAGATGAAAAGAATCCATCCCCAAAATCCCAATTGTAATCCGATGCATTCTCGGAAAGATTAAAAAATGTTACCGGGTCATTGGGTATAAAAACCAGATCAGTTGATGCTGTAAAAAATGCAAAAGCTTGCGGAAACGCTTCTACAGAGTCAATATGAATCACCGTATTTTGACCACCAGGACCAAAAGCGGTAAGAGATACATTATAACTACCGGCTGTAAAATAGGTATATGTCGGATTTTCAAGATTAGATTGACCACCATCCCCGAAATCCCACAAATATGAATCGGCATATAGCGAATTATTTACAAATGAAACAACCATCGGAACACATCCGGTTCCACCTCCGGTAAAATCTGCGACCGGTATAGGGGCAATAATTACAACTGGTTGCTCAAATTCTGAGGAGCAACCTTGATTTTCCAGTTTAAGGGAAATCGTGTAATTACCCCAGGTAGTGTAGCTATGTTCATCCAAATCAGGATCGTTTGATATGGTTCCATCTCCTAAGTCCCAGGTATAATTAACATCACCTGAATTCGACAAGTCAAGAATACTAACGGTAGAATCCGGAAAAGTTTGTGATGCCGGATTAGCGGTAAATTGTGCTTCGGGGACCTGAAAAACATAAACATCCTGATTCAAGGTATCGGAACATCCTTCGTACCCTTTGGCAATATAAATCAAATGATAAATACTGTCTCCCTGTATAAAATTAGAATAGGTGTGGGTAGGCTCTGCAATGTTGTCGATAAAGCCATCCCCGAATGTCCAGAAATTAAACAGGGCACCAATGGTATTGTTGGATACATCGATAGTATGAGGATTACAACCTAAAGTATCAAAGGCTATATTAATATCCAGCTCAGGTAAAACGGTAATGAGCTGGGTAAACTGACCAACACAACCAAATATGTTTTGAGCAATCAAAACAATGTCGTAATCAATAGGAACCGGTGTTTCGTTCGTATAAGTAACCGTATGATATTCAAGGTCATTGTTGCTGGTTTGGCCGTCGCCATAGTTCCAGGTATAAGTGTCCGCCCCTGTGGTCAGATTATGCAAAAGTGCTTCAACCGGGTAGCAATTAACAATGCTATCGATTTGAAATTGTACCTGGGGCTGTGGGTGGATGGTAATTGGTTGTGATGCAGTATCGGAACACACCCCTCCATTCGAAACCAGGGTTACCAGGTAAGTTGTATCTGATAATGAATTGTTAATGTAAGAATGAATAGGATTAATGTTCAGGTCTTGTTCACCATCTCCAAAATCCCAAATAAAATTGTTTGCACCAGTTGAGGTATTTACAAATTGAATTTGGGCCGGAGAACATGCTTCATCAACTGCAGTGAAGCTTGCGACTACACCCGGAGAAACATATAAATTACGATAGGAAGTGTCTTTACAGCCAAAATTTGTTTCAGAAATCAATTCTGTTTGGTATATCTGTGTTACCCCTCCGGTATTGAAGTAAAGGTGATTGTGAGTTGTATCCCCAGTATTGCTGTTTGGGGTTTGATCTCCGTAATTCCACTGAAAAAACACAGCCCCAACCGACTGGTTGGTCAGGTTTACTGAAAGCGGGGAACAGCCTGAAGTATCATCAACTGAAAACAATGAAAGTGGTTTTGGGTGAATGGTAATGTTTTTTTCTAGCGTGTCGCGGCAATTAAAAGTTGATATTGCATATAAAGTTGATGTAAAAGTGGTATCGTTCAGGTTTGAATTATTATAATAAATATGCTGTGCATTTTCACTTATTTCTGTATTCGATCCGTCTCCAAAATCCCATTCGTATTGATTTGATCCGGTGCTTTGATTTAAAAATAAGGCATTCATCGGTGAGCAACCAACCGTATCCACTGAAAAATCGGCGGTTACTTTCGGATATACTTGTATTTGCTGATATGCAGTATCGGTACAGCCCATATCCGATATGGCAATAAGTGCCGAGTTATAAAATGCGCTTGTTGGGGTATTGTTATCATACATGTGCAAAACAGTAGCATCGGTTGTAGTATCATTTGGGGTGCCATCTCCATAAACCCAGATATAATCTACTCCTCCGGTTGAAGTATTTCCGAAGGTTATATCCAAAGGAGCACAGCCAAAAGTTGGGAGGGCACTTATTTGTGATGTGGGATTTGGATGTACAATAATAAAAGTGTTGAGCGTATCGGTACAGCCAAATGCGTTTATCGCAGTTAACTCAACATCAAATTGCATTGCATTTGTGGTTGCATTAACATAAGTATGTGTTGGCGATTGTTGATTGGAATTAGTACCATCACCAAAATCCCAAAACCACGCAACCGCACCATCTGTAGCCGATTGTGGAAAATTAACAACCAGAGGACTACAGCCCGAATCCGGAGTGGCTGTTAGGGCAAGAACAAGTTGAGGGTTAACCGGTACCACCTGGAAACTGGTATCGGAACAACCATTGGCAGAAAACGTTACCAACCTAACATTATAGTTTTCTATAAACAGCGATGTATTATTAAAATTATGTGATGGGTCAGATAAATTTGAAACCGGTGTACCGTCACCAAAATCCCATTCATACGAGAAACCATTGATCGAATTGTTAAAAAAGAAAACTTCAGCCGGGGCACAATCGGGTACCGGACCTACGGTAAAGTCAGACAATGAACCGGGGTAAACCGTTATTTGGTCATAGATTGTGTCTGTGCAGCCTAAAGCGGTTTCGCCTATGAGTTGTACAGTATAAATAGTGTCTACAAGTCCCAGGTTTAGAAAGCCATGATCGGGATTTTCGAGATTTGAAGTAAAGCCATCACCAAATTCCCATGAATAATCAACGGCACCTGTTGTTGTATTGGTAAACGATACATTTAAAGTGGTACAGCCCTCATCTGGTGATGGATTAAAGCCCATGTCGGGCTTAGGGTTAACATCAATCGGAATAACGATATTATTGCTGCAATGTGCAGTATTAACCGTTAGTGAAACTGGAAAAGTTCCGGAATTGGCATAAACATTTGTCGCATCCTGATTGGTCGAAGAATTACCATCCCCGAAATTCCAATTCCATGCAATTAGCGTGTCATTTGCAGGAAATATCGATTGATCGGTAAATTCGGACACTCCACCTTCACAAACATTATTCGCGGTAAAATCGGCTACAGGCGATTCCCAAACATTAATCGTTTGAATTGAAGAACTGATACAGGTATTGCTCGAAATAGCCAATAAAACTACAATATAAGATCCAGGGGCGTCGTAATCCTGCGGTGGTGGATTCTGTAAAATACTCGAATTCCCGTTTCCAAAATCCCAACTCCAACCCACAGCTCCGCCAGAAGAGTTGTCGGTAAAAGTTACGGTTAAAGAATCACATCCATCATTGTTGGAAATATTAAAATCTGCAATTGGCGCAGGCTGTACATGTAACGGAACACTAACCGTATCGGAACACCCGGAACTTGCTGTAGAAACGGTTCCAACAAACTGAATGACATAATCACCTGCGGTATTGTAAGTATAATTTTGTATTCCGGCGCCCAGACCAACCCAGCCGGTGCCATCATCAAAATTCCAAGAAAAATTATCCGGGGTATTTGCGATTACAAACCCATTAAATTCGGCGGAACTCCCCCTGCAAATCGTATCGGGGTTGACTAAAAGACCAACTTCGGGTGTAATGGTTATTACCACCGTTTGAAAAGCGGTATCTATTCCACAATAGCTGCTGTCGAGCAGCATAATTGTGTATGTGCCGGGTCCGGGAAACCCAAGTGTGTAACCGACAGCAGGGGGCCAGGGGGTCCAATCAACGATAGAATCATATCCCAAGCCCCAATAGTCACCAAAATTCCAGTATTCATAACGTTGTGCCGAATTGTCGGGCTGACAATTCATTTGGGTGGTATTTACAAAAACAAATTCTGTATCGGGGTAACAGAGCAAGGTTGCAGAAGGAGTAATCATTGCGCTATCTTTATCCCAGGTATTGATTGGCCCAAATAAACTGGTCGTTATACCACAATAGTTTTCGGCGGTCAGTTCAACAAAAATTCCACATCCGGCCTGGCCGGCTAAATAATCATGGCTAATGGTCTGTCCGGCGTTGGTATTATCAAAAGTTTCGGGAGGTGAGCCATCCCCATAATCCCAGGTAAATGTTGTTGTTTCGGAAATGGGTTTGCCTGATGTCTGGTTGGAATTGTTTACATAAGAAAAAGAACCGGGAACACATATACTTAAATCTACACCACCCGGAATACCGATTTCTGCTGTTGTCCGTTCTTCCATTACAATCACCCCGGTTACCTGGCAACCGGGGTGCAATACAGGGTCGGGGGTAAAAACCATTATAAAAGTATCAACAGCAGCGGGGTAAAGATGATTGACCGAAATATCACCAATATCAAAGCCAGAACCAGATTGAAGAGGAGATCCATCACCCCAATCGACGGTATAATCACCGACAAATAAATTGGTTTGCAGGGTCAGAAAAAAATCGGAGCCGCCGCAAAAAATCCAGTAGGGTTCATCTGTAAAGGTGAGGCTGCCGTCTAACAATTCAGGGCATTGGGCATCAGCCTGATTCGGAAAAGACCAAAATAGCAATAAAAAGAAGGTGAATAAAATGCTTATCTTCTTCAATTCCGATTGTTTTTTTAGAGGTTATCTACCTGTTTACGATAGCCTATTAAAAAAGGATACACTGAAGATAAATTTCAGAAAAACCATTACAAGGTTTTTGATTTTTAGTTTTTTTATTAACAGGATGGTCTTGATTAACAGATTTTTGTGGTCAGCTTAATCAGGACGGGGTCAGATGATCGTTATTGTTTTCATTTTTTAAATTATATCTATTCAATTTCGCTTTTACAAATAGAAACCAAACGGCGCATGCTTGTTTTGTACCATTGCCGAGCCGTGGTGGATGCGCCGGAATTATTTTTGTTTACCTAAACCCCCGGCACTTCGTACCGGGCTACCCATATTTCGCCCCGCCAAAGGCGGGCTTTTAATAACCGCTATCAACATGGGCAGCCCATTAAAAGCGATATTTTAAACTTCAAAAATCGCATATCTGCAATCGTTAATCTGCAATCATTTTTAAATTATCGTTCCAACACAATTCGTTTCACTTCCCGTTGCCCATCTTCCGTTTCCACTTCGAGTAAATACATTCCCGGCTTTAAATTTCGCACATCAATCCCCCTCAGTCCCCCTCCTCCAAGGGGGAGACCGTTTAGTGCTTCAATCACA
>Ga0164313_10002367_pt1 | contig 16960 bp, 16 predicted proteins | sample GuaBasSedimGuay4_FD_113735 | JGI IMG/M metagenome (GOLD analysis project Ga0164313, IMG submission 113735) | Subseafloor sediment microbial communities from Guaymas Basin, Gulf of California, Mexico - Guay4, Core 4569-4, 0-3 cm | ecosystem: Environmental > Aquatic > Marine > Hydrothermal vents...
CAATCGTTTCACTGTCGGGTAACAGCACCAAAAACCGTGAAGGAATACTCAGATTGGTAGTCAAACGGGCACCCTTGGTACCCAGCGGGTCTTTGATAACCTGGACAACCACCGTTTCACCCTCACGAACCAGTGAAGCAATTGAAGGCTCGGGTGGTATTTTGTCAGGAGATTGTTCCCGCTCAACACGGTGTATATCGGAGGCATGCAGAAATGCCGTACGCTCCAGGCCAATGTCAATAAAGGCTGCCTGCATACCGGGCAATACACGTGACACTTTGCCCTTATAAATATTGCCCCGATAGCCGACATGGCTGTTACGTTCCAGAGAAACCTCCTGAAGCATGCCATTTTCTACCACGGCCACACGGGTTTCCGTGGGCGTAACATTAATCAGAATCTCTTCACTCATGTTAGTAACCCCGCCTGTCGAAGCATCACGGCTGTCTCATACAATGGTAGACCCATTACACCGGAGTAACTGCCTTCAATGCAACGAATATACTGACCAGCGCCACCTTGCACAGCATATGCACCTGCCTTGTCCATGGGCTCATCACCCTGGCAATACTGCTTGATCCAGGCACGTGGCATTTCTCCAAATGTGACAGCAGTGACATTTAGTGTTTCCAGAACCTTGCCTGCTTCAACTACCAGAGCAACAGCTGAGTAAACATGATGGGTCTGTCCGGACAAACGACCCAACATGGTTTCTGCCCCTGCCTGAGACCCTGGCTTACCGAGTATCTCATCGTTTAAAACCACGATCGTGTCCGCACCCATCGTTACCTCCAGGCGACCACCCTGCTCGAAACCGGCCAGTGCTTTTTCCAGTGCCATACGCCGGACAAACTGCCGTGCTGTCTCGCCGGCATTAACGGTTTCAACGATATCTGCCGGCTGTACTTTAAATGTGACATCCAGTTGTTTGAGTAATTCCCGCCGCCGGGGCGATGCAGAAGCAAGGATGAATGCGGGCGACGTGTTCATGCGCGGTGATAAGGGTGGTTTTGAGTGATTGTCCATGCACGGTATAACTGCTCCGCAAGCACGACCCTCACCAGCGGATGCGGCAAGGTCAGCGGCCCGAGTGACCAGCGGGTATCAGCTTTTTGCAAAATATCGTTGGAAATTCCATCCGGTCCACCAATCATAAGACCTACATCCCGGCCATCGGCCATCCAGTTCTGAAGGTTTTGTGCCAATTTTTCCGTGGACCATGACTGACCTTTAACATCCAGCGCGATGACGTTGGCCCGTGCCGGCATGGCCGCGTAGAGCGCATCGCTTTCGGCGGATTTCAAGCGGCGGGTATCGGCATTCTTGCCGCGTTTTGCCAATGGAACTTCACGTAAGGTCATGCCCAGGGTGTTCGGCATACGCCGCGCATACCCGGTCCACGCTTCATTGACCCAATGCGGCATCCGCTGGCCGACAGCTGCCACCATAATATGCATTAAAAGGACTAAGCTTCAGCCAGGGCTGCTTACACCATTACGGTGATTAGCGCTGACTTCCCAGAGTTTTTCAAGATTATAAAATGCCCTGGTCTGCGGCAGCATCAGGTGCACGATGACATCGTTTAAGTCGACCAGAACCCACTCACCTTCCCGTTGGCCTTCCACACCGAGCGGCGTAAAGCCCTCCGCCTTGGCTTTAACGACCAAATTCTCGGCCATAGACTTTACGTGCCGGGTTGAATTACCTGAGGCAATCACCAGACGATCAGTCAACGGACTCTTGCCGCTAACATCAATTACCAAAGTTTCTACGGCTTTAAAATCTTCCAGAGCGGAAACAACGAGTTGTAGTAACTGGTCGGCACTTGGTTCTTCACGGACAGTTTGGGTATTCAAATTTAAATATCACCTGTTAGGAATAGTGCTAATTTTAGCTGTCAGCGTGGTTGACGTAAAGCACAGCCTGTCAGCAGCTTGCACCGGGTGCTGAAAAAACAGCTGTGTTTATTCGCCTTGAACACCATCCGGAGAAGACTGGTACAGTCCGTTATCGTTGATATAGGACATCACGCCTGGGGGCAACATGGACTGTGGAGAACGACCCAGGCGAATCATACTCTTGATTGTCGTCGCACAAATATCGATGGCAGTCACCTGAATTTGCAATACGCTGCCAGCTTGAAAAGCTGTAAGTGATTCAACATCTTCAACCCGTCGTGTCTCGATATATGATGCCAACTCCGGGCTATAATCCACCGTTGCACCGGGCCGGGTCAAAATAATAATGTGTGCCAGTGAAAATAGTTCCTGCCAACGGTGCCAGCAATTCAGTTTGTTGGCAGCATCCTGCCCGATCAGCAACAAAAGCGGAGTATCCGGCGATAAGCTGCAAATACCCTGTAATGTTTCAACCATATAGGACGGCCCGTCGCGATTAACTTCGCACAGTTCAAGCTCAAGTGCCGGAAACTCCACTTGTGCCAGACGCAACATGTCCAGCCTTTGGTCCGTACTTGCCTGTGGCTGCGCGCGATGCGCGGGGTAGCCGGCAGGTAACAGGAATAAAGAATCCAGCCCCAGTTTCAGTCGCAGCTCTTCGGCACAACGTAAATGGCCATAGTGGACAGGATCAAAGGTACCACCAAACAGCGCAATGGGCTTTACCGGCCAGCGGACTTGATGGTTCAAGCGGACAGCCGAAGCAACAAAGTGTCCAGGCTTTGCCATGGATCGCCCGCCGCCCGACCCTTACTTTGACGGTCAATCAGCGCGAGCAGTTTGAAGGCCTCAAACAGACTGCGTGTATCAAGGCGACGTGCAGCAGAACGTATGGCATTCTGTCGATTCTGCCAGACATATAAACGTCTGAATACGGTAGATTCATGTTCTCCACCCCTGATGGCCAACCTGAAAGCCTCAGTGGTTCTGAGTTCCTTGATAAGCGCACCCAGGATCATCGGCAACGGCGTATCCATGCGCTGCAAGCCGGCCGCCACCCGCAGACCCTCACGCAGGTTACCGGAGAGCATATGCCCCGCCAGCGCAAAGGCGTCAAAGCGGCTACTATCAGCCACTGCCCGCATAACATCATCCAGGGTAATGGTACCGGCACCCTTGAGTAAGGCGAGGCGGTCTATTTCCTGACGGGCCGCCAGCAGGTTTCCTTCAAGACGGTCGGCCAGTAATTCCAGCACCTCCGGTTCTGGCCGCATACCATGTGCTTGCATCCGTTGTGCTAACCAGCCCGGGAGCTCCGCTGCCTTGATTGGCCAGATATCAATACGCTGCCCGGCCCTTTCCAATGCCATAGCCCACTTTGCCTTGCGCGAAGAGGCGTCCCATTGCTCACAGCTTACCAACAACACCATACCCGGATCAGGATCGGCCGCCCATGCGGTTAATACCTTTGCGCCTTCCCTGCCAGGCTTTCCGGTACGCAATCGTAAATCGATGATTTTCTGGCTTGCAAACAATGACGGGGCTGCGGCCTGTTGCAGGCTCGACCAGTCAAACCCGCGTTCAACCTGAAGTAACTCCCGCTCCACAAAACCTTTTTCTTTGGCGGCCTGTCTGATCTGGTCGCAGCACTCTTGCAATAACAAGGGTTCTTCACCACCAACCAGGTAGACCGGGGCCAACCCGCGTTGCAAGCTGCCCCCAAGCTGTTCAATACGGATGCTTGCCATGTTATGTAGCCGCTACTTTCCGTAGGTGCCAATACGTCTGACGACCATGCCGGCGAGGTTGTCGGCCAGGTCGTTGCGCAAGAATTCATCTTCCCGTTCTGCTGCGAGGATATCCTGCTCATTGAAACGATAGACACGGCTTTGCTCAAAGCTCTGCAGCGGTATCATTTCTTTACCATCCTTATCCAGCAAGCGGAATTGGACACTATGCACGACCAGGAATTCCTGTACACGGGCATTGTCACCAATCGACTGAATTTCCTTGTGCACGCTGTTAAACGGGACTTCAAGAATGGCGGCGCCATTGCCGGATTCCACAACCTGAACACCATTTTGTTCCAAAAGGGTTGCCAGCCGTTGTGCAAACCTGCCATACGGATCAAATACTTCAAGCCGGGTTTGCTGCATCTCCGGGGGCAATTCCACCTTCGACTGAAGCTGAAACCCGCAAGCTGATACCAGTACCAGCATGAACATCATCAAAACAACGACTAATACAGGAAAATGGAGTTTATTGATCATATTTTTAATTCGCGACAATGTTCAGAAGGCGGTCCTGTATATAAATCACCTTGCGAATGGTTTTATCTTCTGTAAATCGGGAGACATTCTGCTCAGCCATAGCTGCAGCCATAGCTTGCTCCTCGTCACAGCCGGGCGCCACTTCAAGGCGGCCACGAAGTTTACCATTGATCTGCACAACCAGCGTGATCAGGTCACGCACACGCGCACTCTCATCAACTTCGGGCCACGGCGTACTGACAACACTGCCCTGCCCACCCAGTAACCCCCACAAGGTTTCAGAAATATGGGGTGTAATCGGTGCCAGCAAGCGTACAACGGCCCGCCATGCCTCATCCAGCACAGCGCGGCCCTGGGGACTGGCATCTTCGAAGCGCCCCAGATGGTTACATAACTCCATCACAGCAGCGATGGCAGTGTTAAAGGTTTGTCGCCGACCAACGTCATCACTGACCTTGGCAATAGTGTCATGTGTATACCGGCGTATAGTTTTTTGCTCGTCAGTCAATTCACTACTATCCAGCGCCGCCACAGAGCCTGCATCAATATGTGCGGTCACCATGAACCATAAACGGCGCAAGAACCGGAATGAACCTTCACACCTGAATCAGACCACTCCAGTGACTGGTCGGGTGGCGATGCAAACATTGAAAACAGACGTACGGTATCCGCACCATAACGATCAACAAGATGCTTCGGGTCCACACCATTGTTCTTTGACTTGGACATCTTTTCAATTGCACCGATTTCAACTGGTAAGCCATCAGAAATCAGGTTTGCACTGAGCATCTTGCCTTTGTCATCACGTTCAATCTCAACATCGGCCGGATTGATCCAGGTAGTGCCGCCATCTTCAGCATCGCGGCGAAATGTTTCCGCAATCACCATACCCTGACAAAGCAGGCGGGTCACCGGCTCATCGACCTCCAGCATGCCGGCATCACGCATCAACTTGTGATAAAAACGGAAGTACATCAGGTGCAGAATGGCATGCTCAATACCACCGATGTACTGATCAACCGGCAACCAGTAATTGGCACGCTCATCAACCATCGCTTGAGCACCCGGCGAGCAATAACGTGCGAAATACCAGGAGGACTCCATAAATGTATCGAAGGTATCTGTTTCGCGTTCGGCTGCAGCACCACATTCGGGACAGGTGGTTTTCCGCCACTCAGAGTCTGCCTTGATCGGCGACTGCACACCCATGAATGTAACGTCTTCCGGCAATACAACCGGCAACTGCTCTTCCGGTACCGGCACCGCACCACAATCCGGACAATAAATTACCGGGATCGGGCAACCCCAGTAACGCTGTCGACTGACACCCCAGTCACGCAAACGGAAATTTACTTTACGCTCACCCAGACCTTTCTCTTCCAGCCATGACATGGCCTTTTCTTTAGCCTCGACAACACCCAGCCCGTTCAGCCAGTCGCTGTTAATAGCCACGCCATCACCGGTATAGGCCTCACCATCAAAGTCATCAGGCGTTTCAACGGTACGCAGGATAGGCAAGTCATGAGCCCTGGCGAAATCCCAGTCACGCTGGTCCTGACCCGGCACCGCCATGATCGCTCCGGTGCCATAACCCATCAACACATAATCAGCAATATATAGTGGTACAGGCCTGCCCGTGAACGGGTTAAAAAGAAATGCACCGGTATTCACGCCACGCTTATCAAGCGTGCCTTCATCCGAAGTGCGGTCGGCCTCACTGGTTTGCCGTGCCGATTCAATAAAACTATCAACCTGGCTGCGAAACACTTCCGTGGTCACCTCGCTCACCAACGGATGCTCGGGAGCAAGCACGGCGTAAGTCATGCCAAATGCAGTATCAGGACGGGTGGTGAACACGCTGACGGCAGCTGCATCAGGAACAACCTCGCCCTGTTCGTTACACAGCTGCATTTCAAATTCAGCACCTTCTGAGCGACCGATCCAATTACGCTGCATGGTCTTGACCGCTTCCGGCCACTGCTCAAGATCGTCCAGACCATCGAGCAATTCATCAGCGTAATCAGTAATGCGCAAGAACCACTGGGGTATAGAACGACGTTCAACCACTGCACCTGAACGCCAGCCACGACCATCCACGACCTGCTCATTGGCAAGTACGGTCTGATCAACAGGATCCCAGTTCACCTCCGAGTCGCGGCGATATGCCATGCCGTTTTTCATCAGGCGGGTAAACATCAGCTGTTCCCAGTGATAATACTCCGGCGTGCAAGTTGCAAATTCACGCGACCAGTCATAAGCAAAACCAAGTCGTTGCAACTGAGTGCGCATATGCTCGATATTTGCGTAGGTCCACTTGGCAGGTGCCGTCTCATTCTTGATCGCCGCATTCTCTGCAGGCAGGCCAAAAGCATCCCAGCCCATTGGTTGTAATACATTTTTACCCAACATCCGCTGATAGCGACTGATCACATCACCAATGGTGTAGTTACGCACATGCCCCATGTGCAATGCACCGGACGGGTATGGCAGCATGGACAGACAATAAAACTTCTCGGCATCGGGATCTTCCGTCACCTCAAAGGTCTTGTTCTGGTCCCAGTCGGCCTGAACGCGAATTTCCAGTTCTTCTGGGTTATAAGGTGATTGATCCATTTTTTTAAGGGCCCGGTAAGCTGTTTATCTAATTAGGAATGCGAAGCATAACCGACCGGAACAGCACAAAAAAGACTGTTTAGAGATTTATATTAAATGAGCTCCACAGGTGTCGGATATCAGCACCGTCATTCCCGCGTACGCGGGGACCTCGTCATGCTCCTGTGAATCTCAAAAAGACTCTTTTTAGATTATGGAAAACGTACTGAGGTCCCCGCCTGCGCGGGGATGACGGTGCGACTGTTGGAGTAAGGCACCACCATTATTCGCGGTTTTGGATGTAATCCAGTAATTCACCAAGACCGTAGCTTTCCGGGATAGCATCGGGCTCGCCCTCTAAAGCCGGCTGTATGGTTTTTGCCAATACTTTGCCCAGTTCTACACCAAATTGGTCGAAGGGGTTTATATCCCAGATAACGCTCTCGACGAATACCTTATGCTCGTACAAGGCCAGCAACTGGCCTAATGCGGAAGGTGTCAGTCGGTCCATCAGGATGATTTCTGATGGACGCCCACCCGGCATAAACCGGTATTCATCCACTTCATCAGGATCCTGAAGACCGGCAGTACCGGTGGCAAGTGCTGTTGCCTGTGCCAGCATATTGGCCAACAAAACAGTATGGGCTTCCCCGTCATCATGGTCAGGTTGCACTACACCGATAAAATCAATGGGCACAATATCGGTACCCTGGTGGAACATCTGGAATAACGAATGTTGGGCGTCGCTGCCCGGTTCACCAAACAGGACCGGTGAGGTGCCGCCACTAACTGCGTTACCCTCGCTATCTACCGATTTGCCATTTGATTCCATCACCAGTTGCTGCAAATAGGCCGGTACGGAACGCAAACGGTGATCGTAAGGAATGACCGCCTGCGCGGAATAGCCACAGACATTCCGGTGCCAGATACCCGTCAAAGCCATCAACACCGGAAGGTTTTCTGACATATCCGCGGTTTGAAAATGCCTGTCCATATCAGCAGCCCCCTGCAGGAACTGGCTGAATGCCCCTTCCCCCATGACCGCTGCCGCAGCCAGGCTGACGGCAGACCAGATCGAATAACGTCCACCTACCCAGTCCGGGAGGTAGAGGGTATTGGCTTCTGAAACACCAAAAGCTTCCACCGCTTCACTATTACCACTGACTGCAAACAAGCGCTGAGCGGCCTGTGTCTTGCCCAGTGCCGCCTCCATCCAGTCTTTTACCCGACGTGCATGCAATAGTGTTTCGCCCGTTGTGAAGCTCTTGGTGGCAACCACGACGACCGTTTCAGAAGGATCAAGCTCTTCCAGCAAGGTGCTGCGAAAATGAGCATCGACCGATGAAAGGAAGTGAACTTTCAAGCTGGCGTTTTTGTTTAATGCTTCGATTAGCAGTCGCGGCCCCAGATACGAGCCACCAATTCCGATGTGGATAATATGCCGAACACTTTGTGAGACATCAGCAGGCAAATGCCCTGCAGCAAATGCAGATGCAAACTCAAGCATACGCTCCCGGTTTGCAGTCACAAGGGCAGCTGTTTCCGGCCCGAGGTTCATTAATACATCGTCACAACGCATGGCCATATGCAGGGCGGGTCGTTGTTCCGTAAAGTTAATGTCTTCACCCTCAAATAGCCGGTCACGGGCTTCCTCGACACCACTGTGTGTAGCCAGCTTTAGCAAAACATCCAGGACCGGCTCACCCAGGGTGGTGCGAGTAAAATCCAATAATAAATTGCCACTGGTTTTACTATAATTTTGGAACCGGTTTGGCTCAATGATGCACTCTGATAGCAGTTTTTGCTTTGGATCTGTGTTGTATTTTTGCAACAACTGAAAGAAATCCTGGTCCATGGTGTGGTTTTAATCCTTCATTGTCGGGGCAGGGAAAGATAGATAATAACATTGCTGGAAAGGTACATGATAGTCCTTTCAATGGCACTACAGGCCCGGGGAGCGGCCCGTCCATAAGTGCCGACACACGTCATATCTAATTGATTAAATTGATTTTATATACATAACCCGCTGTGAATTCATGAGCAAAAAAAAGCCCCTCTCCGGTTAGGAGAAGGGCGTTTTTTGGAGTGATGTATCCGTCTTTTTGCTGCCTGCGCTCTTGGTATGTGTTGCAGACTTACCAAGATTGGTTGTAATAATACCACTAAAGACAAAAAAAGCCAGTGTTTTCTGTGAAAAAAACAACAAATGCATATTTTTGGCAACTCCTGCCCCTCCCGCCAGAGCAACCTCAAGCCATGACTTACTCCAAAAAGCTGTTATCCAGTTTTTGAATCCCGTCACAATTGAGTTGCGCCAGCAGACTACCGACCGCCCCGCGACCGGGAATTTCAAGATTGAAATCCAGCTCGGATAATGGCATCAAAACAAACGCTCTTTCATGCATACGTGGATGGGGAATCTCCAACTCGGCACCTTGACAGCGATGCCCGCCAAATAACAGCAAATCAATATCAATCACACGGGGGCCCCAACGCCTTCCATCGCGGCTACGCCCCATATCATTCTCAATAGATTGCAAAACATGCAAAAGCGGCAATGGCGCCAGATTTGTTTCTATTTGCGCCACAGCGTTGATAAAGTCATCCTGCTGCTGGTCACCCCAGGGCGGGGTCCGGTAATACGAAGAAACCTCAACCAGACTGATAGCAGTTGATTGCTTCAGTTTATCGAGCGCCAGCTGGAGTTGCTTCAGCGGTTGCTGCAGATTCGCCCCAAGACCCAGCCAGGCTCGCATCATTATTTCGTCAGGATTTTGCTGACGATGAAGGGCGGCGACGGCGCGGCCGACGACGACGGGTGTCACCCTTACCCCGGCCTCCGGATGGGTGCTGGCCTGTATTGAGCTTAACGCCCACCTGAGCCTTGGTCCAGTGGTCGCACAAGGCCTGCAAAGACTCATCTTCAGTTAACCTGAGTAGCAGGAAATCATATGCCGCCCTGAAGCGGCGCTCCAGCAGCAGGCTGTGCGCACGACGGCCATGCATATGATTGAAACGTGGCTGCATTGTCCATATCTGACGTGTAACGACACTGAAGCGACGGGGTATGGCGGTACGTTTAACCTGTTGTGATAAAACCTCGTCAGAAGCATCACCCAGGGCTGCAACCTCAGGCATACCATTTGCTTGAAATTTATCCGCCAGCGCCTTTACCGGCTGCCACAGCAGGGCCGCAAACAGAAAAGCAGGCGTCACCGGCTTGCTTTCGGCGATGCGGTCATCGGTATTTTTCATTGCCATTGCCAGCAAAGGCCCGGTGCGGGCTTTACCAGATGAGCTGCCGCTGGGTTTTAACACCGGAAACAGGGCACGGGTGAGCTCAAAGCGCTGTAATGCCTCCAGTGTTCTGACCGCGTGACCTGTCATAAATAACTTACAAACTTCTTCGAATAACCGCGCAGGAGGAATATCATTCAATAGTGGAGCCAGTTCACGGATAGGGGCAGCCGTTTCCTCACTCAACTCAACACCCAGCTTGGCCACAAAACGGGCAGCGCGCAGCAGTCGCACCGGGTCTTCCCGGTAACGCGTGTGAGCATCCCCAATCAAACAAAGTTTACGTTCGGACAGGTCCTTGTAACCACCGACGAAATCCTGAATATCACCACTGACCGGATCAAGAAACAGGGCATTGATAGTGAAATCACGCCGCACAGCATCCTCTTCCAGACTTCCCCAAACATTGTCCCGTAATATACGGCCATTTTGATGTTTGTGGTCATCACTATCATTAACCTGCGGACCACGAAAGGTTGCAACCTCAATCAGGTGCCCCCCCATACGAACGTGAGCCAGGCGGAACCGGCGACCAATCAGGCGACAACGGGGAAAAACAACTTTTACCTCTTCAGGCGTAGCATCGGTTGCTACATCGTAGTCCTTGGGTACCTTGCCTAATAAAAGGTCGCGCACACTGCCACCAACAATATAGGCTTCATAGCCGTCCTGCTGCAGACGACGTACAACTTCGGTCGCATGCGGACAAAGTTGCTGAACCGCAATACCATGTTCCGAAAGTGGAATAACAATGTGATTAGTGATGATTATTTCCCGAAAACTGTAAAGAACTGAGTATTCTAACCGCGTATAATAGTTGAACTGGGTGTAAATGCTAGTTTAACATGACCATCCGGTTGTAATAGCAGACAATATCATGCTCCCTTCGTCTAGCGGTCCAGGACGTGGCCCTCTCAAGGCTGAAACACGAGTTCGATTCTCGTAGGGAGCACCAATCTCAATGAGGCACAAAGTTTATGAATAACAAGGTATATGGATTTAGCATTTCGGCACTTCTGGGGGCAATGCTCTTTCTTTCCCCCGCTGCTGATGCAAAGAGTGCACTTGATGGTTCTTCAGATCTCACTTGCGCGGCTTTCGAGGTAGTTGGTTGCACGGATGCTGATAACTGCACCAGTGGATCAGCCAGAAAATTTGATCTGCCCGAGTTTATGGAAGTCCGTTTTAAAAAGAAAGTCATCCATATCACCTACGATGGCGGCGACAAACAGGCTGAGTCTCCTATCAACAACAGCGAAATAAACGGTAGCCAACTGGTACTTCAAGGTGTTGAGAATGGCCACGGCTGGACCATGGCGGTTAATACGGACAACGGCAGAATGAGCATCGCTGCTGTAAGTGACGAACTGACTTTTACAATTTTTGGCGCCTGCAAGGTTAACTAGAGGAATATGAATATGTTGAGTTATAAAAATTATGCTATTAGCTTGATGCTGGTCATCACTTTCGTTACTGCGTCCGTTGTAACCACCCCTGTACAGGCAGACGGTGCCGGTGCATTTATCGGCGGCATAGCCGCAGCAAGAATCGGAAGAAGCATTCGCGATAACAATGACGCCCAGGAACAACAGGCCTACTACGCGCAACAAACCGCCGAAGCCGCCCAGGCTCAGGCTCAGGCTCAAGCCTCTCCTCCTCAAAAATCAGTTGAAGAACAACTCGCTGAACTGCAAAAACTGGCCGCCGGTGGTTATATCACACCAGCAGAATACAAGACCAAGAAACAGCAAATCCTGGATACCATGTAGCCGAAATCAGGGCTTTTCCAAACCCTTGGGAAAGCCCTGTTTCAAACATGAATAATACCAAGCCACTTGAATTTGGTTTTTTGCGCCGTGAACTCATCGGTGCAGATGCACCCATCGAGACACCTTTTGGCGAACGTCTGATGATGTATGCAGATTACACCGCTTCGGGTCGCTGCCTGTCTTTCGTAGAAAACTACCTGCGCCAGTTGCAACGTATTTACGCCAACTCCCATACCGAAGACGATATCAGCGGTCGCTCCATGACGCAGCTGCTACGGGAAGCCGAGGAAAGCATCAAGCGCTCGGTCAATGCTGGAGAAAATGGCCGTATTATCAATGTTGGCAGCGGAGCCACAGGAGCCATCGACAAGTTGCAGCAGCTAATCGGCATATCTTTACCGCCGGTAACCCGCAAGAACCTGTCTACCCTGCTGGGTGAAGCACTGGGGCAGGATAAGGTCGCTGTCATGCAAGACTACCTGCGCGAGAACCAGCCAGTCGTGTTTGTCGGTCCGTATGAGCACCATTCCAATGAAATTTCCTGGCGCGAAAACCTCGCAACCGTGGTGCCGGTGAGACTTGATCAGGAAGGCGGAATCGACCTGGAACACCTACAGGAACTATTACAGGACCCAGGCTACCAGGGCCGCAAACGAATCGGTTCATTCTCAGCTGCCTCCAACGTCAGTGGTATTAAATCCCCTGTCCATGAAATTGCAGTATTGCTGCACCGCTACGATGCCATCGCTTGTTTCGACTATGCTGCCAGCGCACCCTATGTACAAATCGATATGAACCCGCCAAGCGGAGCATACGATGGTGACGCATCACTGGATGCCATTTTTGTCTCCCCACACAAATTTCTCGGCGGCCCGGGCTCCACCGGTGTTTTGGTATTCAATAAACGTCTTTACCACCCCGAACTGCCACCAACTGTCAGTGCAGGTGGCACTGTCGATTATGTCGGCATAGAAAATCAGGATTTCATCACGCATATCGAAGAGCGTGAAAAACCCGGCACACCCGGTGTATTGCAGGTGCTGAAAGCCGCCATGGTGTTCGAGATCAAGGATAACGTCACGCCACAGCGCATCGAGAAAAGGGAGCACCAACTGCTGGAGAAAGTATTTGCCCGCTGGCAAGCCAACCCCGCCATCGAAATTCTCGGCAATCAGGATCCGGCCAAACGGGTAGGTATCATTTCATTCAACATTGCGTCCAGCGGAGACAAGCAGTTTTTGCACCCCAAGTTCGTCACCACACTGCTTAATGATCTGTTTGGCATCCAGTCCCGGGCCGGGTGTTCCTGTGCCGGTCCTTATGGTCATCGCCTGCTTAGCATCGATGACGAGACCTCGGAACAATACCGATGCTGTGTGACCGATGGTTATTCCGGTATCAAGCCGGGTTGGTGCCGGATCAGTATGCACTACGTAATGGATGACCTCGAAGTCGACTTCCTGCTCGATGCGGTGGACTTCGTTGCAGGAAATGGCGACCTGTTTTTGTGCCTGTACGACTTTGACCTGTATGACGGCTCCTGGAAAAAGAAAGACGACCCGACCCGTTTGCAACGTTTCTCACTTGAGGCCGCGCTCGAAGCCAGCGTGGCCAAAGATATGCCCATGCCACTGGAAGAACGCAAGCAGCGTTATAGTAGCTATCTCAAATATGCAGAAGATATGGCGGAAAGGCTTGGAAAACAAACGTCAGCAAAAAACTATGAACTAACGGAAGACCTCGCAGACCTACAGTTTTTTGCCTTGCCCGAATGCTGTATGCCAGCAGGGAAAAATAAAGACCAGTAAGGATTTAGCGCAAACTGAAACCCGTTTGCGACACCAGCGGAGCCGGCATTCTATCTAAAACCCTACTTGAGCTGGTCCATCGGCAGCGCGGTCGTGCTTTTTTGCTGCTTGAGCGCAAAACTGGTGTTTACCGTGCGCACCACACCAATCTTAAGCAGGTACTCGCTTAGAAAGTCCTGGTAAGAGGCCATGTCCGGTGCCACTACCTTCAACATGTAATCATGCTCACCGCTGGTCGCATGACATTCCAGCACCTGTGGCGCGCGCATGATTGCGCGGTCAAAGCGTTTAACTTTCTCTGAGCTGTGATCGTGCAATGTCACGTGAGCGAACCCCATAATAGACAAGCCTACCTGATGGCGATCCACCACAGCAGCATAGTGGCTGATGACACCAGCCTCCTCCAGTGCACGTAAGCGCCGCCAACTGGGTGAAGGTGACAAAGAAACCTCTTTTGCCAGTTCGCGATTGGACAAACGACCATCCTTTTGCATGGCCTCGAGGATAGAAATATCTGACTTATCAAGCTTCATAGCAACTTCCTTATCTACCAGAAGATATTCTGGCAATTATAAACCTCATTATCGTAATTACTACTACTTAATGAGAATTATATTCTTATTGATAAGGTATATAATTTCTTATAGAAACCCACCGTCTGGAAAAGAACAAATGGCAACCATCACACCCATTAATCACCTCGACCAAACGAGACATTTGAATACCACCAGCCTGGATTGGCAAAACATCGCTTACCTGACCCTGCTGTCACGTGCCATTGATAAGATAGAAGAGACAGAACTACTGAAAAGCCGTGAAGTGTTGTACCAGTTTTCAGCCCGTGGCCATGACATGGCACAGATTATTCTGGCCTCCATGCTGAACCACCCCGGCGATGCAGCCAGCGGTTATTACCGCTCACGTCCATTTCTGCTCACTTTAGGGCTGGATATTGAAGATGCCATGGCCGGGCCAATGATGCGTGCCGGTGGTATGAGTGACGGTCGTGATATCGGGGTCGTATTTAATCTGCCGCAAAGCGAAGACAGACCCTGCTTCCTGCCCATGAGTGGCGCGGTAGGCGCACAGTACACACCTATTTCCGGCTGGGCGGAGTCCATCCTGTATAAGACCGGTGAACTGGCTGACAAGAGCAGCGAAGGCGCCATAGGCGTGGCACTGGGCGGTGACGCCTCAACCGCTACCAGTGGTTTCTGGGCCGCGCTAAACAGCGCCACTACCCGTAAGCTTCCTATGCTGTTCTATATTGAAGATAACGGCTACGGCATTTCCGTACCCTCTGCTGCTCAAACACCAGGCGGTAATATTGCAAAAAATCTGGCTGCCTTTAACAACCTGTTTATCCTCGATGGTGATGGTACGGATCCCCAGCAGGCTGCGACCTATCTGGCCCGTGGCATTCAGCATATCCGTGAAGGCCATGGCCCTGCGCTGGTACGTCTGACCGTGCCGCGACTGTCCGGCCACTCCGGTCAGGACACACAAAAATACAAATCTGATGCACAGGTTAAAGCCGAAGAAGCCCGCGACCCCCTGCCCCGTTTGCAGAAATTTGTCATCGCAGAAAACCTGATGACACAAGCACAATGGTCAGATGCCTCGGACAAAGCGGAAAACACGGTCAGAACTGCATTGGAGAATGTCCGCAAGCGTCCACAACCTGATCCGGAAAATATCCAGCGATATGTATTTTCTGAAACCGGCGACAATGGTTTACCGGATTTGCAGCAACAGGGTGGACTGTGGCCCGGTGACCATATATTCCCGCGCAGCACCCGCGAAAGCACTCCGGAAAGTGAGCGCATCAATATGCTGACAGCCATCCGCCGGACGCTGGATGTGGAACTGGCGACCAATCCAAAACTGGTCGTATTCGGTGAAGACGTCGGTCCTAAGGGAGGCGTACACGCCGCCACACTGGGCCTGCAGGATACCCACGGCGAGGGCCGGGTTTTTGATACCAGCCTGTCTGAAGAAGGCATCATCGGCAGAGCCGTAGGCATGGCCGCAGCCGGCCTGATGCCGGTGCCGGAAATTCAGTTCCGTAAATATGCTGATCCTGCAGAAGAACAACTCAATGACTGCGGCACCATGCGCTGGCGAACTGCCAACCGCTTTGCTGCACCGATGGTGGTGCGCATTCCGGGTGGATTCTTCAAGGTTGGCGATCCCTGGCACAGCCAGGCCAACGAAGTTAAATGGTTGCATTCCATCGGCTGGCAACTCGCCATGCCTTCCAATGCCGAGGATGCTGTTGGCCTCTTGCGTACTGCCATGCGGGATAACAACCCGACCATCTTTTTTGAGCATCGCTCGATGCTCGACAGCGCCTGGGCAAGGCGTCCCTGGCCTGGCGATCACTATGCCATCCCGTTCGGCTCGGCCTCCACCGTCCGTACAGGTGACAAGCTAACCGTTGTCACCTGGGGTGCCATGGTCCCCCGCTGTGAGAAAGCAGCCGACAAACTCGGCGGGGATATCGAAGTGATCGATCTGCGTACGCTGTCACCCTGGGACAAGGAAACGGTGGTCACATCGGTCACGCGCACCCACCGCTGCCTGATCGTGCACGAGGATAATATAACTGCAGGCTTTGGTGCAGAAATTGCCGCCTACCTGACTGAAAATATATTTTTCGAACTGGACGCTCCACCACGCCGGCTGGCAATGCCGGATGTACCGAGCCCGCATAACCCGCAATTGATGGATGCCGTTGTACCTAATGGCGAGCGCATCACCGCGGCTATGCACGGCCTGATCGAGTTTTAATGATGGCAACCATCATCGACATACGCTTTCCTGAAGACCAACAGGAAGGAACCGAGGCGAGCGTCACGCAATGGCTTGTCAAAGAAGGTGACCAGGTAGCCGCACATGATCCGGTGGTTGAAATAGAAACCGACAAAGTCGTGGTTGAAGTAGCGGCCCCGCAAGCGGGTGTTATCAGCGACATCAAAATACAGCAGGACGAAGAAGTTAATCCGGGCGATGTGTTATGCACACTTAATATAGCCAGCGGGACAAGCACATCACCGCAGCCGGCAGTTGCAACTGAAACGCCGGCAGCCCAGATCAGCGACCAGACAGATAATCATCGTCTGAGCCCTGCTGTCCGCCAACGGGTATTGCAACATCATCTGGATTTGACTGGTATCGCCGGTAGTGGGCGCGGCGGTAGAATCACTTTGCAGGATGTTGAGGCACTGATTACCGACCCGGCTACTGAGCAAAGATCAGGCGAACAGGCAGATCCTGTCAGACCAGCGGCCACCACCGAAGGCAGTGAAATCATCCCGCACGACAAG
>Ga0164313_10002368_pt1 | contig 16960 bp, 24 predicted proteins | sample GuaBasSedimGuay4_FD_113735 | JGI IMG/M metagenome (GOLD analysis project Ga0164313, IMG submission 113735) | Subseafloor sediment microbial communities from Guaymas Basin, Gulf of California, Mexico - Guay4, Core 4569-4, 0-3 cm | ecosystem: Environmental > Aquatic > Marine > Hydrothermal vents...
CTTAGAAGATAAAATAAATTTTTATCAATTGTGAGTAAATTTGGATCCGGAAACGTAAAATAGTCATTGGCTGTTTTAAATCTTTCACCAAATTTTTCAATATCAAGAGGTGATTGTAATTGTCTTTTTGCCTCATTGTTTATTAAAACTGACATAAAATTATCCCTCTGCTGCTACCGGATATTCATCTTTACTCCATGTACAATTACTTTCATTTACAGCTAGTCGTGATTGAATAGTATCAATATCGGCTTCATCTAAATACTTTGAGTATTCAGCGACGAAGTTTTTATAATCTCCTTTAACGAGATTTACTGGTATAGTTAAGTATCCATTATGGAATTTTTCATGCATAGATTTTATCAAAGTTACATAACCAACTTTATTTTTGAAATGTAGCTCTATTGCTTCTTGAGCAATATCAAAGGTGCAAAAATCTTGTTGTGTTTCAATCTTTTTATTTACAAGACCACATACCAATGTAAACATTGATGGAATATGGTGATGAACTTCAATGGTTACTTGATCAATTGTCTCATGAGTTATCATACATTCATTGACTTGTAAAACATCAATTATATAGTTTCTCCATAGTTTATATTCATTACATCTTCTAACTAACATTTCACAGTTTCTGACGAACTTTTTATACTCTGCTTCATTTTCAAAATTTCTAATTCTTAAAGATAATCGAAAAGGATATGTATCACTATACATTTCCAAGTTTTCAACATTGGATTTAATTTCTGGGTCAACTGATATTGTAAGTGCCATTTTTTAAGTATCCTTATTGAGGTCGTGTTTGGTCTTTAAATATATGTGCTAAAATAGCAAAAAGTAAAATCAAAGAAAGTCCTAATGGACTAAGTATAGCTCCGGCAGCAGATCCGAGTATTGATAGAAAGATTGCTGTACCAGATATTAACATCCATGTTATTACAGATATGGTCATTATAATTACTATACCAATAGCATAATCAGGAACAGATTCTATAGGGATTGATTGACCTTTTTTAGGAGTTTCATCATCTTCACCAAAGTCACCTTCAAATTTTCTAACCTTTCCTACAAATTGCTTAATATCAGTTTTTAATTTTTGATTTGGAGGAACTTGTTTATTCTTATTTTGAATCACACTAGAAAATGATAAAAATGTTGAAGCTGTATCTATACTTTTTGGATTTGCTTTAGGTAAAGAATTTTTCAATATCTGACTAGATAGTTGTTTTCTTTTTAAAAAATCTTTATCACTTTTAGCTAAAAGTTTATCAACCAAAGATAAATCTATTTTTATATGTTTAGTTAATGATTTAACTTTATCTATTGTTTTTTTAGGATTTTTAGGATCCACCATTCTTTTTAATTTTTTGCCAAAGGAAATTGCATCAGAATCTTTTTTAAATTTATCCATTAATGATTTAAAGTTAAACTCCAATAGATAATTTATTTCTTCAACAACATATAAATCATTAATATATTTATCAACTATTTCCATTTTACTTATCCCCACTTTTAGAATTATATTTAATCAGTTTTTGATCAACAATAGATTCTCCAATTATCTTTGAAAATCTCTTTTTTATTTTGAACAGAGAAGAGCTTTGTCTTTTTGCATCTTCTAATGTTTCATAAACTTTCAGCTGTCCCAAGTTTTGATACATCATAGAATATGAAAGAGCATTACACACGCCCTTATAATCTTGCATACAAAAATATGCTGTTCTATTGACTTCATCTGCTATTATAATATTTCCCCAACCCAATTTAAATAATCGATTTATTTTGCCATAATTTCTTAAAAATAAATCATCTATATCTTCAACTTTATTAAAAACAACAAATCCCTTTCCATCATGATCTCCCAGTAGAATATCACGCCTCGGATCGCCGCTTAAAACTCCACCCCCAAATCTAAAAGTCCATTTACCTATAAATTTATAAATAAATCTTAATGCTTTCCTTCCAAATGAAATTACCTTACCATTGATCCAATTTAACTTCATATCATTGAAAAGAAGAGCTGATAGACTTGCTTCCGATTTAACTCTTAAAGGTAAAACTTTAACTCCAATCATAGTTTTTGATACATTACCAAATTTATCTATATGTTCAACTGGTATAAATGTAGGTTCAAGACTTACTGTTTTAAAATCAGTCATTTTTATACTGACAGCTGCTTTAGATGCTTTTTGTTTCTCTTTTTCAATTTCGCCTTTTGCCTTTTCTCTTTCCTCTTTTGCTTTTTCTCTTTCCTCATCTCTTTCAGCTTTTGCTTTTTCTCTTTCCTCATCTCTTTCAGCTTTTGCTTTTTCTCTTTCAGCTTGTGCCTTTTCTCTTTCTTCTTTTGATCTTGCTATTTCTCTTTTTTCTTCATCTTTTTCTTTTTGTCTTTGTCTTTCCATTCGATCTTCAAAATCTTTTTCTTTTTCTTTATCTGTTTTCTTTGTGCCTGTTCCAGTGGCTTTCATATCATCTTCAACTGTTTCCGTGAGATCCACACTTTCTCTGGCAATTATTTTTTTACCTACAATTTTCATTTTAAGTTTATTCATTCTATTAAACTTTTTAACTTGTACATCATTTATAATATCATGAACTTTATTTCCAACCAAATATAGCTCAGCTGTTTTAGCAATAGCAGGAATCGCATTTTCAGATACTGCTTGAGAGACTATCATTGGATAAATTACAATCATTTAACTATTCCTCCATTACAATATAAAAGCTGTCTTATGATCCTTCTTTGGTTTCGGAGTTACTGGTGGTTTCTTCTTTCGATTGAATGGTTGTATTACTTCTTTACAAACATCATCTTTGCATTGTTTTTTATATAAACAATATTTACATGTTTCTTTTGTTGCACCAAAAGGATCAAGAATTTGTGAAGTTTCAAGGGAAGATTTGAGTATAAGCGATCTACTTAGGAGGGATTCAGCGAGTTTATTATCTACAGGTAAATCAAAAGGAATGATTCTTTTACAATTTCTAATAACATAAATTATTGTAATTGTTTTTATATTATACTGATATTCTGTATTTAGAATATGAGCGTATATAATGCCCTGTAAATAGTGCTCCTTTATATATTCATTTTTAAACTTATCAACATCTATGCTTTTAATTTCAAATAAGAAGCTATCACGGATCCCATCAAGTCTTCCTTTAACTTTAAATTTTTCGCTAACAATTGTTTTTTCAGTTTCAGTAAATTCATACAGATCTTGTATAACTGTATGAATTTCATTTCCTACTTTTTGTATTAAATACAAATATGGATACTGATATAACTTTTTAAAGTCAACTGGATATCTCATCCTGATGTAAAAACATTGTCGTAAACAGGTATATAATTCTGAAACAGAAATATAAGGTCGTTCATAACTTTGAAGTTTCTTATATTCCTCGATGAGTTTTGCTCGCATCATGGACTCAAACTTTTTTACATCAAAACCATCCGATTTTTTAGGGGGTGGTTTTTCAAAAGTCTTTCCTGGGATATAAGCAAATATTTTCGATTCTTCAATTAATTTCTTGGTATCAGTCGTTTCAATTTTCTCTGCCTTTTTTACTTTTTTTACAACAGGCGTTTTCTTGTTTGTTTTTGTATCTTGTAGAACTAAATAATCAAAAAGTTTTTCATATGGATTAGTCAGTTTCTGGGTCATTATCATCTAAGAGCATCGTTGCAATTTCGCATAAATTGTCTCTTAGAATCTTATACGAATCTTCAACGATTTTCCCAGTCCATTCATTCATGGCATCAAGATTCTTCGCCTCTTGTAGCGCTGTGGCAACTAGCATATTATCTACTGCTAATCTAAACGCTTTTTCTCTGATTTTTGATTCGACTAATTTTGCTACATCAAGTTTAGCATCTTCTTTTAAAGCTTCTGTCAAGTCTTGTTTTATGTCTTTACGAGCTTGCTCAGTTGTAACAATCTTCTGTGAAGCTTCTCTAGCATTTTTGGCAGACTCTCTTGCAAGAACTAATAACTTTTTAGATTTAACTTTTTCTTTCAAAACTGGCGGTGTATGTTCCATGAGTTTTAACATTTCTACATATACCGAAAGAAGGGCGCCTTTGATTGATATATATTCTTCTTTTACAACCGGGCAACAATTTTTAACTTTACCTAATTGTTTTCCAAAGAAAATATAATCTATTCCGTAAAAGTTTTCTAGCACTCTTATTTTACTTTCTTTTGATAACATTTTTTACATCCTCCCATTATTTATACGAAAACTTTGAGTTTTCATCCTCAAGGACTTCTAATAATATTCTCCTTGAATCTTCTGGATAATTGGTATTTTTTATCGCTAGACACAACACTTTCATTGCATCAATGGTGCGACCATGTTTGCCAATAATTTTACCACAATCTGCTTGGTGTACTTTAATCTGAATAATTGCTGCTTTAGTTGAGATTGAAGCAGATATCTTCACATCATCCGGATTATCAACTATTTGTTTTGTAGTATCTTCAACATACTGGCGTAATAAATCTGATATTCCACTCATAATTATTTTCTCCCTTTCATAATTTCATTTATACCTTTACATTTTGTTCTAATTATATATGAGGTAAAGATAACTCAACTCATACTATGTATAACTATTACACTTGAGGTTGGACAAGGGAGTTGGTGGCTACCCCTGTCCTTTTTTTATTTATATTATTTAATTAAAGTTTTAAGCAGGTGATACAATAAGAACAATCTTGTCAATTCGTGCCTTTCTTTGCCTTGATCGAATTCTGAACGAATGGGTTCCAGCGGCCAGATTTGTGTATATCTTCGGGTCTTGGGTATAACTCCTGACATAGTCCCAATCCCATCTATCATCTTTCACTTTCATACTATAAATCTCTTCCGTCCCACTATCCATTTTTATATAAACAGAGTTCTCATCGGAGGCATCACACCTATTACGATTTCTAATAGCTACATTAGATGCACCTGGAAGAGAAAAGGTGAATGTTGCTGTTCCATTCTCGTCTTCCAAACTACGAATACAGGTTGTCCCGCTCTTGATAGTAATACTCATAGGATAAACAAGAGAAGCTGCCTCCCCCTCAATTGTTTCTTCATAAGCGGAAAATCCTTCTTCCATCACAACATGTTTGAATGTAGTAGAGGCTTCATCAATATCGACATTATTCTCCACATGATCCTTGTAGCCAGATTTTTTATATTCCACCGAATACGTTCCGGGGGAAATAACCATAAAATATGCGCCGTCGTTACAGGCCGCAGAAGCTCCTCCTGTTGCTTTAACAGAATCAAGAGTGATATTGTTAGCGCTCTCATCTTTAGTAGTTCCTGCTAAGAAACCAAACAACTCAGTAAGTAAACTTAATCTAAATAAATTCATCATTTTAACTCCTTTATTTTACCTTTATATTTTACAAATAATCTACTACCATTTTTGCGAACATCTCTCGTAAACATAACCATCCATCTATCTGAAATGTACTGCCAAAACATTTCTTTTATTATATTTATAGTTCTCTTTATAATTTTATTCTCCTTGGTAATGGCTAATTCAAATTTATATTTTGTTCTAAATATTAGTAAGTGTCAGTTATAAACTTTTAGTCTATTATTGGATTATATTTATCTATAATTTCCGTTTGTATTGCTTCTTTGGTTGCTATATCATATGCTTTCTTAAAGTCTTCATTTGTATGATATAAGTTCATAGCATCTTTGGTTCTGAATTTAACATCTGGTAAAGAAATTAGATAACTCCATGCTCCACTTTTCAGACGTTTGGTTTCTTTTAAGAAGTTATAATTAGTCCAAAAATTTGAAAATCCAGATGTAAATGACCCAACTATTGGTACTTCAATGTTTGGTGGAAAGAGTTTATTTTTTACACATTTAACTTTTACAATTACTCCCTCAAAACCATATTTATTAGAATCCTCTGCTTTACCTGCTGCAATTGCTGATTTAACTTTCATTTCAATTAACTGGAATGCGTTAAACTTTAATATGTTTCCACCTGGCATATCTTTTGTGGATGTCATGAATTTCAAATCTTTTGCTGGTGCAAATTGTCCTATTGAAAGAACATCTCGCAGTTGATTAACAGCAATTAAACAAATATTATGCTTAGCACATTTTGAAACATATTTTGGCACAAGTATTGATAACAATCTTGCTTTATATCCAATGACTGTATTTGGATCATCTGTTTCTCGTTCTTTTTGAGTTAGTGTATTAGCAATGCTATCCCATATTACAACTGATGGAGTTTCAATTATTTTCTTTTCCTCTTTGAATATACATAACCCCTCTATAAATTTGAATACCTTTTCAACCGTAATATCAACATATGGTTTTATCTTCGGATATCTAACACCCAAATTTGAAAGTCTGAGGATTGTAGTTGCTTCTTCTGAATCAAGAAATGCTCCTATTAATTTTCCCTTATATTGTTTTTGACCTTGTCCCAATGCTTTTATTCCCAACATTGTTTTTCCACTTCCTGGCTGACCAACAATAATATTCAATCCACCAACAGCAAATCCCCCACCCAAAATAGCATCAACCAAATCAATACCACTTGAGATTGTTAATTTGGTTCCTTTATCTTCAACCATATCTGCTTTATTTTCAAGAAACGAACTAAACTCATTATATAATTCTTTGGTTAATTGTTCATCTTCTATAATGGGTTTTTCTTCTTTTATAACTTCAACAATTTCAGATTCAACTTCATTTGTTAATGGTGGTTCAGATTCATCATTGTCCATTTTTATAGAAACACTATCTAACACTTCGTTCACATCAATGTCAACTTGCTCTATTTCTTGTTCATCATTATATTCAGTTTTATTGGTCATTTATTAATCCCCCTCCTATTTCACTTGTTATACCCGGAATTTCAATTTTTTCATCAACTGTTTGTTCTTTATTTTTATTAATCCGTTTCCTTTTTATAACATCAGTTGACTTTTTAAATTTTTCTATTGTGTCTGCCATTTTTCTTACATCAAGCAGACCATCAAGATCAACCATATCATTTTGATCTTTAATCCTTCGTCTAATATCAATCTCATCTTTAACACTTTTTGCAATTTCTTTTCTCATTTCAAGCAAAGAATTAAATAAAGCTGTAATTGTTTTTATTTTTTCTTCAAAAAATCTTACATAACGAGCTTCTAATGTATCTGGTATAAGTTTATCAATTTTTTCTCTAATTTTTTCAAGATCAACAATCATATTTTTTATTGCATCTCTATGATCATCATATTCAATTAAAAGAGAATTGATTTTCTTTTCTTGTATAGTTTGAATATCATCTGACATAATTACTCCATTATAACTTTCATTTTTCCGGTTTTATCTCCGGTCAATCTTGTACCATGTCCTTCATCAATTATACCATCTGTAACCCACTCGCATGTGAAGGTAACTTCTCTTTGTGGATTAGCTCCCTGACAGGTGCTCGTACTATTATATGGACATCGGGAAGCGTGTGGGCAAACCTGTTTTTCATTGAGAATCATCATTTTGAATTACTCCTGTTTCTGGTTTTAAATATTTTGAAAGCTTTACTAATTCATAATTTAATATAGCTTTTTCAATTATATCCCATGTTGCTTTTGTAAATTTTCCATCTGGAAGATCATTTCCACGAAGCCAATCTTCTCCAGGTCTTGGTTTTCTACATTGAACTTGACATCCAAGATACCCATCCTCTTTTGCTCGATCTTTTGCAATAATGAAATATGTATGATTTTCTGTATAGAAACAAAATTTTCTATAAACTTCTATCATAGGAATCGATAGGTCTTCTAACTCCTGAATAAAGTTTTTGGATTTACCAGGAAAAATTAATTGATCTATCCATTGGTTTAATTTTTCCATTTTTGTATATTCTTTTAATGGTTGTGCCATTTGATCATCTCCTTATATTTCGCATGCTCCTGTTGCACAAGAAACATCTTCACTATTTAAATTGTTTTCAATTGATATTTTTTTATTTGATAAATATTCTCGCACTTCTTCTTCTGTTATTTTGTTTAATATTTGACCATCTCTCGACCCGTCACGATACACTGTGACCCCTTTTAAGTCATGTATATACTCCAATAACAAACTACTTAGATCTTCATCTGTAGTCTCTTGTGGAAGGTTAATGGTTTTGCTTACAGATGCATCACAATACTTTTGACAAGCAACCTGCATTTCAAAATGATCTTTTGGTTCAAGATCAAATGAATCCACAAACCATTCAGGAATTTCTTCATTATTCTCTAACATTTCTTGATATTGTGGATGAATATATATTCTTTCACCAACTCTATCTTTACGTCTCATTGCTTTTGCAAACAGAGGTTCAATAGCACTTGTATAATCAGTTAGGAGTGAAATTGTACCTGTTGGAGCTAGAGCCATTAAAGTACAATTCCTAACACCAAACTTTTTAATATCCATTCTTAATGATGCAGGCAATTTTCTTATGAATGATGCTTTTCCATATGCAATTGGATCAAATTGTGGAAATGCTCCCTTTTCAATTGATAGTTCAAGGGATGCTTGATAAACTGAATCTCTAATAAATCTCATAACTCTTTCAGCTTCTGCAACAGCTTTTTCACTTCCATATATTGCTTTCTTTGCAAATAAATATTCAGCAAGTCCAATTACACCAATTCCAATACGTCTTGATTTATGTGCATTAATATCAATATCTTTTAATGTATATTTGTTTACTTCAATTACATTATCAAGAAATCTTACTGCTGTTTTAATTGTCTGCTCCAATTTTTTCCAGTTTGTATTTACACTACCTGTAATAAAATGTGGAAGAACCAGTGACCCAAGATCACATACACCATAAGGACCCAATGTAGTTTCACCACATGGATTGGTTCCTAATACAGGTTCAAAATAATATGAATTATTCTTTTGAAAATTAGTCCAATTTATAAGACCTGGTTCAGCACATTGAACCATATTCTTTACAATTTTATTCCACAAATCTCTTGCTTTAATTGTTGAATAATCTTTTTGTTTAAATTTAAATGTCCATGGTTGATCAGCTTCAACTGCCAATAAAAAATCTTCACTAACTGCAACTGAAATATTGAAACTAGATATTCTTCCATCAACCAATTTTGCATCAATGAAATCAATGACTTCTGGATGTGAAATATCAACATGAGCAATAGCTGCTGCACGTCTTGCTCCACCACTTTCAATGGTTCGAGCAACAGCATCAGATGCTTCAATAAAACTAACTAACCCCGATGAATGCCCACCCTTTCCTAATATTCCATCACCTCTTGGTCTTAAAGGAGAAAAGTTACAGCCAACACCACCACCCTCTGACCATAATATTAATGAATCTTTAATAAACTGACCAATTTCTTCAATTGAATCTCCTATTGGTAAATGATAACAATTGAATAATGATCCTCTTGGTCTACCACAATTTCTTAGAATACGACCACCCGGAAGGAAGTCCATATTATAAATCATTTCAATAAATGCATCTTTTATCCTATTTCGATTATTTGCTTCTGGCATAGATATAACACCAGATACTCTTTCAGCACAACCGAGCCAATCTTCTCCATTCATAAAGTATCGATTTTTAGCTACAGTTAATGCATTGTCAGACATTTGTATTTTTTTCATACTTGTTTAATCTCCTTAATAATCTGTGGTCACAGTCAAATGAAATGGATTTGTTGTAGCATTTCTATTTAGAAAGAAATAACCATCAACTTGTGCCACATTCCATTTCGTAAGATCACATATTTTTCTAATTGCGATGACTGTTGCCGCACGAATCTCACATTCTTCTATTGAATGTTTTGCAATAAGTTTGTTGGATTTTATAATATTTTTTAGGTAGGGAGTGTATGTAATACACTTGAAGTATTCCAACATTTTGGGGACTTGATAATCTGCTGGTACATGAAGTTCAGAAAGCTGATCTTCAAACCAACCAAACCGTCTGTATAATTGAATAAAAAATAATGATGCTCGTTTCAAAAATATATCTGAACCAAACCCTGGAAAGAAAACAACTAATTCATTCATAAATTTGTTTATGCTATCTTTTTCATGATCTTCAACTATTCGTTTACAAAAGTGTTCCCCTATCATTTTAAGTTGACCAGTATGTCTTAATCTTTCTTCAATTAATGGAAAACGATTAAGCATTAAAAGGGCATTGAATCTAGCAATAGAAAGACTTAACAGATCATTATCATCTAATTTTTCATAATCAAAAAAAGCGTTAATCAAATTCTCATACATAAAAGTTGAGTTTGCCCCATTAGGTCTTACATCACTTTTTCCATACCAATAACAATAGTTAACTGATGCAGCAATTAATTCTAACACTACACCTTTAAATACATTTTCTACTGCTGGAATTGGAAACTTTGGAGGTTTGGTTTCTAGCATATCTACTACTAATTCTTCTATTCTTTCATAATTCACACTCACATGTTTTGAATCTTTCATAAAAGTTTCTGAAATATCATAAACACTTTTTACTAAATTCATACATTCCTCCTTCACATTTGTATCAATATGTTCTAAATTTTTTCACAGATGTCTAAAGTTAAATTAATCTTCGTCTGTTATTCCGAGCAAGTCTTCAACTTCTTCTTCACCTTCTTCTTCAGCTTTTTCATATGAAGGATCCATTTCTTCCATTAAAGTTTCAAATTCTCCAGCATGAACTTTTTCTTCATGTGATACATCTAGCATTAATTTTCTAACATTTTCAGAGGTTGCAAGCATTGCTAATTTGTTATATAGATTGACTGCATCTAATTCGGCAATTATTCCTAAACGCAAAATCTGCGTATCACGTTCTATTCCAGGAGGTAGAGAAGCGATCTCACCTGCTTGAACAAACAATTCAGTTAGTATCTTTTCTTTTTTATTTTCCATAAGAATTTCTTCGGATGGAATATGTTCTTTAATTGCAACCTTTTTTGGTCGCAATTCTGTTTGTTTTAATATATCTAAATAATCGGCCATTTTATTACTCCTCTTGTCTAACACTATCTAAAGCTTCATTGAACTCATGCGGCATCATTGCTTTTATCATTTGTAGTTCTTCTTCTCCAGCATAAAGGATTATCAAATCAACATATCCATCACTATTTATATCTAAATCACATGCGTATATTGGCATTTGAGCACCTGGAAATACACTAGGAAGATGTACAGTATAAAGATCTTCTTTTGCACATATTATTAATACTAAACTAAATAGTATGCATATAAATGTCTTTGTAGCTGATCGGATCTTCATTTTAATATACCCCAAGTTCCTTAAGATATTTATCCATACCCAAATTTTTCATTTTGATTCTAAAAAATTCAGAAATTGTTGGTGTAGTTGGTATTTTTATTAAGAACATTTTTGCTTCATTTGGAGTTCGATTACCCTTTGAGTTATTGCACGGTCTACATGCACTTACACAATTTTCAAATGTAGATTTACCACCCCTTGAAGTTGGTATAATATGATCAATAGTTAAGTCTCTAGTTGATCCACAATATAAACATTCATATCCATCTCTTACAAGAACATTCCTTTTTGTATAAGGAACTTTATTTTTATATATCATTCTTATAATTTTTATCAATCTCATTACAAGAGGAATTTTCATTTCTGAACCATCAGCACAACGGAGCGTATTCTTGGCATATTTTAAAATTTCTACCTTGCCTTTTATCCATAAACACATAGCTCTCTTCCAATTTACTGTGTTTAAAAATGTGTAATCTCCGTTCAGTACTATACATCTTTCCATGATTTCTATCCTTTAATTAGTTATTTTGACCAAGACAAAGTTATTCCATCATCTTCACTTTGTCCTTCCTCTACATCACATGCTTCACCACCAGATGGAATTCTTGAAGCCATGCCAGTTCCTTCTGTTACTTTTAACTTACTTTTAAATAACATATAGGTTTGTTTTTTAAAGTCTTTATCAATAACTCCTGTGCTTACCATATGATATAAACCTTTGACTTTTCTTCCTTTAAAATTAATTACAATATGTCCTGAACTATATTTGATTATTGTGCAATCACCTTTATCAAACAATGAAAGTTTACCTGCACCATATCCATCATCAATTGTTCCCAACATCATTGCTTCTTTCTCTGTATGATCATGTGTTCTAACAGCAAGAACTTTTGTCCCTGGTTTTGTCGGAACACCTTTTCTAACAGCAAACGATGCCCACATTTTTGATTTTGGCATAACAAATCTTAAATCGTAATGAAGACCTGCCCTTTTTGCCTCATGTTTCATAACAGCGAATTTTGATTTAACTTTCATAATAGTTTTCCTATGACTGATGATTGCTTAAGTCAGGACTATATCCTGGTTTATCAGTTGCTTCATAAGTTTGTGTAATTGCATCTATAAATCTATCAATTCGATATTGATAAAATGGATTCATAGCTGTTTGTTCTTTAAGTTTACGCAAACAGTTGATTTTATTTCGTTCTCCTTCAACCATCATACATTCACGAATCCAATTGGGTCTATCATCGCCTTCAACTGGAATATTTGATCCTTGTATTTCTTTTGATATTTGATATGAAGGATCGTATAAGTAATTGATATAACACTCAACTAAATTTATTTTAATAGACATAATATTTTCCTCTATATTTTAAACTTTTTCTTTTTAACATCTTTACGGACTTCAGCAGCAGATTTATCTTTTCCTCTCCATGCTGTACTACCATACACTTCATCCTTTATACTAGCACAAAACCCTTCTGGGTCATCCATCTTATCTTTCATTTTTTCAACACACTTATCAAAAAACCCTTTTGATTTCGGACCACCTTTCATTTTATCTGATAAAGTGTCTGCGAATTTTTTAACACTATCTTTGGACCACCCCTTGGGATATTTCGTAAACCCTGCTTCAACTACAGTTCCCATTACTGACATATCCTCTCCACAACATACGAGTGGACCTTTACCAGCTTTGGATACTGTAACCACACGACCACAAACTTTACATGTTAGTCGGTTACCTTTTTTAATTTCTGTTTCTCGTTGAAGTCTGTTTAAGTATTTATTAACTCCCATTTGGTTGTCCTCCTATTAGGGATTTTTATAATCATATAATGACATCTGTGCTAATCCATATGCATCAGCAAGATCGCTAACAGAAAATTCAACTCCCCATTTTTTATAGGTTTTTAATAACATTAAATCTTTTTTTGCGTTACCAGCTCCAGTCACAAATTTCTTTAATGTTCCTGGAGCTATTATTTTATATTCTATATTTTTTTTACGAAAAAAAATACGGAGATAATAATGCAACGCTCCCATCTGTAATACGAAACCCCCATTACTTGAATAAGATGGACCCTCCATATAAACAGATTGTAGTCCTAAGATATTTGGAATAAAATCAAACCCTTTTTCGAGGGCGATTATTCTATCCTCAGCTTCTTCTTTTGTTTTTGATTCTAATATCTTTTGCTCAATAATTTCTCCACTTTGATCAAGCACAATTAACCCAAATGAATTATATGATGGATCAAGACCAACAAACATTGGATCTTTTGTTTTACGTCTTTGTTTTCTTACTTCTGGTTTTTTATCTTCAGTTATAACACCTTTTTTCTTCATTTATAATTTCCTTATTTACCCATGATCTATACGAACATTGGGAATATATAGTCTTTCTAAATTCTCAATCACCTCTCGTTTCATCTCCTTGCCTTCATCAAAAATATCACTCTCAAGTGGTATCTCTCCAAATGGGGTTCTTAATGTTCCACCACCATATCGTTTTCTAATACGACCGATAACCATCATAATATCACCAAGAGCTAATTTTTTATAATATGAATATAAGTCATTTGGTATACCACTTAAATCTAGTGGTTGTTGTCTTTCATATTCAACTGTTATAACTCCCAATTCTGTACTATTAAGAGGTGATATTCTTACAATATTTGGATGTTTAAATTCAAATGTATAATCAAACGATGAAAACATTTTAACTGTCATTGCATTACTTACTGATAATGCCCACTCTGGAAGTTCTCCCATTGACATTGGACCCAGCGGCGGATGCCCATGTAAATATAAATCTCCAGTTGCCAGATATATTTCAACAACATTTAATATCTCAAGTCCTTGTGGTTCAAAAATATAAAATTCATTTGGATTACCTGGGACTGTGGCATTTGTGCCATTTGTGTCTATTGTCGTTTTCCATACCTGAGGAACATAATAAGCAAATTCTTTCAATGTATGCTTAGTAACATAATCAGTAATTTTTTCATCAGTTAATTCAAGGTGCATGAATGGCCATCCCAAATTATCTTTAATATACTCTAATACATCAGTTGTTGATAACATTTATTTTACTCCTATTTATATACATATTATATGAGATAAATTACCTGTAGAGCATTCATCTTTATGTCCATATTTATAATGACATTCTTTACAAACAGACCAAGCATAATCTGGATCTAATGCAAAAAATGGTTCTAATTTTTGTGGTCTTTCATGATGAACGTGTTCTGCTTTTTTATCACAGTATTGACATATATATTTGTCTCTATCTAAGACAAATTCTCTAAATTGTTGATATTCTATTTCAGTGTATATTTTTTTCTGAATTTGTAAAGGATCGGAATATAAATTAAATAGAGGACATTCTTGTTTACATTCATCTGAACAATAAAGATAAGCTCCTCCACTCCCATCTGTAGATTCTAATGATCTGGCTCGCTCACCTAATTGAGTATATGTTGGTTCGAACCATCCATCTTTTTCTTTTGAATTTTTACATTTATGATTTTTACATCTAACTTTAAATTTATTATTTTCAATTTTAATATCCTCAATCGTACAAAAAAAATTATGTCGTTCAACCCATTTCATTTTTTCAATTTCAGATTGTTTTGGATTTTTAACACCATATTTTTTAAGACAAGTTTTTTCAATCTTTTCTTTAATTTCTTTTGCTTGTGCTACATTAAGAACACCATATTTTTTAAGACAAGTTATTTGTCTTTTTTTTTGAATTTTAGGCGATTTATTAGGATGATCTACACCATACTTTTCAATACATGTCAATTTAACTTGTTTCTTAACTTCTTTTATTTTCAGAGGATTATCAACCCCATATTTTGTGATGAGTTTTTTTCTATACTTTTTTTTAATGTTTTCACATTGGAATATATTTTTATTACAACACCATTTTCCATTTTTAAATTGATGTGTTGCTTCTTCTCCGCATCCGTAATCACATAATATCATTAAATTACTCCTATATATAAAGAAAATCAATTGAAGTTTCTTCTAGAAATACTCCTATTTTATTCAAAGCAATTTTTATAGATTCAAGAGGATATACCGTATTATCATCAATTATTTTTTCTATTGATTTTCTTTTCTCAATCATTTCAGTTGAATTTGGATTATCCAATGCTCTAGATATAAGTTCAAATGATACTAGTTTTAGATTGTTGCTTATGGTTTTATTTTTTACTTCTTCATCAACTACCTTCTTCAGTATTTTGTTCACAATGCTGGGAGGGACTGGATCTATTAATGGAAGGTTGTTTTCTACCTTTCTGTAAATTTCTCCCATATCACCAGTCAAGGCAATCAACTGTTCAAATATTTTTAAGAATCCTGCTGGTCCAACTCCCTTAACCCCCTCAACATCATCGCCAGGATCTCCAATTACTGCCATAGCTAATGGCAAATATATATCTTCAATAGTATTTTCTCGTTTTAACAAATGAGTCATAACAGTTCCAGGTTTAATTATTTTCTTATATTTTGCTGATTTAGAAAATACATATGAATCCTTTGCAGCACATTGCCATAAGTCATGATCGTTACTATATGTAATATTACCTGTTACACCATCACGTGGAACCTTATTTCGACTTAAACAATAATATGGAATAAAATCTGCTTCTAAATGTGATAAACGAATAACTTTTACAGATGGAAGTTTATTACATGCTTGTTCAATCAATTTAAAATTGGCTTGTAAGACTTGAAAGAATAATTCACGATCCTCTCTTTCAAGTCCATATAAGTCATCTATTCGTCTTGAGATTTTATATTTTTTACTTATATTTTTATGATAAAATGATTGACCACTCTCAAAGAAAATTATAAAGTTTAAATCAATCCCTCGTTTCATTCCATAGATTTTATGAAAACCCAGAAATGAAATAAGGGACGCAAATACAGATGTATCTTGGAATCGAGTTTGTTTTGAGTTCTCAATAATATTTACAATTGCATGCTGCATATAAGTTGTTTGAAGTGTATTTTTCAAATCTATGTATATATTTAATTTCTTATAATTACCGTAAGATACTATCTCATCTAATATAGCATATGTGGGATAATAACTTAAAAGCGACGATGGATGCATATATTACTCCTTATATAAATTTTAGATTGGCTTCATCTTGAATAAACCAATCTTTCCAATTTTCTGTTCTTTTTGTTAATACTGTAAATTCAGCTCTATTACAAAATATATGCTTTGGTCTGACACCTTTAAGCTTTCCCATTTTATCGATGCTACATGCATGATATGAAGTCAAAAAATATGTATTTATAATATTTAACCATTCTTTACATTCATCAAGCAAAGACATTTCATTTTGGGTAAAAAACAAAACACCTTTATACCCATATATTCCAGCATTTGTTGTTCTTATATCTATATCTTTAATTATTTTATCTCTTAACTCTCGACTTATGGATTTTTTAATCATCATCTTCAATAATCGCAGAGCGTGAATAAATATTAATCTTAATTTCACCAAGAGTTGTTTCAATTTTATTTAATGAAATATTTTGGTTTTCATCTTTATACATTTTGAATTGAACTTCATCATCATGTTCAATACTAAATGGTATGGTTGATAAATTAGAAATATAGTTTCCACCAAAATC
>Ga0164313_10002369_pt1 | contig 16957 bp, 9 predicted proteins | sample GuaBasSedimGuay4_FD_113735 | JGI IMG/M metagenome (GOLD analysis project Ga0164313, IMG submission 113735) | Subseafloor sediment microbial communities from Guaymas Basin, Gulf of California, Mexico - Guay4, Core 4569-4, 0-3 cm | ecosystem: Environmental > Aquatic > Marine > Hydrothermal vents >...
CCGTCGATGCGCTCCATGCAGTTTGCCGGACCGGCCATCGAAAAGAACCATGCCCGGATGTATAATTGCACGTTTGGCATCTGCGACCGCATCGAATTTTTTCGTGACGGCCTCTTCCTGCTGCTCTGCGGTACGGGGGTTGGATTCAGCGTCGAGTTCGAGCATGTCGAAAAACTGCCCCCGCTCGCGGCGTCGGTCGACGAAGGCACCGTGCGGCACTTCGATGTGCCCGATACCATCGAAGGCTGGGCCGATGCCATGCAGGAGCTGGTACTGAGCTATGTGGAGGGGTATCTCGTTGAATTCAACTATTCGGAAATCCGTCATCGCGGGGTCTTGCTGAAGACCTCCGGCGGTCGCGCCCCCGGCCACGTGCCGCTGCGCCGCGCACTCGAACGCGCCCGGAACATTTTCGACGGGGCACTCGGCCGCAAGCTCAAGCCGATCGAGGCCTACGATATCATGATGCACGCGGCCGACGCCGTGATCGCCGGCGGTGTGCGCCGCAGCGCCACCATCTGCCTCTTTTCGCCGGACGATGGTGAAATGATGAATGCCAAGCGCGGCAACTGGTTCGAGGAAAACCCGCAGCGCGGGCGCTCCAACAACTCCGTAAAACTCATCCGCAACGAAACCTCCAAGGCGCAGTTCCTGCGCATCTTCACCAAGCAGAAGGAGTGGGGCGAGCCGGGGTTCTATTTTGCCAACGATCTGTCGCACGGTTGCAACCCGTGCTGCGAGATTGGTCTGAATCCGCATCTTGAAGTGAAGGATGCGGAGGGAAACATTACGATTGAATCGGGTTGGCAGTTTTGCAATCTGACCGAAATCAACGGGTCGAAGCTGCACTCCGAAGAGGATTTTCGCATCGCGGTGCGGGCGGCAACCATTATTGGAACCTGCCAGGCGGGCTACTCCGACTTTCCATACCTCGGAAGCACGACCGAAACGCTTTGCCGTCGCGAGGCGCTGCTTGGCGTGTCGATCACCGGAATGATGGACTCCCCGGCCATCACCCTCGACCCCGAAATGCAGCAGCGGATGGCCAAATATGCTATCGAGGTCAACCGTGAGCTTTCGCTGAAGATCGAAACCGAACCCGCTGCGCGCCTCACCTGCGTCAAGCCGGCCGGATCGACCTCGCTCCTGCTGGGAACCGCGTCCGGTATCCACCCGCGCCACGCCCGCCGCTACTTCCGCCGCGTGCAGGCCAACAAGACCGACCCGGTCTACAGCTTCTTCAACGAACAGAATCCGCACATGTGCGACGATTCCGTTTGGAGCGCCAACAAGACCGACGATGTCATCACCTTCTGCGTCGAGGCACCGGACGAAGCGGTCCTGCGCAGCGAGATGTCCGCGATGGATCTGCTCAAGCACGTCCACTCCACCCAGCAAAACTGGGTTGTGCCGGGAACCGCGCGGCCGGAAATGAACCCAGGGCTCTATCACAACGTCTCCAACACCCTGACGGTGCGCGACGGCGAGTGGGACGAGGTTGCCGCATACATCTGGGAAAACCGGGCCGACTTTACCGGGATCAGCATGCTTGCTGTATCGGGCGACAAACTCTACCAGCAGGCACCGCACGAAGAGGTCGTCACGGCCCAGGATGAAACCCTTTGGAACGAGCTGATCGCCAACTTCCGTCCGGTCGACTACACGCAAATGCACGAGCGGGAAGACGCCACCAACCTACAGGGCGAGGTGGCCTGCGCCGGAGGTGCGTGCGAGTTGGTGTAGGTTTTCCATCCCACGCCAAATGCAATGCGCGCGCTCTGGAAACGGGGCGCGTTTTTTGTGCTGGGTTGGGTTGGAGGGGCGGATTCCTTTCCGTTCCGGCTTGTTGTAAATGGCCCGAAGACGGTCAGGGAGAGTAGGCGGTTGACAACAAAAGCAATGATATGCAACATTGGATCCAAGCTCCCTAACCGCTAACAAAGGAACAACCATGATGGCCAACTACAAGAAAACAGCTTTGCTGTGCATTGCTTTTTGCACATTGCATCTCGCCACCGCTTCAAAATTCTTCGATCCCTACGGATTGACCACCTTGCAGGAAGGCCGCGGCATGCGGGCTTCTTCCAGCGCGGTGGACTGGGCCAACAGCAATGGCGATGCGCGGGGAATCCAACCCGGCGACACTCTTGTTCTCGCCGATTTGGAGGGTCCGGGAATCATTCGCCATATCTGGAATACCGTCAACTGCAAGGAATACTCCTTTTCAAAACTGCTGGTCATAAAAATCTATTGGGACGGTGAAGAAGATCCCAGTGTCAACTGCCCGCTGGGTGATTTCTTTGGGGTTGGGCACGGAATGAACGTCAATTTTGATTCCAATCCCGTGCGGGTTTCCGCAGATGGTGTTGCAAGGAATTGCTACTGGCCGATGCCGTTCGAAAAATCGGCGCGCGTAACCATCACCAACGAAGGCAAAAAGCCGGTCGAGGCATTCTATTATTATGTCGACTGGACCAAACTGCCCTCGCTTCCGGAAAACACGCCTTATTTCCATGCGATGTACCGGCAGGAATATCCGTGCGTTGCCGGCTCGCGCTATCTTATCGCGGACATTCAGGGTGCCGGCCATTATGTCGGCACGGTGCTGAATTGCCGGCAGCACGAACGCGGTTGGATGGGCGAAGGCGACGACTTCTTCTTTATCGACGGAGAAGAGGAACCTTCCCTGCGCGGAACGGGGACCGAGGACTATTTCTGCGATGCCTGGGGCTTCCGCGAAAGCGACGGACCTTTCTACGGCGTCAACGTCTACGAAGGGTATGAAATCCAAGACCGAACCACGGTCTATCGCTGGCATATTCCAGACCCGGTTCCCTTCAAGAAATCACTCCGTTTGGAAATGGAGCACTGGGGCTGGTGGTGGGTCAAGGACAAGGACGGCAAGGACATTATCGACGATGGCACAAGGGCGGATGACTGGTCGACGGTTGCCTACTGGTATCAGATCGGCCCGCACAGACCCTATGAAAAAATGCCGGTTGGCTATGATAGGCTCTATTACGATTGGACCCACATAGTCGAAGCCGAAAGCCTCAAGGGCAAAGCCTCGGTTGACAAGGGCACCATCGACCAGTGGGGCGGAACCTTTGCTTCCGGGCACGGATACCTTCATTGGAGTGCAAACGAGCCCGGCGGAACTTTTGAGATTCCCTTCATGGTCGAAAAACCAGGCGAATATTCCTTGGTGCTGGCTATGTTCAGACAACCTCATTTTGGAACCTTCGAGTTTTTGATTGATGGGGAAAAAACCGGAAAAACCCTTAATCTTCATCATCCGGACCTGTCGGCTCGCGAATATGCGTTGGACACCGGGGAGCTTAAGGCCGGGGAGCACAAGCTGACCGTCCGCAACCTGGATAAGCACTTTAAGTCGATCGGATATTGCTTCGGCCTTGACGGGTTCCTGCTTGTCCCGAAAAAATGACCAAAGTCATCATTGTGCAATAAGCTGCTTGCTAGTCTGTCCGGGTTTGCGCATATTTCACCAGTTGAATGAATGAGGTAAGGGTCGGTTTCGTGATAAAAAAGAGGTTCATGGCCATCTCATGGAGCCAAGTGCTTTGAGCTTTTCCGGCCAGAGCAACGCTTTCCCCTACCGGGGTGAAGCGTTACTACACGCTAATCTTCCGTATCAGGGTGTAGCAACGCTTCACCTGAACGAAGAGAAGGAAAGCGTTCCCCGGAAGCAGACCGTGAACCAAAAACAAGGAGAAGCTAAATGACGAAAAAATTCACTGTTGCAGTGGTACTGGTTTTCATGGTTCTTGCCGACGGGTTTGCGGCGCATGGAACCTCGCATTTTCCGGCAGACGGCCTCACCGGTCTGACCCGGATTCGTCCGGGCAGAACCTACCGAAGTTCTTCAAGTGCTCCGGACTGGAAAAACACCAACGAGGATGCACGGATCATAAAGCCGGGCGAGACGCTTGAGATTGCAAACTTCGAGGGGCCGGGCGTGATCAACCACATTTGGTCGACCATGGTCATCGGCGAGCTGTTCCATCCGCGGTTGCTGGTGGTTCGCATGTATTGGGATGGTTCGGAACATCCTTCGGTCGAAGTCCCGTGGGGCGACTTTTTCGGCGTAGGCTTTGGACTGGAAGCGGATGTTCACAGCTTGCCGATCAACGTGGGTTCACATGGCCGCGCCCGCAACTGCTATTGGAAGATGCCTTTCCACAAATCGGCGCGCATCACCATCACCAACGAAGGGCGCACAAATATTTCACCGTTTTTCTGGTATGTGGATTGGCAGCGGGTTCCTTCCCTCCCCGAAGACACCACCTACTTCCACGCGATGTATCGCCAGGAGTATCCCACTAAACCGGGCAACTATGTGATTGCCGACATCGAAGGCGAAGGCCAGTACGTCGGAACCCTGCTGAACATCCACCAGCACGCGGGATCGTGGTGGGGCGAGGGCGACGACTTTTTCTTCATCGACGGAGAGAAGGAGCCCTCCCTGCGCGGAACCGGTAGCGAGGACTATCTCTGCGATGCCTGGGGGGTTCGGTTGGCCTCCTATCCCGAGTTCGGAACCACGGTCTATGAATACAACGCGCCTGATTCCCGCACCAGTTCCTACCGCTGGCATATCTCCGACCCGGTATCCTTTAAGAAGTCGCTCCATTTCGAGATCGAGCACAAGGGCGTGGTCTACGATGAAAACGGCAAGGAGCTGACGCCTTTCGGTGAACGCGAAGATGATTTTTCGTCGGTTGCGTTTTGGTACCAGAAGGGCATCCACAAGCCTTTCCCAGAGCTTCCGCCCGCCTACGACCGCATCCTGCACGACCCCGACACGGTCATTGAGGCCGAAGCGATCATGGCGACCATGAAGACCACGGCCTCCGAGCCGAACATCCAGTACGGCCCGTGGAGCGGCATGAAGCAGGTGCGCTTCGATGCAGCTGCGGAAAAAGGCATGGAGGTGTCCATGGAGTTCGAGGTCGAAAAGGCGGGTCCGCACAACCTCGTTTTCTATATCACCAAAGCCACCAACTATGGCATCTATGTCGCCGAGCTTGATGGCAATCCCATCGGAAAGCCGATGGACCTCTACACCAAGAGCTTCCATACCAAGGACTTTGGCGCGGGGATCCATCATCTCTCGGCAGGCACGCACAAACTCGTGTTCAAAAACATCGGCAAGGACGATGCCTCCGGCGGCTATGCCATCGGGATAGACTGCATTGTGGTTGCACCGCAGTAGGAGAAAATGCTTGTAGTTCCAGCTTTGGCATGGAGGGAGAGGCCCCGTCCGAGCCGCGAAAAAATGGATGGCTCGGACGGAGCCTCGCCCTCCACCCTGTGAAGTTTCAAGCAGGCGGACAGCGTTGCGCTGACCACCAGCGGCGATGCGCCCTACAACTCCTGCGAATCCCCGTTCGTCATGAAGTATGGCGACTACAATGGAGATGAATCCATGATTGTGGCCCGGCTCAAGGCCCATGCGCCGGAGTACGTGATCGATCTATTTCAACTATCTGCCCTGCCGGAATCGTTTTCCACCCTGCCGGGCGGTGAAACGATACTACACCGTTCAGTAGCGAAAGATCCCTACACCGCCTATCCGGCTTTGCGCATTAATCTATCATCCAGATCGTGACCGCATTTTTTCATCTCTGCAATTGATCGGAAGCGTCGACGGTTGGTGGGGCGGAACCAACGTCTGGATTGGAACTGCGGAGAGCAACATCGCCCGCTACAACCGCGTACTGGCCGTTCCGCAGGAATAGAACTGCTTAACAGCAGAATTTACCATCGCCGTTGCAGGACGGGCCTCTCGGGAACAGAAGGCGCGTTTTCCGGGCGGCCGTAAGGACAATAGAATGCAAATAAATATTTTCAGGGCGAGTTATTATGATTAATCGGACTGGGTTTCGCTGATTCTGTGTAAAAACACCCATATTTGCTGGCCTAACAGAAAAAAATGAAAAATTGATTTGGAGTTGACGGGGAGGCAATGTTGTGCAATAAATACACAGTTACGTTTAGAAGTAGGTTTGATTTGCAGTAGTATCCTGCGGGTGCAGGACTGCAACCAATGGATGGATAATGAGGGAGATAGAACGATGAAAAAACTTTTGATAATTGCATTGTTGGCATGTCTCGCCGGGAGCGCATCTGCCGCTGAATATTTTTGGTGGGGCTGGGCGCATGGCGGTGGTGCCGATGGCGTGTATTTCGACAATGTTGAAAACTGGTCCTCCCCTTGGCCTGTGCAAAACCTTGTTTTGCCGGGAAGTGCTGATGTTGTGAATGTCCAGGCAACGACGTGGATGGGGCCGGGTTATCCGACGCTTACCAATAGCGCCGTTGTGAGTGATCTTTTTTTAGGACTAGACAAAGATGATTATACTCCGGGCGCATCGCTTACGATTACCGCAACCGGCCACTTGACTACCACCGGGGGCGATGGCTTTAACAACGGCATCCAGATCGGTTTCTACTCCGACGCATTCGTCACTTCCGCCGGTACGGTAGACACTGGTGCCGGCGGCACTGTCTTGGGTGCCGGCGCTGCACTGCCATTTGGCTATGGCAATGGAACCCTGACAAATAGCGGTGGTTCATGGACAACTGTCGATGTCTCCTGGAACAACAACAGTACAAACCATGTGCAGCTCAATGGCGGCACGTTGGAAACATGGGGGATGTCAGGGCTGCACGAAACCAACCAGACGATGGACATCACGGGCGGAACCCTTATTTTCCATACCACCGATACGGCCTGGTTCGGCTGGATCAAGACGCTCGGACTGACCGGCTACGGCTCTACCACCAATCTGACGGGCCACCACGACGGCAACACTTGGATCATCACCGCCACCGGGCCTCTGGATTTAACAAGAGGAGACTCGATCTTCCTGTTCAACTCAGGGAGTACGGGCAGCCTGTTGGCTGGATACTGGGCCTTGCTCGTCAACGATGGGAACCCCACAAACCTAGTCCATCCGGGCAATAGCTGGGTACTCTTCACCGACACCACCCTGACGCCCTCCAACAACATTCCGCTGGTGGGCGACTTTAACGGCGATGGCATCAGCGATGTCGCGGGATACGGCAAGAACGGCGACAACCACACGCTCATTATGGGCCGCAACACCGGAATGACCAATGTTGCACCGAACTTCTTTGAGGGCAGTCTTCTTGAGCCGACGGTAGGTGCAACGGGCTGGCCAACGAACGCTACTCCTTTCTGGAATCCCTCGCCCGACCCCGACTTCACCCACTACTTCACCGCTGATGTGGACGGCGACGGCAAGGATGACGCAGTGGCCGCAAGGCCCGCGCCATGGGATACCACCGCTTCATTACTGTGGCAAGCAAACCGTTCGGATGCCGAGGGACTTGAAAGTCTTGCTCCCATTACGTCGCAAGGCTGGTATGGGGGTCTCGCGAACATAGGGACCCCGCTTGTGGGCGATTTCAACGGCGACGGTGCGGTGGACACTGCAAACCAAGACTCCACGGGTTTCATCGTGGGTCAGGTCAGCACGCCGGGTGTCGGCTTGGACGGAACCAACCCTATGTTTTGGGGAGGCATGGGCTTCCAGCCCAACCACATCACGACGCTGGTCGGTGATATCGACGGCGACGGCATCGACGACATCGTGCAGGTCGATGACCGCAACAGCAACGGCTCGTGGACATGGATGACCGGTCTAACGGCCCTCGGGGGCGGGACTCCGGCCGGTATTGATATCACTTTCGGTGGGGCGACCAGTTGGGCGAGCCCGTTTGTTTTGCATCCCAATTCCATTTCCGCTACTCCGCTGTTGGCCGATATGAACAACGACGGCCGCGACGATCTGGTCCTCTTCGAAGAATACGTGGACGGGGGCACCGGCACCGTCTGGGGCAGACTGTTGACGTCGTTGACTGACGATCCGGCGGGCGGGCTGTTCATGAATGGGTTTGACTTTGCCACCTTTTACGATTATGTCGCCACGTTTGGCGTCGATGCTAGCGGCATGATCCCGATGGTGGGCAGTGCGCATACCACGGATCAACAGGGCTATTATCGGGTGTGGGCGCATGGCTTTGGCCTGACCGACACCAACACAACCGCCGCCTTGGATTTTGATTTCGAGTCGGATGGCTTGGACAACCTGTCTGAATATGCCCTCGGTGGCAACCCACTCGTCGACGATGCGGCAACCTATGGGCTGGTTACCACGTCTATCGATACCGACAACTGGGATTCTGTCTACCGGCGTCGTGTCGACGCAGCCGACCGCGGTCTGGCCTACGACCTCCAGTACAAACTCGACCTGATCCTCGATCCGGCTTGGACCTCCACGGGTGGTACGGGCGAAACAACCAACACCACGGACTCGGCCTTCGATGTGGTTACCAACTCCATTTCGATCACCGGGCTGGATAGGGCCTTCCTCAATCTGGAGATCACGGGAAGCTTCTAACCCTTCCGGCATAAATGGAGCGTCACCCTCCACTTGACGAAAAATGGACGAATCAATTTGTGCGCGGCGGGGCGGTGGTTTCGCGAATGATGAGGCTGCCCTGCATCCAGGGTTCGGTAGGTGGGTGAGCGGTCCCTTCGCCCTGTAGCTTTCGGTGGATCCATGCGGCGGCGGACCGCCCGATCCGGGCGTTGGGGATGTCGAGCACCGTCAACGGCGGACAGAAATATTCCGTTTCCTGCGAGTTGTCGCAACCGAGCAGCGAGATGTCGTCCGGAATGCGCAGGCCTTTACGGTAGAAGGCCGAGCGCGCGCCGATGGAAAGATCCGTGCTGGCGGCAAAGAGCGCCGTGATTTCGGGGTGTTTCGAGAGTAGCTGGGTGGTCGCCTGGAATCCGTGTTCGATTCCGGTGACACTGAATGTGGGCGCCACTTCAGGGATAAAGTCTTCGTTGACCGGCAGTTTTGCTTTGGCCAACGCCTTTCGGTAGCCCTTGAGTCGATCCTGCTGGGCCGGGTTATGCGGGGCGCTATGCAGGAAGGCGATCTCCCGGTGGCCGAGCTGGATGAGATAGTCGACCGCGCGTTCCGCCAGGGCTTCATTGTTCACGGTCAGAATGTTTTCGGAAAACTGTGGATTGCCGCTAAGCAGGCAGCAGTAGGGGATCTTTTCTTTCTCAAACTGCGCAATGAAGGTGCAGTCATCATTAGCGTTGAGCACGATCACGCCGTCCACGCTCCGCCGAAAGAGCTCCTTGACGGTATTGATGCGGTTGAGCTTCTCCCGCGGAGAGCTGAAGATCGAAAGTTCAAGTTCCTGCTCCGTGCAGTACTGGTTGACACCGTTCATGACCTGTTCGGTGTAGCTTGAAAAGATGGTTTCCTCTTTTCCATCGGTGCAAATCATGATGCATAGGTTGGTAAGGCGCGGGGCGAAATCGCGCAGTTTGAACCCCTTTTCCCGAGCCAGTTCCTTGATCTCGCGACGCCGTTTTTCGCTGATCTTGGGCGAGTTGTTGAGTGCCCGGCTGACGGTGGATGGGCTGACCCCGATTTCTTCAGCCAGTGTATAGATGGATCCGTTTGCCATTGTTGATTCCTTAGGGTTTGTTCCTCACTTTTTGAATCAATGCAACAAGTTGCCCTGATAGTCAATCCTGTTTGTAATAATTTCATTTCCCCAGCGCGGATAAAATGCGTGAACAATAAGGGTTGATGATGGCGCAATAACGTGCAATATTTAGGCGTACATGGAGGCCAGTTGCTAAACGGGAGGTTTAAGCCGGAGTGGGATATCCTTCCGCAGGGGGAGCGCAGCTCCATGCTGGAGGCCGTTAAGGAATTCAACAAACGTTTTGCGACCGAAGATTAGGATTATAAAACCATAGGATCGCACCAAGGCGACAGAAGGATGAACCACGAAATACACCAAATACACGAAATCTAATAATCAAGAGCCACGCATTGTTTCGTGTATTTGGTGGTTAACCCCAATTGCGGGGGAGCAGGTAAAGAGTAGTCTCTGATGGGAAAGGAATATGATGAATAGTACTAAATATAAATCGGTACTGATGGTTTTGGTGGTTGTGCTGCTCGTGGCTTGCTCATCGGAAGAGACCCCTGTTGGACTCACGGTTCGGGACGGACAGTTTTATAAAGACGGGCAGCCGGTGAGGGCGATCGGCATCAATTATTTCTCGGCCTTTTTCAGGAAGCTGGGGATGGAAGGGGGCGAGCCTAATTTGGAAGATCGCTCTTATCGCGAAGGATTCGAGACGCTACGCCGCTATGAAATCCCGTTTATCCGTTTTTGCGCAGGTGGCTTTTTCCCGAACGAATGGACGAGTTACCAGAACGACAAGGAAGCCTATTTCAAGGCATTTGACCAACTGGTTGCCGATGCCGAAGAGCTGGATCTCGGCCTGATTCCTTCATTCTTCTGGTTTTACTCCACGGTTCCCGATCTGGTCGGAGAGCCGCTGGACCAGTGGGGAAACCCGCAGAGCAAGACCCATGCATTCATGCGGCAGTACACGGCGGAGGTCGTTTCACGCTATAGGGATTCGCCGGCTATCTGGGGCTGGGAGTTCGGCAATGAATATCTTCACGAGGCGGATCTGCCACAACCGGAGTTCGGGCGGGGATGGGTTGTTCCGGAGTTTGGAACTCCGACGGAGCGCACGGAGCGCGATAAGATGTACCGGAAGAATATCTGGGTGGCCTATCAGGCCTTTGTGGATACCATTCGGGAGATCGACCCGTCCCGCCCCATTTTTTCCGGCGATGTCATGCCACGACCATCCTCTTTTCATAACTGGAAGGATGCAACCTGGGAGGTCGATTCCCGAGAGGAATGGAGTTTGATTTTCCTGAAAGACAACGAGGCGATGAGTGCACTATCGACCCATCTGTATTACTATTCAACCGAGGACGAGCTCCAGGATGCAGGGTTCTCGGGGTATGGCCCTGAAGAGCAGGTGTCCTTTATGATGGAGATCGCCCAAGGAGCAGGCAAGCCGCTATTCATCGGCGAGTTTGGTCCGGCCCCGAAGGAAAAGACGCTCAACGAGGAACGGCGGCAGTTTGAAATTCTGCTGGATTTGATGGTGCTGCACGAAGTGCCGCTGTCCACGCTCTGGAACTTTGACTTCGAGCATGAAAACCAGGTTCACTTCAACATCACGGAGAGCAATCACCGCACCTATATGCTCGGTGCGCTGCAGGAAGCCAACCGGAAGATCAGGAAGCATATGGGCTTGGAGAAGTAAGCAAACGATAGGATATAGCAATGAAGAGAATGATTTTGGACGGACAGTGGCAGCTTAAAGGCTTTAACCACCACGAGGGAAAGCAACAGGTTCTGGGGCAGGGTGAATCCAGCTCCACGGGCTGGATTCCCGCGCAGGTGCCGGGCGATGTGCATGTGGATTTGATGGCCGCCGGTCAGCTCGATGAAATGTATTTTGCGGACAATATCGAAAAGAACAAGTGGACGACCGAACGGGAGTGGTGGTATTGCCGCGAATTCCTCGTGACGAAAGCAGATTTGGAAACGGTCAGCGAGCTGGTGTTCAAGGGGATCGATACGGTTGCGAATATCTATCTCAACGGCAAGAAAATCGGGCACACCGAAAACATGTTCCTCGAATACCGGTTCGATGTGTCGGGCCAGCTGAAGACCGATGCTCCGAACATTCTGGGGGTTTGCATCGAGCCGATATCAATTGTGATGAAACAGCACGATGCCGAACCCTACTTCTCGTGTTTCAACGACCACCGGATCTTCATGCGCAAGGCGCAGTGCCACTTTGGCTGGGACTGGGCTGCGGACTGCCCGGGGACGGGCATATGGGATTCCGTAGTGTTGGAGTCGCACGGGACGGCATGTCTGGACGGCATCAACCTGAACACCGCCTGCAACGGTGCGGTTTCGTTCTACATCTCCCTCGACGGAGCCATTCAAGAGGTGGGAACGGATGGACTGGAACTACGGTTGACGGTAGAGGATCCAAAGGGCCAACCGGTTGCCGAAGAGCTTTGGCCGGCCACCGGCATCAAGAATTTTCGGAATGTGTTCGTGGATAACCCGCAGCTCTGGTGGCCGAACGGAATGGGAGATCAGCCGCTCTATACCTACAAGATCGAGCTCTTGAAAAACGGAACCGTGTGCGATGAAAAAAGCGGTCGCTTCGGGATTCGTGAAGTGGGGCTGGAAGAGCCGCCGATGGGCCCGGATAAAATGGGCTTTGCTTTTCGCGTGAATGGCGAGTCCTGCTTCTGCAAAGGGGCCAACTGGGTTCCGCTCGACAATTTCACCGGTGCGGTTCCCGACGAAAAATACCGGCACATGCTGGGGCTGGCGAAATCGGCCAACTTTAACATGATGCGCGTTTGGGGTGGCGGAATCTATGAAAAGGAGATCTTCTACGATCTCTGCGACGAGCTCGGCCTGATGGTTTGGCAGGACTTCATGTTTGCCTGCGGCGACGTGCCGGACAACCATGATTGGTTTGTGGAGAATGTCCGCGCGGAAGTCGAATACCAGATCAAGCGGCTGCGCGTGCATACCTCGGTGGTCTACTGGGTGGGCGGCAACGAAAAGTCCGGCGACTTTTTCCGCAAGATGGTGAACTATGGCGACTCGCTGTTCGACGAGATGATTCCCGGCCTGGCGGAGACGCTCGATCCGTTCCGGCCGTATCGTCGCGGTTCGCCGTTTGCTTATGTGGACAGCGGAAATCATCCCAAGTCAGGGGATTCCCACTTGAGCGCCCTGGGTTCAACCTTCGCACCGGAATCCAAGGGGTTCCTGGATTACCGCAACTGCGTGAACCATATCGACACCTCGTTCAATTCCGAGTTTGCCATCCAGGGGCCGGGCCGGCGGCAGAGCTTTGAAAAGTTCATGCCGGAGGAGCACTACTGGCCGATCGACAATCTGTGGAACTACCGCATCACGTATAACCCTTACGACGAGCACGACAAGCGCACCTTCGCGGAAAAACAGCTGGCGCTCTGCCAGGCCTTCTTTGGCGATCCGAAAAACCATGCCGAGTTCATCAAGTACGGTATGATGGTTCACGCCGAGGCGATGTGGGATGAAATGTTTGGCTACCGCACCAAGCGCCCCGTCAATAGCGGCTCCATGTTCTGGATGTTCTCCGATCCATGGCCGACCGGAAGCTGGTCGGTGGTCGACTGGTACGGCCTGCCGAAGGCCTCGTACTATGCGGCTAAACGCGCCGCGCGCCCGCTGCAGATCGGCTGGAAAAACCGAGCCGATGAAAGCGGGTGGCAGCTGGTGGCCTGCAACGACACGCTGGGCGCATTCGAGGGATCCCTTTCCATGGGCGAGGAGACTCTTGGCGGCGAATCGAAATGGAGCAGGGAACTTCAGGTTTCGGTGCCGGCCAACGCCTCAACCGTGCTGGCGGAGGTCGATGGCGCGGAATTCAGCGGCGCCCCCGATGCGTTTCTTTTCGCGGAACTGGTTTGCGGCGACGAGAAGTGCAACGATGTCTTTTTCCCGAACTTCTGGAAAGAGATGCCGTGGCCGGAACCCAACCTTGAGATTTCCGGCATTTCCGGGGTTTCGGAAGGCGTCGTGGACATAACGCTAAAGACCGAGTACTTTGCGCGCTGTGTGCATTTCGAGGGTATCAACGAAAGTTGCGCAGACGGTGTGGCGGTTACGGTGGGCGATGCCTACTTCGACCTGCGTGCCGGGGAAACCCGCACGATCCGCTTGGAAAGCGCCGCGCCGATCGACACCCAAGACCTGCGCCTGGCCCACTGGCTGACCGACTGGAAATAAATAAACTGAGGAATGTGCCATGAAAATCGGATTGTTTTCAATCGGGCTCGATACCTACTGGGCGCAGTTTGACGGGCTGCTCGACAACCTCAATGGCTATCACAACCAGATCTTCGACCGCATCGGCGCGATGGGGATCGAGGTGGTGGACGGCGGGATGGTCGACAACGAAGCCAAGGCGGGTGTTGCGGCGGAACGGTTCAAGAAGGAGGAGGTGGAAATCATTTTTCTTTTTATCTCCACCTACGCGCTCTCCTCCACGGTACTGCCCGTTGTGCAGAAGGTTAAAGTGCCGGTGGTGATGCTCAACCTCCAGCCGGTTGCGCAGCTCGACTACGAGGCTTTCAATGCGCTGGGGGATCGCGGGAAAATGACTGGGGTCTGGCTCGAACACTGCCAGTCCTGTTCGGTTCCCGAACTGGCCTGCGTATTTAACCGGGCCGGGATCGACTACCATGTGGTGACCGGCTATCTGCAGGAGGAGGCCGCCTGGCAGGAAATCCAGCAGTGGGTCGAGGCCGCCAACGTCGTTGCGGGAATGCGCGAAAACCGCGTGGGGTTGCTCGGCCACTACTATGGAGGAATGCTCGATGTCTACAGCGACCTCACGCAGCAGTCGGCCGTGTTCGGCAACCACTTCCAGCAATTGGAAATGTGCGATCTTTTCGAGTTGCGATCCGCCGTCACCGCAGAGGAGGTCACCCTGAAAATCGGGGAGTTCAACGAAAAGTTCGACGTTGCCGCCGAGTGCGAAGAGTTTGAGTTGGAGCGCGCCGCGCAGACTTCCGTTGCGCTCGATAAGTTGATTGCCAAGCACAACCTCGGCTCCATGGCCTACTATTACGAAGGCGTCGGTGAATACGAAAACATGGTCACCTCCATCATTGCGGGAAACACGCTGCTGACCGGCCGCAATATTCCCGTGGCGGGCGAGTATGAAGTAAAGAATGTGCAGGCGATGAAGATCATGGATCTTTTCGGGGTCGGAGGCTCCTTTTCCGAATTCTACCTCTCCGACTTTGTGGACGATGTGGTCTATCTCGGCCACGACGGCCCGGCGCACTTTGCCATTGCCGAGGGGCGTGTCGGGCTGGTGCCGCTACCGATCTATCACGGCAAGCCCGGCAAAGGGCTTTCGATCCAGATGACCGTCAAGCATGGTCCCGTCACCATCCTTTCGGTGGTGCAGCGCGGTGACGGCTCCGTGGCTTTGCAGGTGGCCGAGGGCGAGTCGGTTCCTGGCCCGGTGCTGCAAATCGGGAACACCAACAGCCGCTACAAGTTCAGCATCGGTGCCAAAGGATTCATGAATGAGTGGTCGGTCGGCGGCCCGGCGCACCACTGCGCCATTGGCATCGGCCACATCGGTGATAAAATCGAAAAAGTCGCCGCCCTGCTCGGCATCGAAGCCAACAAGGTCTGTTCTAATTCGTCTGTTCAAGCTCCTTGATTTGGTCGCGAAGGACGGCGGCGCGTTCGAATTCGAGGTCGGTGGCGGCGATCAGCATTTCGGTCTCCAGTTGATGGATGACTTCGTTCACACTGTACTCCACACCCTCTTCAGCTATGGCGGCCTCGACGGTTTCTTCGGCGGTTTCGTAGATCGTTTTCAGGCTTTCCTGGATTTCCTTCTTGATGGCCTGCGGCACGATGCCGTGCTCGGAGTTGTAGGCGGTCTGCTTGCGGCGGCGGTGGTCGCACTTGTCGAACATGCGCTGCATGGAGCCGGTCATGTTTTCAGCATACATGATGACACGCCCGTCGATGTGCCGCGCGGCGCGTCCGGCCGTTTGCACGAGGGCGGTTTCCGAACGCAGGAATCCCTCCTTGTCGGCGTCGAGAATGGCTACCAGCGATACTTCCGGCAGGTCGAGGCCTTCGCGCAGGAGGTTGATCCCGATCAGGCAGTCAAACTTTCCTTCGCGCAGTTCGCGCAAGATGTCGACGCGCTCGAGCGCACCGATATCGGAGTGCAGGTATTGCACCTTCAGTCCGGTCTTCTCGAGGTATTCAGCCAAGTCTTCCGCCGTGCGCTTGGTGAGCGTCGTTACGAGCGTGCGTTCGCCGCGTTCGCCGCGGATGCGGATTTCCTCCATTAAATCGTCGATCTGGTTTTTGAGCGGGCGCAGCTCCACGGGCGGATCGACGATGCCCGTCGGGCGGATGATTTGCTCGATGGGTATGCCGGCATGCTCCTGTTCGTAGGCCGCCGGCGTGGCGGAGAGAAAGATGATTTCGTTGGTGACGGATATGAATTCATCAAAACTCATTGGGCGGTTGTCGAGCGCGGAAGGCAGTCGAAAACCGTGTTCAACGAGCGTGCCTTTGCGGGCTTGGTCACCATTATACATGCCGCGTACCTGAGGGAGCGTGACGTGCGACTCGTCGACCACCATCAGGAAATCCTCCGGGAAATAATCGAGCAGGCACTCCGGCCGGTCGCCGGGGTTGCGCCCGGCAAGGTGGCGCGAATAGTTTTCGATGCCACCGCAGAAACCGATCTCCTTCATCATCTCCAAGTCATACTCGGTACGCATCTTGATGCGCTGCGCCTCGATCAAGCGATCCTGCCGCTCGAACTCCGCCACCTGTTCCTCCATCTCCTGGCGGATAGCAATCCGCGCGGCGTCGATTTTTATCTGTGGCATCACGAAATGCTTGGCGGGCGAAACCATGATGTGATCATAGGTTTCGAGGGTGTCGCCCGTTAGCGGATCGATCCTTTTTATGGCATCGATTTCATCGCCCCAGAATTCGAGGCGGATGCCATAGTCCTTGGCATAGGAGGGGAAAATATCAAGCGTGTCGCCGCGCACACGAAACTTTCCGGGGCCGGGTTCGTAGTCGTTGCGCTCATATTGGATCTCGACCAGTTTCTTTAGCACGGCATCGCGGTCGACGGTTTCGCCGACATTCGCGCTAACGACCATTTTCTTGTAGTCCTCCGGCGAGCCGAGGCCATAGATGCAGGAGACCGAAGCCACGATGATCACATCCCGGCGGTTGAGCAGGGCATCCGTCGCCGCCAGCCGCAGCCGTTCGATCTCATCGTTGATCGCCGAATCCTTTTCAATGAACGTATCGGTCTGCGGAATATAGGCTTCGGGTTGGTAGTAGTCGTAGTAGGAGATGAAATATTCCACGGCGTTGTGCGGGAAGAAGGCCTTCAACTCTGCATAGAGCTGCGCCGCCAGCG
>Ga0164313_10002370_pt1 | contig 16940 bp, 13 predicted proteins | sample GuaBasSedimGuay4_FD_113735 | JGI IMG/M metagenome (GOLD analysis project Ga0164313, IMG submission 113735) | Subseafloor sediment microbial communities from Guaymas Basin, Gulf of California, Mexico - Guay4, Core 4569-4, 0-3 cm | ecosystem: Environmental > Aquatic > Marine > Hydrothermal vents...
CACGAGAAGGCGACGGGAGCGGGAACTCGCAGGCGCCAGCGTGACGCAGTCACGCCGAGCCGGAGAGGGACCGGGACCGTCGCCGGATTGGCTGGTTGACCCCCACGAGAAGGCGACGGGAGCGGGAACTCGCAGGCGCCAGCGTGACGCAGTCACGCCGAGCCGGAGAGGGACCGGGACCGTCGCCGGATTGGCTGGTTGACCCCTATGAGAAACGCCCCGTTGGCTGAGCCGACGGGGCGTTTGTCGTCGAGGTAGAACCTCGGGGGCCGGGGCTCAGAAGCCAGTGCGCGCGGGCCGCGGAGCCGACGCGGTGACCTCGGGGGCCGTGACCTCGGGGGCCGGCGGGCGGGTGCTTGGGCGACCGTCACTCATGCGCGAAGACATGGCGTAAGCGCGGAAGTTCTCGCGCACCATCTCGCCGTTCTTCTGGAACCCGTCGATGGAGAGCCAGCCGAGGGTGAGATTGACGGGCTGGTAGACCCAGAAGGCCGTGCGAATGCAGCGCTTGCAGAGGTGCTGCTCGGTGCCGCCTTCGATGTGCGTCACCCCGAGGCCCACGTTGTAGTGGAGCTCGGCGTCGACGGTATCGACATCTCGGAGGCAAAAATCACACGCCATCGTTATGGTCCTTCCTGAACATCGGCGGTCACAGGTTTAGCAACCAACGTGCCGGAAGCAAATTCCTCGACAATCGAGGTCTTTCTAGCGTCACCGTGACTCTGCGTCCACACCCCCAGTGAGAAGGTGAGGCACCAATGTCACCCAACCGGGGTACAGACCGCCGGAACCCTCAGAAACAGCCGCAGCCCTTCTCGGGGTAAAATGGGGGCGGTTCGGTGACGATCTGGGGGTGAAACTCCGAACCCTCGGGAAAACAGCTGACCCGCCGGAAGACGTAGGGCTGGTTCACATCACGGCCTCCGTCGTTGTTTTGGGTCTGGAACTCGTTCAAGGAGGCGTCGATCGTCCCGTCGAAATTGTCGAGATTGTAGCCGCCCCACATGTTCCCGGGGCAGACCTGCTGGCGAAGGCGCCAATCTCCGACGCCGGAAAAGCGGATGCGGCCAGCCGGGTCGACGCTCCCGACGGCGTCGGTCTCGACCACCCACTCCCTCTGGCCGGGCCCGCACGGGGGCGGCTCCTCCTGATCCGGGGTCCCGTTCCATGAATGATTGGTGATGAGCCCCCGAAGCCTGGTCGGCTGGTCCGAGAGCCGGTGGACCTCGAGGGTGAAGATGACCCATTCGCCATAGCGCTCGTCGAACTTGTGGGATTTCCAGACACCCTGGACGACATCGTCGCCGCACTCGGCCGGGGGCGGGAGGCGGGCGCGCTGTTCGGCGATCGTCGCCGGCGCCCGGGAGGGCACCAGGACCGTCAACGCCCCGGCGGCGAGGGCCGCGAGGGCGATCCACCGACTCGGACGCTGTCGCGGGGTCCCCACGACACGTGGTGTAGCAAAGATTGCCCGTTCGTGGGGTACGATACGCGCTCAGTGGCGCGCTGGACGATTCGGTACATGGGCAATGCCATCCCGCTCTCGAAGGGGGATTTCGTACTCGGCCGTGGTTCCGAGTGTGAGGTACAAATCGACGACTTCCAGGCCTCCCGGCGCCACGCGGTCCTCCACGTCGACACCGACACGGTGACCATCGAAGACCTCGAGAGCCGCAACGGGGTCGAGGTCAACGGGGTGCGCGTCGATGGCACGAAGGCGCTGGTCCACGGCGATGTGATCGGCATCGGAAAACACGAGATTCATCTCGTCGAAGAGGACGAGCGGCAGCGGCGTGCAACCCTGACCACGGTGCAATCGAACGACGACAGCGATCGCCTCGCGGAGGAGCTGGCGGGCCACCTCGACGCGGACACGGGGGTGGTTCCGGCCGTGAGCGGCCTCGAGAAGTTGAGTAAGCGGGAGCGCGAGGTTCTGCGCCTAGCCGCCCTCGGCCATACCCATAAGGAAATCGGCCAGGCCCTCGGCGTCACGGCGAAGACCGTCGAGACCTACCGGTCGCGTATCAACGAGAAGATGAGATTCTCGTCCCGGGCCGAGCTGGTGCGGTTTGCCCTCCGGGCCGGGCTGATGGACGACGCCTGAGCCGTCGTCCTCGCCGCCAGCCCCCCCCCCTTTGTAGGGGATATCCCCGACAAGAGACCTCACTCAGGGAGATCCCGGACGAAAAAACCTCTGTTTTTCAGGGCGTTCCCCCATACCGCGGTCGACTCCGAAGCCTCATCGTTAGCACCGGTCAAGGTGGCCTCGTCCCCCGAGAGGAGTCGACTCGGATGCCCCAGAACGTTGCAACACTCTTTTTGCTCGCCGGTCTCGTCACGGGGCCCCTCCTCATCGACCCGGCTCATCCCGACGCCGTAGAGGGGACGTCCGAGTCCCATTCTCTCGGCCTCGTAGAGGTCGAAGCGCGCGCGTCCGCAGACGAGGCGGTCGAGAGTGCCCAGAACCTGGCCATGCCTCCTGCAAGAGCCACGGCAAACATGATTCCCGAGCCAGAGCTCGCTCTCGCCCTCGCGACGCCGCGTCCGACCGAGTGGATGACCCGCCTCCGCCGCTGCCGCAGCCGCGGCACGCGCCGCTACTGCGACGGGCCGCGCATGGTGGCCAAGCCGGCGGGGGCCCCGATGGATCTCGCCGAAACCCTCGACCTCGGCGAAAAACGAACCGTCTCCCTGTTGATGTGGAAGGCGCCCCTAGGCGAGTGGACCGCGGCCGTCACCCCCGCCCTCACCCTCGAAGGCACGCCGGCCGACGGCATCCTCTTCCCCGTCCCCGAGGGCACCATGGGTCGAGGCTTCGGCTTCGTCCGCCGGGCGTCGCTGCGCCACCGCCGCCACGACGGCATCGACATCCCCGCTCCGGCCGGGTCCGAGGTGCGCTCGGTCGCCGACGGGATCGTCGCCTACGCCGACAACGGCGTCTCGGGTTACGGCAACCTGATGATGATCGTGCACGGGGATGGGAGCACCTCGCTCTACGCCCACCTGCGCGCCGCCTATCTCTTCGCGGGGCAGAGGGTCGCCCGTGGCCAGACCATCGGCGAGGTCGGCAGCACCGGACTCTCGGGGGCGCCGCACCTGCACTTCGAGTACCGCGAGGACGGCACGGTCACGGACCCGGTGCCGCGCTTCGTCGACCTTCCCGCCGAGGTGGCCACCGAGCTCGCGGCCCGGGCCGAGCGTCGCACCGCGCGACGAGGGCGCCGCGCGACGAGGGCACGGCGGGCGCGTCGGGCGCGTCGGGCCGAGAGGACCCGTCAGGGGCAAAGGGCTCGTCGGGCGCAGGAGGGGCGACGTACCACAGGGACCCGGGAAGCGCGCCGTTCGAGCAATATGCGGCCGGCAACGCGAACTCGGGGCTGAGAGCTCGCGACATCGCGGACCACATCTCGGGGTAGACTCTCTCCCCGTGCCCCCACCCCCCATAGTCCTCGTCACTCTTCGGGGCATCGTCTTGGGCATCGCTCTGGGCGTCGTTGTGGGCGGCGCGCTGGGCACGAGCTCGGCCTGTGGGCCGGGCGGGGATGCCGATGCCGCCCCGGCCGACGCTCGCCCCGACGTGCCAACGGATGCAACGGCTGACGCGCCCATCGACGGGGCACCGGATGCGGCCCCCACGTGCCCAGGCCCCTGTCCCGAATGCACCGCCTGCGTCACCGGCGAATGCCGGCCCATCCCCGACGGTCGTGGCTGCGGCGGCGGCATCTGCCGAGACGGGGCTTGCTGCACGGGTTGCTGGGACGGCGAGGCCTGCCTCGGAGGAACCGAGGGCCCCGCGTGCGGCGACACCGGCGCCCTGTGCCGAAACTGCGAGTGCGCGGGCGATGCGTGCACCGACGGGAACTGCGTTCCCCTGCGGGCCGCCGCGACGGTCGCCGCGGGGGGCGATTCCACCTGCGCGACCGACACCACGGGGCACCTGCTCTGCTGGGGCGGCGGCATCCGGGGGACCGTCGGTCACGGCGGCTTCGACGCCGTCGTGGGCACCCCGACCGACATCGGAGACGCGAGGCTGGTTGCGGTCGGTGGTGCCCATGCGTGCGCCATCCTCGACGCAGGCACGGTCAGCTGTTGGGGGGCGAACGAGCGCGGTCAGCTCGGACTCGGTGACGTCGGCGCGGACCGCAACGTGCCCTCCCCCGTCCCGGGGCTCGCAGACATCAGGGCGCTCTCTCTCGGGAAAGCCTTCTCCTGTGCGGTCGATGGGACCGGCAAGCTGCGGTGTTGGGGTGCCGGAGAGAGCGGCCAGCTGGGCATCGGCGCGACCGACGACTTGCCTATGCCAACAGCCATCGCCGCGGACGCGACCTGGACCACCGTGGGCGCAGGAGACCGCCACGCCTGCGCCATCGATGGCGATCAGCATCTTCACTGCTGGGGCGCGAACGAACGCGCCCAACTCGGCCTCGGCGTGCGCGGCATCACGCGCGGTCGACCGACGCCGACCCTCGTCGACGATACGACCCCCTTCATCGCCCTCTCCGCCGGTAGTTTCCACAGCTGCGCCCAGGGGGTCACTCGAACCCTCTGGTGCTGGGGCGGTAACGACCGCGGTCAGCTCAACACCGGCGACCGCATCGACCGCCGCTGGCCGACCCCCGTCGGCGGCTTCCTCGTCGGTGCCGACCTGGGCTCGGTCCACGGCTGCGCCATCCTCAGTGTCGGCACCCTCGCCTGCTGGGGCGACGGGGGTGACGGTCGCCTCGGCCTCGGCGACACCGCCGATCGCCTCGAAGCCCATCTCGTCGATACGCGCAGCAATTACGTCGCCCTTTCCGCTGGCGACCGCCACAGCTGCGTCGTCGACGATGTCGGCGCCATCTATTGCTGGGGCGACGGCTCCACGGGTCAGCTCGGAGCGGCAGGAGTCGCGGGCGCCTCGAGGCCGGTGCGGGCCTGTTTGCCCCCACTTCCTTGAGTCACTCGTCTCTGCCGATGTCGTGCTTCTTGAGCTTCTCGTAGAGCGTCGCGCGGCCGATGCCGAGGGCCTTCGCGGCTTCCGTTCGATTGCCCCCGGAGGCCGCGAGGGCGTCTACCAACAATCCCCGCTCGTAGGCGCCGAGGCGCTCGTCGAGGGACGCGCGCTGCGACGCGGCGACATCGGCGCCGGGGAGAAGGCTGAGGTCGAGGGCGTCCGCCGGGGAAAGCGCAACCATGGACTCGAGGGCGTTGCGCAGCTCGCGAACGTTCCCGGGCCAGGGGTAGCTCTGCAGCTTCGCGCGCATCGCTTCGGTCAATCGATGGGGACCGACGCCGAAACGCTCGGAAAACTCGTCGAGAAAACGGCGCGCGAGGGCAGGGATGTCGGCGGGACGCTCGCGGAGCGGCGGGACGTGCAGATTCACCACGTTCAGGCGGTAGAGGAGGTCTTCACGAAACTCCCCGGTAGTGACCCGAGCCGCGAGGTCGCGGTGGGTCGCGGCGATGATGCGCACGTCGACTTTGACGGGGCGGTCCTCCCCGACGGGCCGCACTTCACCTTCCTGAAGAACCCGCAGGAGCTTGGCCTGAGTGCGTAGGTCGAGCTCGGCTACCTCATCGAGGAAGAGCGTACCGCCCGTCGCCTCGCGAAAGAGGCCACCGCGAGCCGTCACGGCGCCGGTGAACGCACCCCGGGCGTGGCCGAAGAGTTCGGCCTCGGCGAGCTCCGGTTGGATCGCCGCGCAGTTGAAAGTCACGAAGGGCTCGGTGGCCCGAGAAGACGCGCGCACGATCGCCTGGGCGATGCGCTCCTTGCCGGTGCCGCTTTCGCCGGTGATGAGCACCGTGACTTCCCTCGGGGCGATGCGCTGTACGAGGACCGCGAGGCGCCCCATCGACTCGGAGGCGAAGATCATCGAGCGCGAGAGCTGAAGCTCCGCGAGCAGACGTTCGTTGTCGGCGGCGAGGCGCACCGATTCGACGGCGCGTTCGACGACCGCCAGGAGCTCATCGAGCTCGAAGGGTTTCCGGAAGTAGTCGTAGGCCCCGCGTTTCATCGCGTCGACGGCGGTTCGCTCGGAGCCGTGGGCGGTGATGAGGATCAACCGCGGTGCGTCGTGCATCTGCTGCATCGCATCGAGAAGCCCGAGGCCATCGAGGCCGGGCATGCGCAAATCGCTGAGCACCAGATGAAAGCCGCCCTCCCGGAGCAGCGTCAGGGCTTCTTCGCCGTCGCCCGCCTCGACGGCTTCGATGCCGGCGTCTTCGAGGACGCCGCGGATCATGTACCGAACCCCATCGTCGTCGTCGACGACTAGGACCCGGGGGATCACGCCTCCACCTCCTGCTGCTGCGCCGTTCGCGGCAGGGTCAACGTGGCCCGGCACCCGGGCCCTTCGCGCTCCTCGAGCACCAGGTCACCGCCGTGCTGCCGAGCGAGGGAGCGGGCGACGACCAACCCAATGCCCGAGCCTGTCTCTTTGGATGTCACCCCCGCCTCGAAGAGGCGGCCCGAAACCGCGGGGTCGAGACCCGCCCCTCGGTCGTCTACGTGAAGCGTCGTCATGTCACCCGCCTCGACACGAATCGTGACCTCGCCCCCGGGCGACGAGGCCTCGAGGGCATTTTGAACGAGATTGACCATGACCTGTCGCACCTTGCGAGCATCGCACGTAATCGGCGCTGGCCCACCCTCGACCCGGAGGGTGACATCGCGTTCGACGGCGCTGCCCTCATGCAGCCGCGCGACCTCCCGCGCCAGGTCGGTCGCGTCGACCTCTTGCATCGAGAGGGGGACCAGGGGCCGCGAGAACTCGAGGCGCTCGTCGAGGATGTCCTGCATGCGGTCCACCTCACGGCGCAACACCGCCAGGCGCTCCTCGGTCTTTCCTTCGACGTCTTTCGCGACCAGGGCCGCGAGGCCCTTGACGCTCGTCAGGGGGTTCTTGAGCTCGTGGGCGATTTCGGCACTCAGGGCAGTGAGGGCACTCGTTTGCTCCGCGTACATGCCGAGGCGCTCGTCCCGCTCATCGAGGGCTTCGGTCACCAGCCCCTCGAAGAGCCCGCGGACGGCCCGGCCCATGCGGGAAGCAACGATCACCGCCGCGGTGTAGCCGAAGGCGGCGGCCCAAGGAGCGGCGCCATGCTCGAGGGCCGGGGCCTCGCCGAAGACGACGGGCAAGAGCATCCAGCGCGCGTGGGCAAACGCGAGGGCCCATAGCGCCAAGACCAAAATCGCGATCTGGCCATGGAGCAAGCGGCGGTCGGTATAGAGCAGCGCACCCACGAAGGGGGTCGCGATCAGCGCCGGCATGAGGGGGCTGAATACGCCTCCGGTGGCGAAGATGAGCCCGAGTTGCCCCAGCGCCATCAGGTAGAGGTTGATGGGCACCCGGATCGCCTCGATGCCATGGCGACGAAAGCGCATCCATTCGATCAGGGTGACGGTCATCAGGAGGGTGACGACGGCGGCGATCACCAGGCGCCGCCAGGTCGTCGGCTCGAAGATCGCGAAGGCAACGGCGAGGGCGCTCAAGGCCGGCGCAAACACCATACGCAGGGTCACGAGCTTGTTGAGCGCCGCTTCCCGCGCCGTACGGTGAAACGTGCGTGCTTGGGTAATTGCGGGGCGAGCGGGCACGAGCATTCGGACCCACCAATGTGGGCTCTCTCCCATGCTAGCAGCGCCCGGCGGGTCCATGCGCAGGGATGCTCTTCAATCTCGGTGCCAACCCCCGATGCAAGGGCTCGGACCCGTCTCTGTCTGGAGACCGGGACGGCGTGTGTCTGGAAAGCCGGACACTCTCGGGCCTCGCCCGTTATGAAGGCTCCTGGCACGAAGCTCGCTAGTCTCGGGACCGGAGAGACAGCATGAAGAAGGTCATCGTCGCGACAATCCTCTTCGCGGCCGCCCTCACCGGCGCCATCGCATGGAAGATCCAAGCCCAGGAAGAGGCTGAGCACGGCCCCCCGGCCGGCTCCGGGGTCGTCGAAGGAGAGGCCGTCGATATCTCGTCCCGCCTCGGCGCGCGCATCAACGAGGTTCTGGTCGCCGAGGGCGCTTCGGTGGAAGCCGGCGACGTCGTGCTGACCCTCGACTGCGACGAACCCGAAGCCCGCCTCGCGGAAGCCGTGGCCCGCCTCGGCGCCGCGAGGGCCCAGGCCGAGGGGGCCGGGGCCAGCGCCAGCGCCGCCCATGACCAGAGCCGCGCCGCCCGGGCGTCGGTGACCGCCGCCGGGGCGAATATCGCGGCCCTCAGCGCCCAGAGCAGCGTGGCCGATCGCGAGGCCACCCGGGTCGAGGAGATGGGCAATCACGCGGCGCTATCCCGGCGCGATCAGGCGCGGTCGACGGCGACACGCCTCGAGGCCCAGGCCGCTGGAGCCCGGGCGTCTCGGGCTGCGAGTCGACGGCAGGCTGCCGCCGCGCGCTCCCAGGCGGGGGCCGCAACCGCCCAGGCCGAGGCCGCGCTCCAGAACATCGCCGCAGTCGAGGCCATCGTGCGGACCGCACAGATCGCGGTCGCCGAGTGCCAAATCATTTCCCCCCGAAGCGGGGTCGTGGAGCGCGTGTACTACGAGCCCGGAGAGCTGGTCATGCCCGGGTCCGTCGTCGCGCGAATCGTCGACCCGGCGTTTGTACGCGCCACCTTCTACCTTCCCAACGGAGACGTGGACACGGCGGTGGTCGGGCGCCATGCGAGCGTCGAAGCGGACGCCTACCCAGGGCGCACCTTCGAGGCGACCGTCCATCGGGTGAGCCTCGAGGCCGAGTTCACACCGCGGAACATCCAGACCCGCACCGATCGCGACCGCCTCGTATTCCCCGTCGAAGTGCGGGTGCCCAACGATGAAGGCCTGCTGCGCACGGGCATGCCGGTGGTCGTCACCCTCGGGGAGGGTACGTGAGCGAAAGCGCGATCACGATCGACAGCCTCGAGCGCAGCTATGGCGACGTTCAGGCGGTCCGCGGTGTTTCGCTCGAAGTGAAGCCGGGCGAGCTCTACGGCCTGGTCGGGCCCGACGGCGCCGGCAAGACGACGACCATCAGCTGCCTTTCGGGCCTGATGAAACCAACGAGCGGCGCGGTGCGTATCGTGGGGGAGGACCCCATGGCTCGGGGCTCCGGCGCCCGCGAGCGCCTCGGGCTCATGCCCCAAGAGTACAGCCTCTACGGCGACCTCTCCATCGCTGAGAACCTGTGGTTCTTCGGCCAGCTCTTCGGGCTGAAGAAGTCCGTCTTTCTCGAGCGCCGCAATCGCCTGCTGGAGATCACCCGACTCGCACCGTTCGTGGACCGGCGGGCGGCTGACCTCAGCGGCGGCATGTACAAAAAGCTCGCGCTCTCCTGCGCGCTGCTGCATCGCCCGGACGTCCTGCTCCTCGACGAACCGACGAACGGGGTGGACCCCGTGAGCCGACGCGAGCTTTGGGCACTCATCTACGAGTTCGTCGCGGACGGAATGGCGGTGCTCCTGACCACCCCCTACATGGACGAGGCCTCCCGGTGCCACCACGTGGGCCTGATGCACGAAGGCAAGATCATCTCCGAGGGGGCCCCCGGCGACCTCACCGACGCCCTCGAGCACGTGGTCGCCGAAGTGGTCGGCGGAGACCGGGAGGTGCTCCACGAAATGCTCGAAGAGCGCGACGACATCATCGCCGCCTCCCCCGCCGGAGAGCGGCTCCGGGTCGTCGTCCTGCCGGGCCACGACCAGGACCTCGCCGCCGCCCTCGCGCCCCTCGGCGCCAAACTCGAGGTGGTGCCCCCGGACTTCGAGGACCTCTTCCTGGCGCGGATCGCCTCATGACCGAGCACGTCATCGAGAGCCGGGACCTGCGCAAGGAGTTTGGCTCCTTCGTCGCGGTCAACGACGTCTCCTTCCACGTCGAGAAGGGGGAGATCTTCGGCTACCTCGGCGCAAACGGCGCGGGCAAGTCGACGACCATCCGCATGCTCTCGGGTTTGCTTCAGCCGAGCGGCGGAGTCGCGATGGTGGCCGGCCACGACGTCGACAAGGACCCGATGTTGGTAAAGGCCTCAATCGGCTACATGTCGCAGAAGTTCAGCCTCTACCGGGACCTCGTCGCCGAAGAGAACCTGGAGTTCTTCGGGGGTATCTATGGCCTGTCCGGGAAGGCGCTCCAGCGCGCCATCGACTCGGCCGTCGAGCGCACGGGCCTCGGCCCCCACCGGAAGACGTTGACCGGGTCCATGCCCGGGGGCATCCGTCAACGTCTGGCGCTGGCCTCCGCGGTCCTGCACTCGCCGAAGATCATCTTCCTCGACGAGCCGACGGCGGGGGTCGACCCCGCGTCGCGGCGCGACTTCTGGCGCCTGATCCGCGAGCTCGCCCACGCCGGCACGACCATCTTCGTGACGACTCACTACATGGACGAGGCCGAGTATTGTGCGCGCATCGGCCTGATGGTCGACGGCGTCCTCGTCGCCCTCGACAGCCCGAAAGGGCTCAAGCGTGAATATGTGCCGGGCGTCTCCCTCGCGGTGACCGGCCGCAACCTCACCGCGGGCATGAAGCGCGCCGCGGCTCTGCCCCACGTTTTGGCCGTAGAGCCGTTCGGGGCGCGAGTTCATGTGCGCTTCGAAGATGGGCACTTGAACGAAAGCGCCATCCGCGAGCTCTTCGCTGAGAAGGGCCGCGTCGATCGCATCGAGCCCGTAGACGCATCCCTCGAGGACGTGTTCCTCGCCGTCGTCGGCGCCTCGGCCAAGAAGAAGGCCCAAGAGAACGCCAAAAAGGACGCCAAAAAGAACGCCAAAGAGAACGCCGAACAGGAAGGCGAGGCGGCGTGAAGCGGTTCATCCAGCGCACCTGGGCCATGTCCGCCAAGGAGGTGCTGCATGTGATCCGCGACCCGCGGTCGCTCTACCTGGCCCTCGGCATGCCGGTGATGATGATCCTGCTCTTTGGCTACGGCGTGAGCTTCGACCTCGATCACCTCGGGGTGGCGTTCGTCGATCTCGATCAAACGGCATCCAGCCGAGCCCTTCGTCAGCGCTTCACCTCGGGCATCGACCTCGACGACGCGGGCCTCATCGACGAGGACTACGCGGAGGAGGCGCTCATCGCCGGGGAAGCCGTGGCGGTGCTGGTCATCGACGAAGGTTTCGAGGCCCGCCTCCGGCGAGGCGATGATGCCACCCTGCAGCTCATCCTCGATGGGTCGGACAACAACGCCGCGATCCAGACCCAGGCAAAGGCCGAGAACATCGTCCGAGTGCACGGAGCGCGGCTCTCGACGCGGGTCATGCGCGCCACCCCGCTCTTCGAAGCGCGCCTATGGACCCGCTTCAACCCAGACGCACGCAGCGCGGTCTTCCTGGTGCCGGGCATCTCCGCCTACGTCCTGGCCATCGTCGCCGTGCTGCTCACGGCGCTGACCATCGCCAGCGAATGGGAGCGCGGGTCGATGGCCCAGCTCTTTGCGACGCCGGTGAGCCGCCTCGAGATCGTCCTCGGCAAACTCATCCCCTACATGGTCCTCGGCATCATCGCGGTGCTGCTCGTCCTCGCCGTCGGTCTATGGGTGTTCGACGTTCCATTCCAGGGATCTCCGTCGGCCCTGGCCGTGCTCTCCGTTCTCTTCCTCGCCGGCATGCTCGGTCAGGGCCTGTTCATCAGCGTCATCACCCGCAATCAGATGGTCGCGACTCAGACCGCGACGCTCAGCTCGATGCTGCCTTCGTTGCTGCTGAGTGGCTTCATTTTCCCGATTCAGAACATGCCCGAAGCGCTCCAGGTGCTCACCCGCGCCATCCCGGCGAGGTATTACGTCGAGGGGCTCCGCGGGGTCCTGCTCCGGGGCAATGGCCTCGAAGAACTCTGGCCTCAGGTGATCGCCCTCGCGATCTTTGCAGCCATCATGCTCGCGCTCTCGACGGTCCGCTTTCGGAGGACCATCGCATGAAGCGCTACCTCGCCATGCTGCGATCCGTGGTGAAGAAGGAGGTCCGGCAGACCGTGCGCGACAAGCGCATGATGGTCCTTCTGCTCGGAGTCCCGCTGATTCAACTCTTCCTCTTCGGCCACGCGGTGAACCTCGATGTGGATCAGGTGCCGACGGTGGTCGTCGATCTCGACGACACCGACACCAGCCGGGAGCACATCCGCCGCCTCCTCGCGGACGGAACCCTCGCCGACGCCGGCCGCGACCGCAGCGTCAGCCGCGCCGAGCGGCGCCTCGAGGTCGGCACCGCGGCGGTGGTCCTGGTCATCGAGCGCGGCTTCGAAGACCACGTGGCCCGCGGTCGGCGCGCGTCCGTCCAGGCCATCCTCGACGGCAGCGACCCCAACCGGGCCAACGTCGCCGGGGCGGCCATCGGCGCCTACTTCCAAGGTCAGAGCGAGGCCCTCATCCTGGCCAAGGTCACCCGCCTCTCAGCGTCGAGGGGCCAGGCGGCTCGCGTGCCGCGGGTCGATGTCGAGTCTCGGGTGCTCTTCAATCCGCAGCTCGAATCGGCGATTTACATGGTCCCCGGCGTGGCGGCGATGCTCTTGCTCATCATCACTACCATCGTCTCGGCGATGGGCCTCGCCCGGGAACGGGAGATCGGCACCCTCGAACAGATCCTCGTCACCCCAATCCCCAGCGTCGTCTTCATCGCGGGGAAGATCTTCCCTTTCGCCGTGATCGGGCTCCTCGACTTCGGCCTCGCCCTCATCGTCGGCGCCACCGTCTTCGACATGCCGCTCCGGGGAAGCATGGCGCTCTTGCTCCTCGCGACCGTGCTCTACCTCGGGACGACCCTCGGCATCGGCCTCTTGATCTCGACGGTGAGCCAGAGCCAGCAACAGGCCTTCCTCGGCGGCTTCCTCTTCATGCTCCCGGCGGCGTTGCTCAGCGGGATCATGACGCCGGTCCTGTCGATGCCCGAGTGGCTGCAGACCCTCACCCTCGCCAACCCCCTCCGGCACTACGCGGAGATCCTCCGGGGCTCGCTCCTCCGGGGTGCTGGCTTCGTCGAGCTCTCGAACCAGCTGCTCATCCTGGGCGGGATGGGATTCTTCATCTTCACCATCGCCAGCCTCCGCTTCCGTTCCTCCATGAGGTGATCCATGCGCAATTCGTCCATCCTATTCGCTACGTTCATCTTGGCTCTCGCGGGTCCTGCCGCAGCACAAGAAGAGCAAGCGGACCAAGAGTCCGAAGAGCTGCAGGACACCAGCCTCGACGCACCGCCCCCGTCGTTCGACCTAGAGGAGTCGATTGCAGACGGCCCTGCACTCAGCGCCGCCGACGCAGCCACCCGGGCGGTCGACACATCACCGACCCTCGCCCGCGCCCGGGCGCTCTCTCAGGCGTCGGAGTTCGGCGTGGCGCGGGCGCGGTCCCAGATGCTTCCGCGCCTCGACCTGTCGGCGATGTACGCCCACATCGACGGTTTCGAGGACGGCTCGATCCCTCTTCCCGTCAACGAGGAGGCAATCGCGGTCCAGCGGGAGCTCGCCTCCCGGATCACCGACCCGGCCTCCCAGGCGCTCTGGAACCTCCAGATCGAGGGCCAGGCGGCGGGGAACGCCGTGACCGTGCCGATGCCTCGTGATCGCGTCGACTTCGGCGTACGCCTCTCCTGGCCGGTGAGCGACTTCTTCTTCGCAATCTTGCCCGCAGTCGACGCCGCCGAGGCCGGCGCCCGGGCTCGCGAATACGAGATCGCGGTGACGACGGCGGGGGTACGGCGGAGCGCCTACGAGGCCTATTATACCCTGGCCCGCGCACGCGGCGCCCACGGCGTGGCGGTCGAGGCCGAAGAGCAAGCCAAAGCCCGCCTCGAAGAGGTCGAGGCGGCGACACGCGCCGGTCTACTGACCGAATCAGATCGCCTCGCGGTCGTATCGCGGGTCGCCGAAGCGGCTCAGGCCATCGCCGCGGCGACGTCCGGCGTGGAGATCGCTGACGCGGCGCTGCGCACCCTCATCGGCGCCGACGACGGCGCGGTGTTCGGGGTGGCCCTCGCCGAGGAGACCCCGGTCGACGCCGACTACGCGATGGCTTTAGACCGCCGCCCGGAGCTCCAGGCACTACGCGAAGTGGTCACCGCCCAGCGCGGCGCCGCCCAGGTCGCCTATGCCGGCGGATACCCCCACCTCCGGGTCCGCGCCGGCGCCAACTACGCCAACCCAAACCAATACCAGGTGCCGCCGACCCAGAACTGGGAGCCCAGCTGGGAGGTCGGGGCGAGCCTCACGTGGTCCCCGAACGACACGCTGACCTCGGTCCACCACGGCGACCAATTGAGCTCCGAGGTCGGCGCAACGGAAGCGCAAATCGAGAATATGCGGCGCATGATCCAGCTCGAAGTCCGCCGAGCCCAGGCGGAGCTTCGGGCTGCGGAGCGGGGTCTCGAAGCCGCCGAGGCCTCCGTCACGGCCGCCTCCACGGCCTACGAGAGCCGCCGAGCCCAGCTCCGCGCCGGCGGCACGACGACGGCCGAGCTCTTCGACAACGAACGGCAGCTGAACCGGGCCCGCCTCGTTCAACTCGATGCGCATGTCCTCGTCCAGCTCGCCAACGTGCACCTCGCGTATTCGGTCGGCGCGCTCTGATCGAAGGTCACCGCTCGGAAGGACCGACCGCGTCCGGGAGGGGCAGAATCTCCGCGTCGATGTTTCGCCCGTTGTCGCGGAACGAGACCCGGACCGTGCGCCTCTCGAGCGGATAGTCGGGAACCTGCACGTTGATACCGATCGGATTCCCGGTGATTTCGCCGTCGATGAGGTCGAGTTCGCCGCGAGCGAGCTGCACCCCGATGAGCGCGCTCTCGGCGATGATGAAGTCACGCACCGTGGCCCGCCCTCCTTCGTAGATGCCGAGGCCGATGCCCCCGCCGAAGCCGGCGCAGCGCGGGTCGGTGCATTGACGGGGCAGGCTGCGGCGAATCTGCACGTCGGTCAGTTCGAGATTCGACCCTTCTTCGAAGACCACGACGGTGGCCTCGCGATTGTCGAGGAAGCGGGCGTGGGTGACTTCGGTCTCGGCGCCCGAGTTGACGGTGAGCGCGTGGCCGCTCAAGAGCAGCGGCCCGTTGCTGAACGTGTCGAAGATCTGCACGTCCGACGCCGTGGTGGAGGAGCCGGTGCCGGTCAGCATCGCCGTGCCGTGGGCGCCCTCGATGAGCAGACGCTGGATCGTGACCGTCGTGCCCTGAATCTCGAAGCCGCGACCGAAGGTGCCATCGGGACGAGCAGCGACATCCCGAATCGTGACGTCGGAGAACGTGCCCCGGGACTCCCAGGCGACCACGCCGAGTTCGTGCACGCGCTCGAGGTGAAGGCGTTCGACGGTGAAGTCCGTGCCCGCCCCGACCTCGAAGCCCCGGCCGAAGAGCCCGTCGATGTCTGGTTCGGTATCACTGACGTGCAGGTCGCGAGCCGTCGTCGGCAAGCCGGTCTGAAGCAGGACGCCGGTGCCGCGGGTACCGCTGACCGCAATCCGATCGAGGGTCACCTCGGCGCCCCCGAGGGCTTCGATGCCGGTGGCGGGATGTCCGACGATGCGAACGTCGCGGAGAACCATCGAAGACCGGGCGGTGTCGCCACCGTTGACGTAGAGGGCCGATTCCTGGCGGGTCAAGCCGTTGTCCCGGACCAAAGCACGGGTGATGGAGATGGCGCCGCCGGCCTGAGTCGCTACAGCGCGGTGGCCCTGGCGGGAAAACACGGCATCGGTGACGGTGACGGCGGTGCCGTCACCGTCGCAGAGGATGCCGCCCTCACGATTGTCCTCCAACCGAACCCGCGAATACGTCGCCGTCGCGCCGAACGAAGCCTGGAGCCCTTCGTGGAAATTGCGACGAACGATGCTGTCTTCGAGGGTGAGCGTCGCGTCGGTCGTCACGTAGGCGCCGACCCCGCTGTTGTCCTCGAGGATGCAGCCGGCGCCGTGCACCGTGCTTCCGAGTTCCACGCCGATGGCGTCCCCGAAACCGCCAATGGGGATCGTGTCGCGGACGTGCACGTCGCTGAGGCGCACCGTCGCCCCCTCGAGGGCCAGAATGCCAGTCTCGCGAGCTCGGGAGATCACCGCCCGGGTCAGGATGAGCCCCCCGCCGAACTCGATGTTGATGCCTCGTCCGAAGACCCCGGCCGCGGACGTCATGCGCCGGATGACGATTTCCGTGCCATGGACCTCGGCCCCGTCGGCGATGGTGATGCCCGCGGTGGTTGCGGCGTCGATGATCACGCCGGAGAGGATCGCCGTCCGGCCGGCGCCGCGAACACGCACCCCGGGGCGGGCTCCGGTGATGGTGAGGTTCTCGATGCGCGCACCGGCTCCGATGACCTCGACTACCGGTGCCGTCCCCACCGAGTCGGTCGCGCGCAGGGTCGTGCCTTCGACACAGGCGCCGCGGAGGGTCACCCCGGCGGCGACCGGCACACTGCCCAGGTACTCACCCCGGGCGAGGGCGATGGTGGTCCCCGCGGTTGCGACCGCGATGGCGTCGCCGATAGCGCCAAAGGGCGCGCCGCGGGTCCCATCGCCCGAGGTTGCGCCGGCTCGGACGTAGACCACCCCCGCCGGGGGCAAGGCCTCGGGCCAACCGTCATCACCGCACGGGGCGCCGACCCGAAGGCATCCCACTTCGCCCGGAAAGAGCGCCTCGTGGTCGGCACAGGGGGGCGCGGGGGATGGAAAGGGGTCGCAGGCGCCCAGGCCGCCGTCGTCGAAACGCACCCACCCGGGACGACACTCCCCAAAGTCCGGCCCGAGGGGCTCGGCCGGCGGCGCCGGGGACTCGACCGTTTGCCCCGGACCGGCGTCGGCACCGCCATCGAGACCCGCATCGAGCGGGGGCACCGCGTCGTCGCCGCCGCATGCCAGGAGCAAGCAAGCGATGGGCAGAGCGACGCGACGAAGCACAGTGGAGCCTAACCCGCCCGCGTCGGTTGCGCATCCGAGGCGCGGCCGGGGGCCGGGCACCTGGTAGGCTCGGCCGGTGAGCGACGCCCGCGAGCAACGCATCCCGCTCTTCCGGGGCC
>Ga0164313_10002371_pt1 | contig 16937 bp, 10 predicted proteins | sample GuaBasSedimGuay4_FD_113735 | JGI IMG/M metagenome (GOLD analysis project Ga0164313, IMG submission 113735) | Subseafloor sediment microbial communities from Guaymas Basin, Gulf of California, Mexico - Guay4, Core 4569-4, 0-3 cm | ecosystem: Environmental > Aquatic > Marine > Hydrothermal vents...
CAGCGCCAGCAGTCCCAGGGTCCAGACCGTCGCGATGCTCGACACCAGCACGATCGACACGACCAAGCCGGCATCGCGCAGCGCCAACCACAGCATCAGCAGCATCAGCGCCGCCACCAGTGGGAACAGGCCCGCGAAGGCCGACTCGCTGCCTGCGTCCAAGGCCTGGTTGATGGCCAGCGGGCCGGCCAGCGACGCATCCTGGCCAAGGCGCGTGCGGCCCAGGGCACGGCGGATGTCCGCCAGGAACAGGCCGGCGGCCTGCCCCTCGCGCGGGCTCACGATCCAAGCCACGGCGCCATGTTCAGCCGAGCGCAGCGTGGAGCTGTCGAGCCAGGGCCGCGCTGGATCTCCGTCCGGGCCGAGCACGTCGCCCACTTCGGCCAGCGCGACGCCGAGCGCCGCGATCTCGGCGGCGTCGCCGATCGCAGCCGGCTGCTCGCCGCCCGGCGGCCTCACGGCGCGGATCGCCGCGCCGTCGAGGTCCACGCCGTGCACCGCCACCAGCACGAAGTTGTCCTCGCCGAACACCTCGCGGAAGGCCCCGTAGCGCAGCAGCTCGCCATCTTGCTCGGGCAGCCAGACATCGATCGCGTTGTCGGTCTCGAGCCCCAGGCACGGCAGCAACGCGGCCAGCGTGACCACGGCGACGAGCGCCAGGGTCAGGCGGGGGTGACGCAGCGACGCTGTGGCCCAGTGCCCCATGCCTACCAGTCCTTGATCCAGCCCCGCAGGGTCGAGAGGCCGGCGTGCCCCACCGCCGCGGTCATGCTGTCCGCCACGATGCGGCCCAGGCCCTGGCGCAGCACGGCGTCGATGGCCGGCGGCACGCTCATGAGGTCTGCCTCGTCGATGATCAGCGGCGGGTAGAGCCGCAGCACGCGCGGGTTGTTGAGCACGAACGACGCCACGATGTCGTGCTGCTTGAGCAGCTGGGCGCCGATCATCCCGGGCAGGTAGTCCTCCAGGACGCGGTTCATACCGGCGGCGCCGAGCGGCGTGCTGAGGCCCGAGAGCTTGGGCTCGCGGAACTCCAGACCGAGCATGAGGCCCTCGCCACGCACGCCCGCCAGCAGCGTCGGGTGAGCGTCCACGACGGCCTGAAGCGCCTGACGGAAGCGCGCTCCGAGACGCCGCGCGCGGCCGGCAAAGTCCTCGTCCACGGCGATGGCCAGGGCTTCGATGGCCAGCGCCGCCGAGCGCGCGCGCCCGCCAAAGGTCGAGGTGTGCACCAGGCAGTCGTTGATCTTGCCGTACGCCCGGGCGTGCAGGTCGGGGCGCGTGATGGTGGCGCCGATGGTGGACACGCCGCCGCCCAGGGACTTGGCCACGCACAGCACGTCCGGCACCACGCCCTCGGCCTCGCAGCGGAACATGGAGCCCGTGCGCCCGAAGGCCGTCTGGATCTCGTCCATGATCAGCAGCGCGCCATGCCGCGTGCACAGCTCGGCGGCCGCGGCCAGGTAGCCGTCGGGTGGCACGATCACGCCGGCCTCGCCCTGGATGGGCTCCAGCACCAGCCCGGCGATGCGTCGTTCGGTGTCGGCCGCAAACACGGCCTCCAGCGCGGCCAGGTCACCGAAGGGCAGCATGGGCCAGTCTTCGAAGCGACGCACGTAGCGGCGGTACTTCTCACGGCCGGTCACCGACAGGGTGCCGCCGGTCTTGCCGTGCAGCGAGTCCCGGGCGTAGACGAAGCGGTCGCGCTCACCCTTGAACACGCGCTGCGCGAGCTTGAGCCCGCCCTCCACCGCCTCGGTGCCTGAGTTGCACAGGAAGACGCTGTCGAGTTCGCCGGGCGTGAGCGCCGCCAGGTTGTGGGCCAACGCCGCGGTCCAGGGCGAGGGAAACTCCTTGAGCAGGTCGGCGGCGTGCTGCTGATCGAACCAGCGCGAGGCGGCCAGCATGCGCGGATGGTTGTGTCCGTGGGACAGGGCGCCGTAGCTGCTCACCAGATCGAGCAGGCGGCGGCCGTCGCTGGTGGTGATCCAGGCGCCGTCCGCGGAAGCCACACGCACGCCGTCGTAGCCCCCCAACTTCATCAGCGCGATCAGCGATGGGTTGAGGTGCTGCTTGTGCCAGTCCACGACGGTGTCGTGTTCCAGGGTCGGGACGTCCTGCAGGGCGACCAGCGCCGTGTCCACCAGGGTCATGCCACGCGCTCCTTGAAGGGGTGCATGCGGAAGAAGTCCTCCAGCGCGGTGGCCGTCGAGAGCGCCTCGTAGAGGTTGCCCGTGATGCGCATGCGCTCACGGAAGAACAGCTCGGAGGGGCGCACCTCGCCGGTCACGGCCTCCAACATGGCCTCGGCGTCGCTGGCAAAGTCGAAGCGCGGCGAGGGCTCGCCCACCTCGCTCACCGACTCCAGCACGCCCTCCTGGATGTCCAGGCGGAACACGCCCACGGAGGCCACGCTGACGGTGAAGTCCGTGACCAGGCTGGCCAGTCCGGGCACGAGCGCGCGCCCCAACATGCCCGGCAGGAACGACTCGAAGTAGCGCCGCACCGCGCGGCTGGCGGGCAGCTCCTCATGGGACTCGGTGAGCTGCTCGCGCCAGACCTGGACGTGGGTCCTGAACACACGCCGCAGCCAGGCTTCATCCGCGCCGTCGTCGCCGTCGAAGCCGGCCACCAGCCGGCGACGGTCGTGACCGTTGCGCAGGAACAGGTAGGGCTCGTACATGCGGCAGCGACGCGCGAGCGTGCGCTCATAGCGGTCGAAGTCGGCGACCTCGTCCTGGCCGCACACACGCGTCTCCACCCCCACGAGCTCGGCGTTCATGGCCGCGGAGACCTGCCCGATGGTGAGGGCCGTACGGGCCGTGAGGTGATACGTGGCCGTGCCATCCCGTGGCGCCAGCGCGGCGCGTTCCAGCACGCGGCCCACGAAGTTCAGCGGCACCAGGTTGAGCTGGCCCTGCGGATCCCCGGCGTAGCGCAGCACCCACACGCGCGTGGCGTCGTTGCCTTGCAGACGCGCCAGCAGCTGCAGGTGGACCAGGGGCCCCGGGCCCACGGGCAGCCCCGCGCGCGGCGCGTCGGGCAGGATGATGCCCGGGCGCATGATCGCCAGCGGCAGCTCGCTGCCGGCCCAGAGCCGGCGCACGGCCTGCTCGGCCTCCAGCTTGGACGCCTCGTAGGGGTTACGCAGGGCCTGGCCCAGGTCCAGGTGGTGCTCCATGAACAGGCCCGGGTGGTCACCGGCCACGTAGGCCGTCGACGCCAGCAGCAGCGGGCAGCGCGCGAGCTGGGCCAGCTGAGCGACCTCCAGGGCGCCGCCGACGTTGACGCGCTGGTAGTCGCTGAGCTCGCGCGACTCGAAGTCCGTGCGCGCCGCCAGGTGTACGACGCCGTCGAGCTCCTGCGCCAGGCGTTGACGCTCGTGCTGGCCGAGCCCCATGCCGGGCGCGGTGAGGTCGCCCGAGACCAGGCGCAGCGCGTCGCTGCCCATGAGCTCGGCCACGCGCGGTGACAGCAAGGCGGCCATGCGCTCCTCGGCGCTCTGGCCGCCGCTGGCGCGCACGAGCAGACGCAGCGGCACGCGGCCAGCCAGTCGCTCCACCAGATCGGAGCCCACCAGGCCCGTGGCGCCCGTGATGAAGATCGTCATGGCTGCAGCTCCAGCAGTGGGTCGGCCAGCAGCACCAGCAGCGCGAGCGTGGACGGGAACGCGAAGCAGCGCATCAGCTCGCGGCCTCCGTGCGCACCAGCTCGCTGCTGTCGTGCTCAGCCATGGCCGCCAGCGTGGTGCGCGCCAGCTCGCCCCCGATGGCCTTCAGCGCCAGGGCCACATGCCAGCGGACCTCTTCGTCGTCGTCACGGGCGAGCGACGCCACGGCGTCCGCTGTGCGCCCGTCGGGGTGCTCGGCCAGGGACGCCAGCGCCGCCACCAGCGCCGCGTGGTCAAACTCGTCGCGGTGCCGCAGCACGTAGATCAGGTGCGGCACCATCTCGTCCGCGTCGCCGTCGACACCCGCGGCGTAGACCTCCTGCTCGCCCACGCTGGGATCGTGCTCGACCAGCTTGTCGTAGCTGGCGCAGGCGCCAAGCAGCAGCGCGCAGCCCAGCAGCACAGTCATCGCGCGGCCGCTCATGACTCCTGATCCTCGGCCAGGCGCTGCTTGATCTCAGCCATGAGCAACTTGGCCTCGCGGTTCTGCGGCGCCATGGCCGTGGCCTTCAGGGCCCAGTAGCGTGCCTGCGGGTACATCTCCTTGGCGTTGTAGGTCAGCGCCAGGTAGAGCCGTACGCGGAATGGCTCCATCGACTTCTGCAGCACGCGCAGCTCTTCGAGGGCCAGGTCCTTGTCGCCGCCCACGAAGGCCGGGTTGTGGTAGTGCATGCGCGCGCTGCTGAAGTGTACCCAGCCGTTGCGAGCGTCCAGCTGCTTGGCCTCCGCCATCAGGCGCTTGGCCTCGGGGCCCTTGGTCATGCCGCCCAACATGCCGCGGATCTGGGTCGAGACCAGCTCGCCGTGCACGCGACGGATGTCAGCGTGCTTGGGATGGGCCTGCTGGTAGACGGCCGCATGGGCGATGCCAAGCTCGGCCAGCTCGTCGGGGTCCAGCGCCTCCAGCACCGCGGGCATGTCGTCCGACGCGTGCTTCTCAAAGAAGCGCCGGATGAGGTTGAGCGACACGTAGCCCTGGGCCAGGACGTAGCGGTCTTCGACCAACTCGTCCTCGCTGCCGAGCCGCGCCTCGATGGTCGCGATGTTCTCGAGCAACCCGGCGGCGTCAAAGCGGTCGTAGGCCGTGAGCAGCTCGCGGCCGACATCGTCGGTGCTCTGCGCCAACGGCAGCAGCGGGTCGTGGAAGGCGCTCTGAGGCGCGGGCTCGTCCTGGCAGCGGGGCGCGGGCGAGGCGCACACCACCGAGAGGACGACCAGGGCCATGGGCAGTAGCTGAGTCACAGCGATGCTCCGGTGGGTGGACACGCCAGCTCGTGGCCGGCGATGTGCCCATGAGTATTCGTCAGCTCACAGCCCACACGGGATGACGGTTTCCTCATGTTCGATCGCGGCAGCCGCGACGACCGGTCTGCGCGAGCGCAGGACGCTCAGCGAACAGCCGATCGGGATGACGCTTCTGTCATCTTGCGCGGCGAATTTCACGCGGCGCGTTCGCGCGTGTCGCGGCCGGTGCGTGTGCACCGGCGCCGGTGATGCGGCGCGCGGGGCGCCGCGCGGGCGTTGCTTCGCTCAGCCGTCGCCGGCGAGCTGATGACGCACGCGCGAGTTCAGCAGGTCATCGCCGGGCCAGCGCTGACCCAGCTCGGCGCCGAGCCGTTCGGCTTCCTCACGCGGGCCATCCCGCAGCGCCACCCGGAACGCGAGGTACCGCGAGGTCTTGTCGAGGCGCTCGTCGCTGCCTGGAGCGCTGCGCTCGAGCCAGACGCGCAGAGCGTCCTCGTCGCCGACTTGCACGCTCTGATCGACGAGTTCGACCGCGGCCCGCGTGATGTCGTTGAAGCCGGCGCTGAGCAGGAGCTGCCCGCGCAGCTGCAGCGCCTCGTCCCGGCGGCCGAGCCCTTGCAGCGCGGCAGCCCGGCGGCGCAGGCCATGGCGCTCCGCCTCGACGATGACGTTGCCGCAGCCCTCGGCCGGCGCAGGGAAGGCGCCGTAGCGCAGCACGTCCTCCCAGCGCTCGTCGGCCAGGGCCTGATCGGCGAGCTGCCAGCAGGCGCCGCGGCTGAATTCGAGCGGGCGCAGGTGCTGAGCGGCGGGCTCCCCCAGCGGCACCCACCACTCGGAGATGGGGCTCAGGCGCGCGCTCGGCTGGGCGCCTGACAGACTGGCGGCGGCGCAGGCGATGAGCAGCTCGTGGGCGCGCTGATCCTGACCGCGGGCCTGCGCCAGGGTGGCGGCCGCCCAGGCCAGCGCCGGCGCGGCGGGCCCATCGCCCAGCGCGTCCATGGAGCGCCCGAGCTGCGCCTCGAGCTGATCGAGCACCGCGTCGGGCTGCGACGGCAGCAGCGCGTGGCCATCGCGCAGCATGATCAGGCGCAGGCCCGCGAGCTGCTCGGCGGCGGCCCCCTCGCGCTCCATCAGCGCGCACCAACCCAAGGCCTGGGTGAGGTTGCCCTGGGTCAACCAGCGCCGCGTCAGCTGCTCCCCGGCGCGCAGGGCCAGGTCGCTGAAGGGGGTCTCGCCGATGTAGCTGGCCAGCTCGTCGCGCGCGCGGGCCTGCTGCGCGACGTCACCCTGCCGCGCGCGCAGCACCAGCCCCGTGAGCGTCACCAGCGAGGACTGCCAGGGCGTGGGAGCCGTGGCGGCGGCGGCCCGCCAATGGGCTTGGTCCACGTCGCTGGCCCCGCGCCCGGCCGCGGCCGAAGAGACGCGCAGGACGGCCAGCTCGAGCAGGTGCCGCGTCCGCGCCGACCCGTGCAGCCACACTTCGTCCACGCCGCCCGCAGCGCCGCCCTCGCCTCCAGCCTCAGCCTCAGCCTCAGCCTCAGCGTTTGCGTTTGCGTTTGCGTTTGCTCCCGCGGACGCATCCAACGCAGCGAAGGCCGCCGTCAGGACCTCGTCCACGGCGGCGCGATATTGAGGAAACGGCGCCAGGCGCTCGGCGGTCTGGAAGACCAGCGCCGCCACCACCGGCTCGTCGGGAGCCTGCTCGCAGAGCCGCGCCAGCCGGGCCGCGCCCTCAGCCACCTGCCACACGTCCGGCGAGAGCAGCCGCGTGACGTCCTCCAGCAGCGGCGCCAGCTCCGGTCGGCGCGCCGCCAGCTCGGCCTGGGCCCACGCCTGAGCCAGGTCCCAACCGGTGGGCTCGCGGCCGTCGCTGAACGAGCGCCGCAGGGCCATGGGCGAGGTCTCAGCCACGCCCGCCCCTAAGCGCTGCAACAGGTCCGGGTCCTGGGCCGACGGGCCCGTCAGCACGCTGTGCAGCCCGCGCTCGAAGGCCACGTAGTCATCGACCAGGGCGAGCTCGACGGGCGGCATGCGCGCCGCCGCCAGGTCACGCGCGTAGTCGGCGACGGAGCCGGGAGCCGGCTGAAACAGCAGCGCGACGCACAGCAGCCAAGCGCTCGAGGTCAATGTGGTCAGCATGGGTCATCCAACGCCGGGGCCCTGGTCTCGCCCCGGCCCCGGCGTATCCGACGCTCAGTAGACGAACGAGTTGCCCTTCTTGTTGCTGGACATCTTGATCTCGCGGCGCTCCGTGAAGAAGCCCGAAGTCACCACAAACTGCACCGTCTGGGTGATCGTATTGATGGACTGCTTCTTGGACGAGATGGAGAGCTCCTGCTTCTCGTTGTCGTAGGTCACCGTGGTGCTCTTGTCCGCCGACTTGAAGGTGTGCTTGGTGCCCTTCTTGTTGGCTTTCCACTGGGCTGTGAGGATCTCCACCTGCCAGGGCCCGAAGGCGATGGTGGTGTCGTTGGCCGTGATGTCGAAGATGCCGCTCATCTTGGCCCGCACGCTCAGCTTGTCTTTGTCGGCCTTCTTGGTGTTGAGGCCGACCTTGGCGGAGCTGACGAACAGCTCTTGGCTGGTGTAGGTGCCCTTCTTGCCGCTGAACGAAGCCGCCGTGCCCTTCTTGTTGACCTTGGTGGCGATCCGGGCCTCGTAGTCCATGTCGCCCCAGACCAACTCGACGTCCACGAAGGCCAGCGAGCCGAAGCCCCCGAAGCCTGCGGACAGGAAACCCTTGTCGTTGAGCTTGAACTTGCCCAGCGAGGAGCCCTTCTTGAACAGGTCGACGTAGCCGCTGGTGCCCGAGGGCTTGTCCTTGAACACGTAGCGCGGCTTCTTGCCGGCCTGCTTGAGATCCTCGGGATCGAAGGTGAATGGGAACAGGTTGCCGGCGCGGATCTCGAGCGTGTCAAACGCGGGGTCGACCGCGTCCTCAGCCAGGTTCATGCGGCCGCTGACGCTCAGCTTGTTCTTGAGGTCCGTCTTGCCGAACGAGACCTTGAACTTGTCGGCGCCCAGGCCGAAGCGCTCCAGAGGCGGCGCGCCGCTCAGCGTGACCGAGAACTCGTTGTGGCGCTCGAAGTCGTCCGGATCCTCGCCGCCGGTAGCCACCTCGCCCTCGGGCTTGAGCGACTCACCGCCGGTGACCTCTCCCGAGCCCGTGTTCACGGCGTCGAGGGCCACCAGGTACGAGCCGTTGTCGCCCCAGGTTGAGAACGTTCCCGAGTAGATGCCGTCGCCCGCGGTCACATCGCCGCTGGCCGCCGAGCCGTCGTCGCGCAGCACGAATTCCGCCACCGAACCGTCTGGCCGACGGACAGATCCCGAGACGTCGATGCCTGTCACGCTGCTGCCGAAGGTCACGCTGGCGGTCACGAGCATGGGGTGGGGATAGGTGTAGGCGCCGGAGTCGGCCGTCGCTTCGAAGGTCAGGTCCTTGGAGTCGGTCAGGGCCTGGACCTCGTAGTTGATCTGCGGCGCGCCGGGCGGAGTGGGTGCCCCGGCCCCGGGCGGGTCGAGGTTCACGTGCCAGGTGCCGGCGACGACGCCGCTGCCCGTGACCACGACCGAGACGGAGGACTCATCCACCGAGAAGCGCACATCGGGATCGACCGTGTTCTCGTCGAAGGTGGCGTTCGGGCTGCTGATGGACACCACCAGGTCGGCCGGGCTGGTGTCCCACGAGGCCACGAACGAGACCTGGCTGGTGGTGCCGTCCACCTCAAAGGGCTCGCTGGCCGACTCTCCTGGGGCCAGCGTGCCGTTGGCGGTGTTGAGCACGCCGCCCTCGACCGTGGCGGCCGAGAGCTGGGCGAAGATGCCCGGCAGCTGGCCACCCGCGTTGGCAAAGAAGAACTTGCCGCCCGTGCCCGCCGCCACGCCCTGCATGGTCGGAACGTCGACGCCCGAAGGACCCAGGGCGATGGAGTGCACCACGATCCCATTGGTCACCAGGTCATCGATCAAGCCGGGCGCGACCGGCCCGCCCTGGCTGCCGTCGGACAAGAGCACGATGGCCTGGGCACAGGCCCGCTCACCCGCTCCCGTGATCATGCCCTGGGCCACACTCAAGCCCGCATCGATGTTGGTGCTTCCGCCTGCCGTGAGCGTCGCGATGGCGGCCTTGGCCGCCGCGCGCGTGCCCGCGTCCATGCTGGTGAGCGGGTAGAGGGTCGAGGCGCTGCCGCTGAAGCGCACCACGCCGAGCTTGTGCCCGTCGCGCGCCAGGTTGGCGAAGATCATGCCACCCAAGCGGGCCAGGGCCATCTTGTTGTCGCTGCTCATGGATCCCGAGTCGTCAATCACGACCACGAAGCGCGCCTCCGCCTCCAGCTCGGTCCAGTCGAAGAAGATCGCGGCGCCGGCCGGTCCCGCGTCAGGCAAGGCCGCCGGAGCGGTCACGTCGGGGTAGGCCGCCACCAGGCTCTCCCAGCAGGACTTGCCGTTGATGTCCTCCTGCCAGGTGTCGTTGTTCGGGTCGTGGTTGGACGACACGCACCACTCGGTCAGTGACACACCGGCGGCGCCGTGGTTCCAGAAGTTCTCGATCAGGCAGGCCGTGCGCTCAGCCACCGCTGCCGGCACCACCACGCACTCCTTGGCGCCCGCCGTGGGCCCTGAATACTCGTCCTTGATGCCGTAGGCGTGGTGCCCCCACTCGTGGGCCACCACCCAGGAGCCGTCGATGTTGGCCGCGTTCTTGAAGACCATGTCGTCGTAGTACAGCTCGATGTGCTGGCCCGACACTCCAAAGCGGCCGGGGGCGTTGCTGGCCCACGAGGTGCCCGGCGGCAGGATCCAGACCTCGGCCGCCTTGCCGCCGCCCTTGTTGTTGCAGCAGAAGACGTCGCCGAATTCCTGTTGGCCGTCGGACGCGTCGCAGATGATGGCCGAGGCCTTCTCGAACTCGGTCTTCATGCGTTCCTTCTGCTGCGCGGTGGCGTCAAAGCGCACCGACACACCGAAGTCCCAGGTGCCCAGGAAGGAGGAGTACTTACCGTCACCCGCGAGGGCGAGGGGGCTCAACAGCGCGGTGACCGCGAGGGAGAGCAGCGTCTTGCGTAGCGTCGTCATGGTGAACTCCTAGCCAGCGTTGATTCAGTGATCGTCGGTGTCTCCCGATGGGTCGGTCTCATCGGAAGGCGGCGGCGCCCAGGGCAATCCCGTAGGCCCGTCGTAGAGCTCGTCCCAGGGCAGCTCGCCGGCATCCATCTCATCCAGCAGTTCGGCGGCGCGCAGGCGCACGTCGCGCGCCTCGCTCAGGCACAGCAGCGCCAGGGCGTTCTTGCTGCGGTCGCGGTCGTCGTTCCGGTACAGGCCGGTCTCGCCGGCGTCCTGCACCCACAGGTCGGGGTCGGTCAGCGCCTCGGCGAACAGCGCCACGACGTCGGTGGCGAGGGCGCCCTCCAGCGAGCGCAGGGCCGCCTCGCGCACGCGCGGCGACTCGTCAGCAGCGGCGGCCTGCGCCAGCCCGGCCTCGGCCTCGCCGGGTACCCACGCGGCCAGGTCCTCGGCGGCGGTGACGCGCAGCTCCTCGTCGATGTCGTAGGCCAGCAGCACCAGCTGACGCTCAACCTCGTTGGTGGCAACGGGCTGAGCCGGCACGATGGCCTGCCGGGACGCGGCCAGGGGCGCCGGTAGCCCGGTGGCTGGTTCAACCGGTGGAGCCAGCATGACAGGGGCTACGCTGCCCACGGGCTCAGACCCCGCCTCCAGCATCCAGAGCGCCCCTATGGCCGCGCAGCCCAAGACGACGACCCCCAGGAGTGGAGACCTGAGTCGCGCTGATCTGACGTCTGTTGTCAACACATCCGGCACCGATACGGCGCCCTCCGGCGTGGGCTGCAGCGCAGAGACATCAATTAGTCTTGATGTATTTCACGCCGAGATCGGGCAGAAGTCAAGTTTATATCCTGACTTCGTCGTCGCCATACAGGTCGAGCGCTCGGGTTGCGCGACGCGGGCTCGGGGCCGGGACAGGCGCCGCATGGCGCGTGGCCTGCCGCAGCCGAACCCGAGTGGGTCCAGGGCGTCTGGCAGCGAGGTGCCTGCGTCAGCCCTGCGGCGGCTGGGCCAGGTCCATGGACATGAGCGCCAAGGCCGGAATGGGCGGGTGCGGAAGGGTGAACCGGAAACCGCGGAAGTCCGACGGGTCCCAGCCCAGACAGCTGAACGCGTAGGCCAACATCGCGCCGTAGTTCGGCATGTGCGGCGTGGCCATGGTGTCCAGGCCGCGGCCCAGCTCGTGCACGCCGCGTTCGAGCATGAGCCGCGTGGACGCATGGCGGCGATGACCGCGCACCGGCCTGCCTCCCAACAGGCTGAAGGCATCACCGCGGGGCCGCATGGCCCAGGTCAGCGACTCGTGCACCAGCATGTCCATGTGCATGACCTCGACCGGCGTCTCGAGGTTGCAGCCGATCTCACATAGCGTCTCGTCGCCATCGACGTACTGCGTGCCGACCGACGGCATGTATGAGCCATAGACATAGGTCAGCTCGGCGGTACGCCCGACCGGGCCCGCCGGTAGCTCGTAGAGCACCTCGTCGTCGGAGCGGCGGACGTCCATCTCCGGCAGATCGGGCGAACAGAATGCGCGCAGCAGCGGCGCGCCGCCAGCGTCCGATTGGGGCTCAAGAGGCCGGCCCTTGAACTCGCTGGCCACGCCGTCGGCACTCCAGAGCTTGCGCCGGAAGAGCGGCCATGCCACGTCGGGCCTGAGCCTGCGCAGGTCGAGGATGCCGTTGAGCAGCCCGAGGTCGACGCGCCGGGGATCCTCGGCGCTGGGCGCCATGATGGAGACCGCCATCAGCACGCGCGCCTGCACACCCAGGATGGCGCTGTTGCCGCGGAACGCCTCCCGGCGCGCCTGGAGCAAGCCCTCGCTGCGCTGAGCCTGGGGAACGAAACCGCCGGCCACCGTGTCGAGCGTGATGCGGTCGCCAGCGTGGCGCTGCAGCAGACCGTCGAAGTCCTCACGCGCCACGCGGATGCGCTGCACGATGCCGGGCGCCACGCCCGCCTTGGCCAGCGCGGTCAACAGCAGTTCCACACCGGCGCTGCCCGGGACGTGGGGCACGGCCGCGAACGCGTCGGCGCTGGTGACGATCTTGGCCAGCTTCAGGCACAGCTTGCGATGAAGGCCCAGGCGCTGAGCGAGCTGTTGCGGCCGGGAGGCGTCGAGTCCCAGCGAAGTCAGCGCCTCCGTCAGGGCACCCCGCAGGCTCTGGAGCACGACCTTGCACTCGTCCTGGAATAGGCCCATCCGTGTTCCTGGGGAGGGATTCACTCGACGTGAGTTCATTTGGGGGCCAATGGTCGGGAAGCGTGAAACGCGGGCCGCTGCTGCTCTGAGCGTATCCGCACGGTCACGGAGACCACACCCCCTTCAGGCGCGGGTCTTTCCCCGGGGAAAGTCCCGCTGCACGCGAGGGAATGATGTAGGCTGACTCCAGCACAGGATGGCGCCCGCGTTCGGCGCGCTGTCACTGCTCCACCTTGCTCCGTCACCGAGGCGTCCACTCCGGTTCCCGTTTCCACACGGCCCTCACACTCCTCGCTTCGAGCCCCTGCTGTGACCTCACGACTCGCATCTCTCGCCCTCGTTGCCGCGGTCTGCATTCCGGCTGCCGCCTCCGCCCAGACTCTGGTCATCCTGCCCGACAACAGCTGGGCCACCGACATCACCCCCGACGGTCGCATTGTCGTGGGCACCCAGGGGTCCGACAGCTTCTACTGGGACTGGAAGAACGACGCGGCCCCCACCATCGTCCCCGACGGCTATGCGGTGGCCGTTTCTGATGACGGCCTGAAGCTCGTTGGCGTCTTCAAGGATCCGGCCGGAGATGACGTGGCCGGCATGTGGACCGCAGCCACCGGTTGGGTCAGCCTGGGCTACCTGCCCAACGCCGGCTCCTGCCCGGGCAAGAGCAGGGCCAACGACATCTCCGGCGACGGCAACGTCGTCGTGGGCTCGTCCTGGGACGGCTGCTCAGGACGCGCCTTCCGGTGGACCGCCGCCACCGGCATGCAGGAACTGCAGCACCTGGGCAACGGCTCCGACCGCGCTACCTGCATCGCGGGCGACGGCGTGCTCATCGGTGGGTATGGACGAGGCATGGTCAGCACGTCGACCGCGTTCTGGGTGCCCGATCTGAGCGGCGCCATGATCGACCCCAACGTGAGCGGCCAAGCGCTCGGCCTCAACAACGACGGCACCCTCGCCGTTGGAACACAGTACATCGGTGGCAACTACAACAGCGCGTTCTATCGCGTGGACAACGGCCCGCTTGTCGACATCGGCTCGCTGAACAGCACCATGTCGGGCAGGGCCCAAGCCGTGTCGGACGGCGGCGAGATGATCGTCGGCTACGACGCGCAGGGCTTCGGGCGCGAGGCCTGGGTCTGGACCCCGGCCTCCGGCATCCTCGGCCTCAACGCCCTGCTGCCGGCCCTGGGCATCACCGGCGCACCCTTCATGCAAGTCTGCAACGCGGTGAGCGCGGACGGCAACATCGTCGTGGGCGGCGTCAGCAACGGCCTGGGCGGCCTCCCCCAGGCGGGCTTCATCCTCGCCTTCAACGACACGGGCTCGTGGAACGATCTGGGCCACGCACTGGCCGGCGCATTGGGAGACCCGAACCTGACCGGCAGCGGCGACCTGCTGCCCTTGACCCCCGTGAGCACCTCGCTCAGCAACGCGCTCCCGGGCGGCTCGGCCTGGCTGCTGATCGGCCTGTCGGCCCTGAACGCGCCCTTCAAGGGCGGCGTGCTGGTGCCCAACGGCGACATGATCGTCGGCCCGCTGGGCATCGACGGCGCCGGCGAACTGAACCTGAGCTCCTTCTGGCCCTCGGGCGTCCCGAGCGGCTTCACCACGTATTTTCAGTACTGGATCCCCGATGCCGCCGGCGTGAAGGGCTACGCCGCCAGCAACGGATTGGGTGCGACGACGCCGTAGCCGGAAGCCACGCAGAGAGGCGTCGTGGGCCGTGCCCTGTTTCAAGGCGCGGCTCACGGCAGCTCTCGTTGGTTGCACGCTCGGCAGATCGCCAACCGCACCCAGGCTGGAACCCCACCTCCATCGCGTAGACCAAGACCAAGAGAAAGAACCATGATCAACCGCAAGCTTCTGTTCACGCTGGTGATCGCGACGACGTTGTCGGCGCACAGCTCCGCCCAGACGCTGAAGGTCCTTCCGGATGGCACCTGGGCCACCGACATCACGCCCGACGGCTCGCTGGTGGTGGGCTCGTCCTCATGGGGTGGGTTCTACTGGGACTGGAAGACCGAGCCGGCGCCGACCTACGTCCCCGGGGGCTACGGCTTCGTGGGCGTCTCGGACGACGGGCTGACCATGGCGGGCAACATGCTGGATCCCGGCGGCAGCGACGACGTCGCGGCCATCTGGACCCTGGCCGGGGGCTGGGTCAGCCTCGGTGAGTTGCCCTTCGCCCAGTCGTGTCCGAGCAAGAGCAAGGCCACCGGAATCTCAGGCGATGGCAGCACCATCGTGGGGCTGTCCTGGGACGGCTGTAGCGCGCGCGGCTTCAAGTGGACGGCCGCCGCCGGCATGCAAGAGCTCGAGCATCTGGGCGCCACGAACAACAACGCCAACGCCATCTCGGGCGACGGCTCCAGCATCGGCGGCTACGGAGACGGGGCGCCCGGCCAGCGCTCGCCCGCTGTCTGGGCCTCGGACCTGACCGGCGCCATGCTCGACTCCGCCGCGTTCGGCGAGATCTACGGCTTCAACGCGGACGGTAGCATCGCCGTGGGAACGCAGTACTTCGGCGCCGGCTGGTTCGGCGCCTTCTACAGCGTGAATGGGGGCAGCCCCATCAACCTGGGCTCGCTCAACAACGGGACCATGGCAGGCAGAGCGCGGGGCGTATCCGAGCAGGGCGAGATCATCGTGGGCTACGACCTCGCCGGCCTCGACACCGAAGCCTGGGTCTGGACCCAAGCCACCGGCATCGTCGGCCTGAACGCCCTGCTCCTGAGTCTGGGCATCACGGGCGCTCCGAAGCTGCAGCAGTCCACGGCGGTCAGCGACGATGGCACGGTGGTCGTCGGTGGCGCGCTGGGCAGCACAGGCTTCAACTCCAACGCCGGCTTCATCGCCGAGTTCACGTCCACCGGCACATGGAGCGACCTGGGGCACGCCCTTGCCGGCGCCCTGGGCGACCCCGTCCTGACGGGTGGCGGCGACCTGTTGCCTTTCTCCACCGTCAACATCGCGCTCAGCGCCGCGCTGCCCAACGGATCGGCCTGGCTGCTGATCGGCCTGTCGGCGCTGAACGCGCCCTTCAAGGCCGGCGTGCTGGTGCCCAGCCCCGATATGACCCTGGGCCCGCTGGCCATCGATGGCACCGGCTCGCTGAGCATGAGCAGCTTCTGGCCTGCGGGCGTCCCGAGCGGGTTCACCTCGTACTTCCAGTACTGGATCCCCGATGCCGCCGGCGTGCAGGGTTTCGCCGCCAGCAACGGCCTGGGCGCGACGACGCCGTAGAGGGCGCCGCGGGCCCTGCCGGGGCTGTTCATGGCCTTCTCCAGCAGCGGACGACGCCCCCGCATGCCGCGCTGTCATCGAGCCCCTCACCTGGCCCCACTCGCACCTGACCCTGACCTCCAAACTCACCGCTTCGAGCCCCTGCCGTGATCAAACGCCTCGCATCCCTCACCCTTGTCGCCGCGGTCTGCTTCCCGGTGTCCCTCTGCGCTCAAACGCTGATCAACCTGCCCATCGGCACCTGGGCCCACGACATCACTCCCGACGGGCGCATCGTGGTGGGCTCCATGGGTCATGACAGCTTCTTCTGGGACTGGAAGAACGACCCGGCCCCCACCATCGTCCCCGACGGCTTTGCGGTGGCCGTTTCGGATGACGGACTCAAGCTCGTGGGCAGCTTCACGGATCAGAACGGAGACCGGGTCGCTGGCATGTGGACCGCAGCCACCGGGTGGGTCAGCCTCGGATTCCTGCCCAACGCCGGCTCCTGCCCGAGCAAGAGCTCGGCGAACGACATCTCGGGCGACGGCAGCGTCGTCGTCGGCTTGTCCTGGGACGGCTGCTCCGGCCGCGCCTTCAGATGGACCGCCGCCACCGGCATGCAGGAGCTGCAGCATCTGGGCAACGGCTCCGACCAAGCCACCTGCATCGCGGGCGACGGCGTGGTCATCGGTGGGTATGGACGCGGCACGATCAGCACATCGCCCGCGTTCTGGGTGCCCGATCTGAGCGGCGCCATGATCGACCCCAACGAGGGCGGCAAGGTGCTCGGCATCAACAACGACGGCATCTTTGCCGTGGGGACGCAATACGACCACGGCAACTACAATAGCGCGTTCTATCGCGTGGGCAACGGCCCGCTTGTCGACATCGGCTCGCTGAACAACAACATGTCGGGCAAGGCCCAGGCCGTGTCGGACGGCGGCGAGCTGATCGCCGGCTATGACGAGGCGGGCTTCGCGAAGGAGGCCTGGCTCTGGACCCCGGCCACCGGCATCGTCGGCCTGAACGCTGTGCTGCCAGCCCTGGGCATCACCGGCGCACCCTTCATGCAAGTCTGCAACGCGGTGAGCGCTGACGGCAACATCGTCGTCGGCGGCAGCAGCGACAGCGTGGGCGGCTTCCCCCTGGCGGGCTTCATCCTCGCCTTCAATGACGTGGGCTCGTGGAACGATCTGGGCCACGCACTGGCCGGTGCACTGGGAGACCCGAGCCTGACCGGCAGCGGCGACCTGCTGCCCTTGACCCCCGTGGACACCTCGCTCAGCAACGCCTTGCCAGGCGGCTCGGCCTGGCTGCTGATCGGCCTGTCCGCGCTGAACGCGCCCTTCAAGGGCGGCGTGCTGGTCTCCAGCCCCGACATGATCATCGGCCCGCTGGGCATCGACGGCGCCGGGGAGCTGAGCCTGAGCTCCTTCTGGCCCGCGAACGTCCCGAGCGGCTTCACCTCGTACTTCCAGTACTGGATCCCGGACGCCGCCGGCGTGCAGGGCTACGCCGCCAGCA
>Ga0164313_10002372_pt1 | contig 16936 bp, 11 predicted proteins | sample GuaBasSedimGuay4_FD_113735 | JGI IMG/M metagenome (GOLD analysis project Ga0164313, IMG submission 113735) | Subseafloor sediment microbial communities from Guaymas Basin, Gulf of California, Mexico - Guay4, Core 4569-4, 0-3 cm | ecosystem: Environmental > Aquatic > Marine > Hydrothermal vents...
AGCAACATCCTCAACCGATCAGCCGCACCGGCGTTCCCGGCGGCAAAGAAAACTGTGGCCGAGATCTCGCCAGAATGCGCATCACCGATCTCGGTCCCGAGCACGGGCCACCCGTCCAGCATCTGCGGAAGCTCGTCCTCCATGCTCTCCGGGAGACTGCAGCGAAGGCTCAGGCAGGTTTCCATCATTGCCCTTTCACTGTTCAAACCGCGATCGTCGCTTCAGTAGCATAAGTGTATGGTGATTGCTTCCGTCAAAACGTTGGAACGTTAAACGTCAGAGGGTTGGAGACAAATGCCTTCTGTGGTCGGGACCGTTGGGCTGGAACATTCAACGTTCTAACGTTCTAACGTTCAACGTTAATCGCTACCACCGAAGGCCCGCTTCAATCGGTCGAAGAACCCGCCATCCATCTCCGGTTCGAGGCCGCCACCAAGCTCAGCAGCCTCCTCGATGAGCCGCCGCTGCTCAGCGCTGACCCTCTTCGGAACGACCACTCGGAGGTGGACGTGGAGATCTCCCCGTCGGCGGCCGTTGACGTGCGGCATACCGGAACCGCTCAACCGGATCACCTCGCCGGGCTGCGCTCCTGCGGCGACCCCAACCTCGCGCTCCTCACCGAGAATCGTGGTCATCGCGACGGTTGTGCCGAGCATCGCCTGGTACGCAGAAATCGGGAGTTCGAGGTGGAGGTCGACGCCGTCGCGCTCGAACAGGTCGTGCTCTGCGATGGCTATCACGACGAAGAGATCTCCCGGCGGACCTCCAAGAGACCCGCCTTCACCTTCACCGGCAAGCCGCAGCCGCATGCCGCTGTCGACGCCCGCCGGCACCGTCACATTGAGCGAGACCTCGCGCTCGGATCTGCCCTTGCCGGCACAGTCCACGCAGGGGTCGCGGCTCACCCGCCCAGCACCACCGCAGCTCGGGCAGGTCTGGGCAACGGACAGAAACCCGCGACGGAACGCCACCTGACCCACCCCTTGGCAGGTACCACAGGTTTCAGGGGTGGTGCCGGGCTCGGAGCCCGAACCGGAACATCGCTCACAGGATTCGCGCCTCGGCACCCGAATGGTGCGCTCCACCCCTCTTGCCGCTTCCTCGAGAGGGAGCTTCAACGTGTACTGGAGATCGTGTCCACGGCGCGGTCGCTGACCCGTGCCGCGCTTCCGTCCACCGAAAATATCCCCGAATCCAAAGAGATCTCCAAGAATGTCTGCAAAATCCCCGAAAGCTCCGGGGTCGAAGCCCGTGAATCCTTCCCCGCCCAGACCCTGGTGGCCGAAGCGGTCGTACCGAGCTCGCTTATTGGCATCCGAGAGTACGGCGTAGGCCTCGCAGGCCTCCTTGAACTTCTCCTCAGCTTCCGGGAGGTCTGGGTTCCGATCCGGGTGGTACTTCACCGCGAGTTGCCGGTACGCAACCTTAATATCGCTCGCCGAAGCGCTCCGCTCGACGCAGAGAACCTCGTAGTAGTCTCGCCTCGCCCCTGCTGTCATATCAGCTCTCGGTTTCTTCTTTCTTCGACTTCGACGTGTCAGGTTTCATCTTGAGCTCGCCACCGAGGGCGGCGACAGGATCGAGCATGATGATGTTGGTGAGAATCTGCGCTGCATCTTGAACGGCGTAGATCGCCTCCTCGAGAACTGACTGCTCCTCGCTGGTCAGCGCTTTTCGCGCGCGATTCAACGTCGCTCTCACCTCTTCCCGATCTTCGGTTGAAAGACTGCCGCCGAACTCCCGCATCACTCGTTCGTTTGTGTAGAGCAGACCCTCGAGACGATTCTGCAGCTCACGGATCCCGCGGTGCTCCTGATCGTCCTTGCGGAACTTGTCGGCCTCCGCGATGAGTGCGTCAATCTCGACCTTGGAAAGTCCTCCCGCCGGATTGACCTCGATGCTCTGCTCCTTACCGGTCGCAAGATCGCGGGCACCAACATTGACGATGCCGTTCGAATCGATCGAAAACGTGACCTCGATCTGCGGTACGCCGCGCGGGGCAGGGGGAATGCCCACGAGGTCGAAGCGGCCGAGAGACCGGTTTTCACTCGAGATCCCGCGTTCGCCCTGGAGAACGTGGATGTTCACCGTTGTTTGGTTTTCGCTCACGGTAGTGAAGATCATGGACTTTTTTGTCGGCACGGTGGAGTTGCGCTCGATGATCTTGGTAAAGAGCCCGCCGTGAGTCTCGATTCCGAGAGAGAGCGGTGTCACATCGAGAAGAATCAGGTCCTTGACCTCGCCCTGTAAAATGCCCGCCTGGATCGCAGCACCGATGCCCACGACCTCGTCGGGGTTGATATCCTGATTGGGCGGGCGCTTGAAAAACTCGGTCACCGTCTTCTGCACCAGGGGCATCCGAGTCTGGCCACCAACCAGGATGATCTCGTCAATCTCATCCGGCTCGAGCCTCGCCGCCTCGAAGGCATTCCGGCACGGCTCGAGAGTGCGTTCCACCAGATCCGCCACCAAACCCTCAAGCTGGCTGCGGCTGATCGTCACCTGGAGATGCTTGGGACCGGTGTGATCGGCCGCGATGAACGGTAAGGAAATCTCGGATTCCTCGCTGCTGGAGAGTTCGCACTTGGCGGACTCTGCGGCCTCCTTGATGCGCTGCATGGCCATCATATCGTCAGACAGATCGAGCCCCGTTTCAGTCTTGAACTCCTGCAGGAGGTGTTCCATAACCCGTGAGTCGAAGTCCTCTCCACCGAGGAAAGTGTCACCTGCAGTGGATTTGACCTCGTATATTCCATCACCGATCTCGAGCACCGAGATGTCGAAGGTTCCGCCGCCGAGATCGTAGACAGCGATCGTCTCATTCTTGTTCGTGCCGAACCCGTAGGACAAAGACGCCGCCGTCGGCTCGTTGATAATCCGCACGACCTCGAGGCCGGCGATGGTGCCGGCGTCCTTGGTTGCCTGGCGTTGGCTGTCGTCGAAGTAGGCCGGCACCGTGATGATGGCCTGGTTAATCTCCTCGCCCAGGAACTCCTCGGCAAACTCCCTGATTTCACGCAGGATGAATGACGAGATCTCTGGTGGGCTATGTTGCTTCTCGCGAATCTCGATGCTGACATCGCCATTCTCAGCCTCGACGATCGAGTACGGGACCAGGGTCCTCGCCCAACGAACCTCCTCGGAGTCGTAACGCCGTCCGATCAGCCGCTTGACAGCATAGGCGGTGTTCTGGGGGTTGGTCATGGCCTGACGCCTGGCAATCTGTCCCACCAATCGTTCGCCGGCCGCGGTGAACGCAACGACCGATGGCGTGGTTCGCGCACCCTCCCGGTTCGGAATAACAACGGGTTGCGTCACATCTACGACAGCAGCACAGCAGTTGGTTGTCCCGAGGTCAATGCCAATGATCTTGCTCACGACAACTCTCCCTCGCCATTGCCCTCAGACTCGGTCTCGACGACCACCCCGACCATCGCCGGCCGCAATAAACGATCGCCCATGGTGTAGCCCTTGAGCATGACGAATGCCACCGTCCCTGGGGGGAGGTCGCTTTCCTCCACTCCCTGAACAGCTTCGTGGAGCCCGGGATCGAAGGGTTGGCCCAACGGGTCCACCGCTACTACGCCTCGGCGCCCGAGGGTGTCCTTGAACTGTCTAGCGATCATTTCCACGCCTTCACGAACCGCGCCGCTGTCGTCTTCCGCATGCTCCAATGCACGTTCGAAGTTGTCGAGCACCGGCAGTAAATCTTTGACAAGGTCTTCCGCTGCCGCCTGCTGGCGCTCATCCCGCTCTCGTTCGACCCGTTTGCGGAAGTTGTCGAACTCCGCCAGCTTGCGAAGGTAGACGTCGCGCACATGATCAAGTTCCGCCTTGAGGTGATCCACCTCGTCGAGGACAGGGTCTTCAGTCGAAGTTTCCGCAGCATCCGGCGGTTCCTGCTCCTGAGCCACTGGGGTCAGGTTCTTCTCCACGTCGACGAATTCAATTTCGATATCGTCGTCGACGTCGCCCGAGTCCGCTGAAAAGTCCTTTTCATCATTCATAGATCGCTCCAAAATATTCTCAGCTCAAATGACCTGCCCTGCCGGTGAGAATCACTCATTTGGGGCGTGACATTTCAGTCAAAGTATCTCCAATGAACTCGAGAACCGGGACAATTCGCCGGTAATCCATGCGGCGAGGACCGACAACGCCCACCGCACCGGCACGCCGCTGGTCCTTGAAGTACAACGTCGCCACGATGCCCAGGCTGCCTGACGCCGTGGCCTCCGACTCCTCGCCAATTATGACCTGGGTGCGGCCGCGCGAAAAGACGCGTCGAAACTCCTTTGCAATGCACGACCGGTCTTCCAGCGTGGCCAGCAACGATCGCACCCTGTCGATCTCGGAAAAATCAGCGGTGGCAAGAAGATTGTCGGTGCCTGCAACCCGCACCTCGACGTCATTCTCCTCGATCGAGAACAACTGTCGCACGATTTCGCGTGTCTCAGAACGAACGTCACTTTTCGCCGGCTCACTACCTGCCCCGGTCAAACGATTCAACCGCTCTTCGACGTCCTCAAGCGAAGTGCCCGAAAGGACCCGCGTGAGGTAATTGGACAGTGTCTGGAGTTCCTCTCTGGTCCTATTCCGGTCGAGCTCGAGGACACGTTTTTCCACGGTGCCGTCGTCGGTGATAACAACCCCCAACACCCGACGGTTCTCGAGGAGGACCAGCGACACCGCCTCCAGAATGGGTCCGTCGCCTATCGGTCGAACCGCAATCCCCGCCTCCTTGGTTGCCTCGGCGACAAGCTGCGCCACCCATTCAATATCTTCGACGAGCTCTCGCCGCATCGAGTTCATCCGCTGTGTCAAATCACGGCGGGCAGCCGCCGGCAGGGTACCCGGACGATCGATGTTGTCCACATAGTGACGGAATCCACGATCCGAGGGAACGCTGCCGGCCGATGGATGAGATCGGCTCAAATAGCCTCCATCCTCCAGCTCGGCCATGACATTGCGCATGGTCGCCGGCGACAATCCAAGCCTAGAGTGCCGAGCCACCTTACGCGACGCAACCGCTTCACCCGAGCGGATGTATAACTCCACTATGGCGCAGAGAACGGAAAGCGCTCTCCTGCTCAATTCCATTCGATTCTCCCACTCGATCTTCGGTCAATCCACCCTTCCCACGGCATCAGGAATCACGACTATTTCCATCCGCGGGGCCGGTCGGATCAACCCGGCTCATTGTAACATCGCTCACATCACCGGATGGCGATGTACAGCGCCGTGCAACGTCGGATGCCATGGGACGCAGGCCGCAACCGATTGTGGAGATTGACCGTTGCGGGCCGGTGTGTTACTTTGGGATTTGCGGACCGGTCGCAACTCTGCCATGGTTTTCTTCAACTGGGCGACGATGCAAATGGCTGCCAAGATCGTGTATTACGGTCCTGGTCTGTGTGGGAAAACGTCCAATCTCAGCTACATCTACGCCAAGACCTCTCCGAACTCACGCGGTGAAATGGTTTCGCTCGAGACCGAATCCGATCGCACGCTCTTCTTCGACCTCCTGCCGATCGAGGTGGGAACCATCGGTGGTTTCAAGACTCGTCTCCAGCTGTACACTGTGCCTGGCCAAGTCTTCTACAACACAACGCGAAAGCTCGTGCTCAAGGGTGTTGATGGGTTGGTTTTCGTGGCTGATTCGCAACGTCCGATGCGCGAGGCCAACATTGAAAGCTTCGCCAGTCTTGTCGAGAATCTCAAGGAGTTTGGGCTCGAGCCATCAGAGATCCCAATCGTCCTCCAATTCAACAAGCGCGATCTGAGCAACATCCTCACGATCGACGAACTCAACGCCGACCTCAACCCGGACGCCGCGTTCCCATTCCAAGAGGCCTCGGCCGTCAACGGCGATGGCGTCATCACAACCCTCAAAGAGATCACCAAGATCACGCTCAAACACCTGAAGTCGCGGATGTCCGCCCCGGAGACAGCCGCCAAGAAGGGTAAAGTCGGTGCGCCGACCGCCCGGCCGGTCAAGCCGCCGCGGCCTGCACCCTCGATATCCGCCGAATCTCTCGCCCGCGCCGCCGCGGAGGGAGCCGGTGACGAGGAGCACGAGGCACCGGCGGAAGCTGTATCGGCAACCACGGATGCGCTGACGGAGGCTGGGCCGCCTCCTGACGGGCCCCCGACCAGCCCTCAGCCTCAAGACGTCGAACCTGCCGCCGCCGAAATTGTCGAGCCGGTAGATCCGGTCGAAAAAGAAGCTGCGGAGCCATTCCCTGATGCAGAGGTTACCGAGATCACCGGAGAATCGCCGGACGTGGGGACTCTGACTGAGGACTCCGAGGTCATCGAGGTCGAGTTCGACACCGAATCCCGACCCGGCCTGGAACCTCCACCTCCGGTCAAACGTGTCCACGTCAGCAATCAGATGGACATCCTCGCCGAGCTCGATGGGCTGCGGAAGCAGGCGACCATGGCCAACGGCGGTCACAACTTCAAAGCAACGACTCCGGACCTCGACCTCGATTCGCTGCTTTCCGCCGGTACCGGCGATACAAGGGAGCTGAAGCGAAAAGTCGACCAGGCCCTGAACTCGGACATTTTCAAGAACATGCGAGGGCTGCAAGTGGCGGTCCGCATCCAAGACGAGGGCGGCGACACCATTCACACATTCGATCCGGTTTCTCTCGAGGTGGAGAACGCAGAATCGCTCAAGAAGCTGTGCCTCAGATTCTCGCTCGATCTGGAAAACATCCGTTGAGCCTATTCGGCGTTCGATCGGCCGCCCGCCTATTTTTTGTCGGGGCGTTGGCGCTGATCATCGCATCATGCAGCTCCTCTACCAAACCATCGACCGAGCTGACGACCGCAGGCGCATACCGTCCTGAAATGCACCTCGATTGGGAGGAGCTGGCCCGGGAGAGGGCGGACGCGTTCATGGCATCGGCTCAGCAGCTGCAGGCGGAAGGACGGTCCCAGGAAGCGATGAACCGGGCGGACGAGGCACTGTGTGAGGTGCTGGCCACCCCACCGGGGTACCGGTTCCGGCCCGAGTACCTGGAGTATCTCGCCGAGCTCATCGACGAGGCGGATGATATAGAGGCCTCGATACTGCCGATGAACTGGGAGCTGGACACGACCGAAGAACTCGTGATCCTACCCCCGATCGATCTCTTCGTCGACGACGGTCCCGGAGAGGTGGTCGTCGAGGATGGTCAACTGCCATCAAGCGATTTCCCGCTGGTCCTCAACCAGCCCGTGGAGAGCTTTCTCGAGGCAATGGCCGGTTCCAGCGAGTACCACCAACGAATCGAGGTCGGGCTCGGGCGTGCAGGCACCTATCTGCCGATGATCCGCGCGGAACTCGCACGCGCCGGCTTGCCCGAGGATCTTTCATACCTTCCCCTCATCGAATCGGCCTTCTCGCTCAAAGCCTACTCTCGGGCACGCGCGCATGGCATGTGGCAGTTTATTTCCTCCACCGGACGCTATTACGATCTCGAGATCGGGTCGCTCATCGATGAACGGCGCGATCCGGTTCGCTCCACTGAGGCCGCGGTCGCCTATCTGAGCGACCTGCACGACCAGTTCAATGACTGGTACCTGGCCCTGGCGGCCTACAACTCCGGTGCCGGAAACGTACGACGAGCCGTTCGCCGCTCGGGAAGCACCGACTTCTGGGTTCTCCGGCGATACCTCCCTCGCGAGACCCGAAACTACGTACCTGCGTTCATCGCCTCGGTCATCGTCGCCAAGAACCCGGCGCGGTACGGCTTCACACCGCCACAGGAGACCCCCTGGAACTACGACCACATCGAGGTTCCCGATGCTCTCGACCTGCAGTTCATGGCGTCAGAATCCGGCATTCCGCTCGATGATCTGCGCGAGCTCAACCCCGCCATCCGACGTGACCTGACGCCGGCGCGGGGGACCACCACCCTTCGTCTTCCATCCGGAACGGCTGCCGATGCGCAGGCGGTCCTCGACTCGAACCCGCGCGACACGTGGGCGCCGCGAATGATCCACATCGTCCGTGAGGGTGACAACCTGTATGTCATCGCGCAGAAGTACGGTTCGAGCGTCAGCGCGATCCGTCAGGCCAACGGACTCCGAGGCAGCCTGATCCGTCCGGGTCAGAGCCTCGTAGTTCCCCGCTTCGGCACGAGCACCCAGATCGCGCGCCAACAGCCGCTGCGAACCGGTGATGATGGATCCTACGTGGTGCAGCGGAACGACACTCTGTGGGACATTGCTCGCGGGTTCTCGATTACGGTGGATAGCCTGTGCGCCGCCAACGGTCTTGCCCGTAACCAGGTGATCCGGCCCGGCCAGCGACTGACGATCCCGGACGGCGCATCGTATTCGGCGCCAGCGCGCCCCTCAACCGGCAACGATCTCACCGCATCGACCCACACGGTACGTTCCGGCGACACGCTGTACGACATTGCCCGCGCCAACGGCGTCACGGCCACCGCCCTGCGCCGCGCCAACGGGTTGTCCAGCTCCCGCATCTACCCCGGCAAGGTACTGAGGATCCCGGCCCCGGTTGACAAGGCGGCCCCATCTCGTACCGCGAGCGCGCCCAACACCTACAGGGTCCGGAAGGGCGACACCTTGTCCGACATCGCCCGCCGCTTCGGCGTCTCGACCTCCGCCCTGCGCCGCGCCAACGGCCTCTCGACCTCTCGCATCTACCCCGGTGACGTCCTCCACATCCCAACATCCCAAGCCAAGGGCTGAAAAAGAATTCGGAATTCTGAATTCGGAATTACCCGCACCCATTTTTGAACCGCAAAGACGCCAAGAACGCAAAGGCCACCCACCCATCCGCTGAACCACAGAGACACAGAGAGTCCCACTCCAGACTCCACTTCACGGCGAGGTCCCGGCCGTCGTCGGACGACGGTCGGGGACCGCTGGACCGGGCCATCGCTCCGAACGCACACGTTCGTCGCGGTGGCCCGGTCCAGCGGCCTGCGCTCTCGAAGAGCACAGCCCTCGCCACTTCTCCTCCCCTGCTGTTGGGTGGATGGCGCAACAACTTCCAAAAATGAGAACGGGCAGGCGGAACCGACGCGCCGCAGGCGTGTCGGCCGGTGGGAAGGACAGCGACGACGGACGCTTGCGTCTGGAGTTGACGTGCTTCCCACCGGTGGTCGGCGATCGCCAGATCGCCGACTGTTCCGCCGTCAATCCACGGTACCGCTTATCCGTTTCTGTGGGATCTTCCTTGCGTTATCTGCGTGATCTGTGGGCAAATTGCGATGGGTGGGTGGCGTTCGAGTCTTCGTGCCTTCGTGTTTGCGATGTTCTCTGTGTTTGTTCTCTGTGTTTCTCTCTGTGTCTCTGTGCCTCTGTGGTTTACGGGGCGGTTCGGCGAGGCTGTTACAATCCTGGGCCCGTACCGGGTGAGGGAGTGAGTGGATGACGGAGACCGTTGAGATCAGGCCGGATTTTGCCGAAGCGCTGCAGACCGAAAACTGGGATCGAGTCGAGGAGCTGTGGCTGGAAGCGCTCGATGCGTCGCCAATCCCCACCGCCGAGCTCTTCGAGGTTCGGCGCCTTATCTGGAAGGCCGGCCGGAAAAACCTCGCCCGCACCCTTCTCGATCTCCTCACTGAGTCTCTCGAAGGATCCGGTGCGGCGGCGGACGCCTTGGACGCCCTCGGCGAACTCACCCGGCTGGCCGAAAAGAAACCCTCCCCAGAGCTGCTCGAGCGTCTAGTCCGCGGCCTGAGAAACGCACGCGCCGACAGTCCTTCGCTGGCGGCCGTTCTCGAACATCACCCCATCGTCACCGCCCGACGGCCGCTCGAGGAGCTCGAGATTGCCAAGTGTTGGCTCGATAATGATCTCGGAACCGTGGTCGAGGTCGTCGGCAAGGGCGTCGGTCGAGTGGTGGGCCTCAACCTCCAACTCGAGAACATCAAGGTGGATCTCGGTGGAACCCGTCCGGTGTCGGTTCCCTTCGGAGCGGTCAGACGGTATCTGCGGCCCCTGCCCGAAGGCGATTTTCGCCGGCGAAAGGTCGAGGACCCGAAGAAACTCGCAGCGCTCGTGGAGCAGGCCCCTGGCGAAGCTCTTGTTGAGGCACTGGAGAGTCTCGACGGGCCGTCAGACGTGGCCGCTATCAAGGCTGCTCTCGAAGGCATGGTGCCGGCCTCCCGATGGACATCCTGGTGGGCCAAGGCGCGCAAACACCCACGGATTCTGAGTTCGGGCTCAGGCTCACGCCTACGCTACGCCGTGAGCCACAGCGCTGAAGGTGCCGATGAGGCGCTTCTCGACGAACTTCGAGCCGCGCCTCCTGCCAAAAAGCCGGTCGCCGCGCGGCGCCTCGCCGATCGCGGAAGCGAAGCCGCTCGGGCAGCCGCGGCGGTCCTCGAAGAATCTCTCGCCGAAATCGAGACATCAAATCCAGGTCTTGCGTGGTACACCTCCGGGATCCTCGCCGGGTTGCCGGGCGGCGCCGAGACCGCGGACTCCTGCCGACGGCGACTGCTCGCGAACGCCGACCCGCTGGCCCTGCTGGCGGGGGTGAGCGACCGCAGCGCCCGTGCCGACGCCCTGGATGCCCTAGTAGACTCTCATCCGGAGAGTTGGCCCGAGATCTGGAGCGACTGGTTCCTGCATGAAGACAACGCCCACCTTTTGGGCACAATCGCCGGCCGTCTCGAAGCCGATGGACACTCCGACTTCGTTGACCAGGCACTCGAGGCGATCTTCCGTAACCACAACAACCATCCCGCGCAGTTCATCTGGGCCTGCGAGGCGATGACCGAGGAGGATTGCCCCGAGATCGTACGCGCGCGTATGACGCCGTCACTGCTCGAGAAACTACCCGACACCATCACGCGCAAGGAGTTTTCGGGGTTTCGGGGACGAGCCAAAGCTCTGCTCGACGGCGGCCGGGTGGCCATCCGGCTGCTGATGGAGTCGGCAAACTCCCAACAGGCATCACGGTTCAGCCAGAGGATCTCCCGCATCGACACGGTGGAACCGCAGCGAGCACGGTTGGTGGAGCAAGCGGCCGCGCAGCGGCAGCAGGCGCCGACCACCCATGAGGAGCCGGTACTGGCCGCCTCCCGCGCCGCGATCGAGGACAAGCGAGAAGAGCTTCGCTCACTCCTCGAGGTGGAGATCCCCAAGACACTCAAGGGCATCAACGCGGCCGCCGCCGAAGGCGATCTGCGTGAGAACTTCGAGTACCACATGCTCCGTGACCGCCAGGAGCTGCAATCGGCGCGGGCCGCCAAGCTCCAGGAGGATTTGGCGGTGGTGAGAATTCTCGAGCCCGGTGCCGCCGACACCTCGGCCGTCAACATCGGCACTCTCATCCACCTCGAGGCGGCGAGTGGGGAACCGCTCGAGCCCATCACCATCCTCGGCGCATGGGATGCCGATCTCGACCGGCAGGTCTTTGCTAACGGTTCTGACCTCGCGCAACGCCTGCTCGGTAGCGCGGTCGGAGACAAGGTCGAGGTCGTGGAAGGTATCGCAACCATCACCCGCATCGAGGCGTGGACAGGCACGGAGTGAATTCTCAGTTCTCAATTCTCAATTTTGAATTCCTACCCGCCAATTTTTGAACCGCAAAGACGCAAAGATCGCAAAGCCCGCCCCGCTCGCTGAACCACAGAGACACAGAGGCCCAGAGAGCGCACAGAGCCATCGCAAATTGCCCACAGATCACGCAGATAACGCAGATGGCCGTTCTCAAGACTCGAGCATGTGGCGAGGCGGAACCGACGCGTCCCGGACGCGTCGTCCGGTGGGCAGCCCGGCTGCGACGAACGCTCGCGTTCGGAGCAGTCGGGCTTCCCGCCGGTGGTCGGCGATCGCCAGATCGCTGACTGTTCCGCCGTCAATCATCTGCACTTCCGCATCACATCAGTGATGAGTTCTTTGCGTCCTTTGCGCCTTTGCGGTTCAAAAATCCGGACGCGCGAGTTGTGTCGGCTCGGCTCGTGAGCAGAGCAACGCCACCCCAGTCAATGCGATGATCTGCGTCCATCTGTGTGATCTGTGGGCAATTTTCGCGTGCCGTCTTCGTGTCTTAGTGTCTTCGTGTTTGCGATGTCTGTGTTTCTCTCTGTGTTCTCTGTGCCTCTGTGGTTGACCGGGTGCCGGGTCGTCGCGCAGGACCGGCTACACTCTTTTCATGTCTTCTCGTGGCAGTCGTCTTGCGCTCTACCTGGGTTTTCGGACCTTTCTCGAGGTTGGCGGTCGTCTTCCCCTACGGCTGGGTCGCGCCATTGGGCCACAGTTGAGTGCGGTGGCGTTCAAGCTTTTGTCTCGCAGTCGGAAACGGATCGACTCCCATCTCGAGATCGCTTTTCCGGAGCTCGACCAGGACCGCCGTAACGCGCTGAGAGCCGGCTGCATCCGCCATTTCGGCCTCATGTTGGCCGAGGTTGGCTGGATGTGGCGCGCTCGACCGGCCCAGATCGAGGCCATCTGCGAGATCGAAGGCTTGGAGCACCTCGACGCCGCCCTCGAGGGCGGCCGCGGCGCCATGTTCGTGACCGGCCACTGCGGCAACTGGGAGCTGCTAAGCGCCCGTCTGCCAATCGCGGGCGTGCCGCTCATTACAGCCGTTCGAAAGTTGGACGACCCGCGGTTGGACAATCTCGTCACCACCATGCGCACTCGCTTCGGCACCCAGATCGTGCCGCGGGGACCGGCCGCCGGGCGCCAGCTCGCGCGGGCCCTGGGAAGGGGCGGGGTCAGCGCTCTGCTCTTGGATCAGGACATCAAGGACATTCCGGGGGTCTTCGTACCCTTCTTCGGCCGTCCAGCGCGGACTCCATCCGGGGCTGCAATGCTCTCTATCAGGATGAGGTTTCCTTTGCTCCCCGGCTTCATCTACCGGTGCGCCGACGGTACTCACAAGGGCGTGGTCCACCCCCCCCTGCCGATGCCGACCGGCGGCACGCTCGCGGACAAGGTCGAGGAGCTGACTGCCGCCGCCACCGCCGCCATCGAGCGCCAGATCCGCAGCTACCCCGAGCAGTGGGTGTGGATGCATCGCAGGTGGCGGACGCAGCCGGAATCACACTAACCCGCGACCGCGACCAAGTCCACTTCCGACCGCCTGAATCGCTATCGGTATCGCAATCGGTATCGCTATCGAAAACTCGATGGGGGGAACGCTACATCGATAGCGATAGCGATCATTCTATTCGCCCCACCGCCTTTTTGGGTACGGGATCGGAGTTGTTCTTCAGGTCTTTTATTACACCCCGATCCGCGGACACACCTCCTCGAGCACGCAATCCTCACACCGCGGCGACCGCGTTGAACACACTCGCCGGCCATGCAGGATCATCCTGGTCGAGAAGGAAATCCACTCGTCTCGAGGAAGGAGCTCCTCGAGCTCGGCGGCTATCTTCTCCGCGTCCTCGAGATCGGTGAGGCCGAGCCATCGTGCCAAACGGCGTACATGGGTGTCGACCGTCACCCCGGCAGCCACACCGAAGCCCTCGCCGAGGACCACCTTCGCAGTCTTGCGGCCAACGCCCGGGAGCGCCACCAGGGCGTCGATATCCGCCGGTGGCGCGCCGCCGTGCTCCTCGGCCACGATCCGGGCGGCCGCTCGCAGCGAAGCGGCCTTTCTCCGGTACATGCCGGTCGGCCGGATCACGGCTTCGACATCGTCCTGGGCGGCCGCCGCCAGGGCGGCCGCTTGCGGCCAGCGCGCGAAGAGATCCGGGGTCACCCGATTGACTCGGACGTCGGTGCACTGAGCCGAGAGCATGGTGGCCACCAGCAGCTCCCACGGTGACCGGTAGTCGAGTTCACACCGGGCGTCGGGGTACTCGCCGGCGAGAAGCTCGGCGACCGCCGCTGCGCGCTCGTTGCGCTCCATCATCAGTATGAGAACGTCGAGCCACCGATGAATTCCCTGAGGATCGAAGTGTGGGGCACCTCGTCCGGGAAGATCGGGACGAACAGGGAAAGACCCTTGAGCAACCGGTATGCCTCGGTGTAGGCCTTGCTGGTACGAGGCACCTGGAGCAGGAACCTCTCCGCATACGTCTTGAGCACCGCCGGTTCGTACACCAGGGCCGAGTTGAACATCACGTCCGCCTGCTCCTGGAAGGGAAAGATCCACCGGCCCTCGCCGCGCCGCACGCGCTCCCAAAGATCGAGGGTGCGCTCGGCGGTGAAACCTCTGAAGAGGTGATCGCGGACGATGCGGCGGATGAGCCTCGCGTCGGATGTGAAGATCCGGTTGTGATCGTCGATAGCCAGCTGCGACAGCGCGGAGATGAAGATGCGGTACATCTGCTCTTGAGGCACAGACTGCGTCAGACGGTTATTGAGGCCGTGAATCCCTTCCACCACCAGAAGCTGGTGGTCCTCGAGACGCATCACGCCCCAGGCATCCTCCGGCTTTCGTCTGCCGGTTACGAAATCGAAGCGAGGGGTGAGGATCTCTCCGCCCTTCATGAGCTCGGCGAGGTGACGGTGGAAGAGCTCGAGATCGATCGCCTCGAGGGACTCGAAATCCGGCCGCCCCTGGTCGTCGCGAGGAGTCTCGTCGCGGTTGACATAGTAGTTGTCGAGGGACAGCGAGACCATCTCGATGCCGTTGACCCGGAGCTGGATTCCGAGGCGTTTGGTAAAGGTCGTCTTGCCCGATGACGAGGGGCCGGCGATCGTCACAAGCCGAACCCGTGGCAGGCGGGAGAGGATCTCGTCGGCCACCTGCGAGATCTTCTTTTCGTGCAATCCTTCGGCAATCCGAATGATGCTGTGGATCTCATCGTCGAGGCAGAGTTTGTTGAGCTGCCCGACATTTTGCACACCGAGCACCTCCTGCCATCGTCGGGTCTCGACGTAGGTCTTGAACAGGAGCGGCCGGGGCGTGAATCGGGGCACGAGGGACCGGTCAGCGCGCCGCGGGAAGCGCAGCAGCAGGCCGTCCTCGAATGGCATGACGCCGAAGGTCGGACAGCACCCCGTGCGCGGCGCGTACGGACCGACTGCGAGGTCTACGAAGACACCGCAGGTGATGGTGTGAACATTTGACGAGCGCCGGGTGGCGAGCAGCAGCAGCTTGTCCTCGCAGCTATGGACCCGGCAATATTTCTCCGCCTCCTCGATGGTGACAGTACTACGCCGGAATGGGCGGTTCTCGCGGAAAAGCTCCCGCATCCGATCTTCGAGGGCCGGCGCCATCTCGTCGAGAGCCGGATGCTCGCCCCGGACCTGGTAGTGGTAACAATTACCCAGCGACTGTCCGATCACGGTTCGCGCGTCGGGAAAGAGTTCACGGCAGGCCTCGTAAAACATCAGGCTCACCGAACGCTTGTAGACCGATTCGCCCTCGCGGTCCCCGAATCGGACCAGCTCGAGGTCGACCTCTCCGCGAAGTGGAAAATCGAGCATCACCTGCCGGCGGTTGACAAGAGCCGAGAGCACGGTGTCCGGAATCTCCCCGTTGATGTCGCGAAGGAAGTCGTCCACCCGGATGCCGGACTCCACCCGGTGGACCGCGCCGCGATACCGTATCTCCACGTGGTTGTTTTCCATGATGCTCCGTTTCAGCATGGCGTCAAAAGCCAACTGTAAATATACCCCGGTGTCCCTTACTTGATCTTCTTGGGTTCGCAGACCTCTTTCTTCTTCCTCCCGACCGCGGCGCAGTCCTTGCACCGGTATCGTCCGGGCTTGGGCTTGGCAGTGGATTTGCCGTCCTTGCATTTCATATGGTCTGAGATTATATCTCATCCGGCAGAACCACCCATCTTAGGCTACAATCTTCGCGCCGCGGAGGAATATCGGACATGCAGATCCCAGAGTGGTACACCGGAAGCGACCAAACGGGCCGGGTCCCGGCGGGAATCGAACACGCCATCGAACGGATGGACGAAAGAACGGCCGACAGCGCTGATATCGATGGCCTGCACGAGCTCCTCGCCCTCGAAGAGGAAATCAACTGGCGCAGCTTCCTTCTCGGGCTGATCGGCACCATCCACTTCGATCTCGAGGAGATCGAAAGCGCCCGGAAAATTTTGGAGGAGGCGGTCCCCGCGTACAGGGCGTACCTTCCGACGTTCGACGAGGTGCTCAGCGTTTACTGCCAGTCCTGTTACACCCTGGGCGTCATTCTGTTCGACGACGGCCACTACGGCGAAGCGATTGGGTTCTTCCTCCGCTGTCTGCCGTACATGCACGAGGTCTACGACGAGACCTACATCGGTCACATCTACACGTTTCTCGCCCTTTGCCTGAGCTGGACCAACCAGACCGGCTATGCAGTCGTCTTCTCGGAGGCCGCCGCTTTTACCCGGCGTTACGATTGTGAGTCAATGGAGCAGCTCATGGTGGCCTTCGGTGATGTCGGCGAGATCGACAAGGCGACCGACGTCTTCCATCTCCTGCAACGTCACTGCCAGGACTATGAGAACTACGACCGCGTTCTCGCTTTTGCTGAGCAGAATCTTGGTGAGTCGGGCGTCGTGAATTAGCGACCAATCCCGAAGCCACAGGTTAAGAGTGAGCCTCTTGCCAAAACCAGATCGCCACCAGATTCGCTTGGTAGCTGCACCAGAAGGGAGGGGATAAACCCCTCCCCTACAAAGAGAACCGTAGGGGCGGGGTTTATCCCCGCCCGCATGTCGCCGAATAATGCATGAGGCTCAGTTAGGGGTTAGGAGAAAAGTCGTCTCATGAGCGGCTGGATCACACATTACGGTAGGAATGTTCCGTACGTGACCCAATGGTAGATGACGTAGAACCAACTCAGAAACGCATGGATCAGCGCCCACAAGATGCTGTGATTGACGCTCCAGCTCAGAAGAGCGGCGAGCACGGCACCGACACTCCCGAAGATCCCACCCCCGCAGCAACCGCACCCCTTCGCGTTTTTTTCGGCCATGGGACCCCCCCCCCCCCCACCCCCCGCCCACCCAACACAACACCGCCACCCCTTGACGCATACGCCCGGGTTCTCAGTTGACCAACC
>Ga0164313_10002373_pt1 | contig 16935 bp, 14 predicted proteins | sample GuaBasSedimGuay4_FD_113735 | JGI IMG/M metagenome (GOLD analysis project Ga0164313, IMG submission 113735) | Subseafloor sediment microbial communities from Guaymas Basin, Gulf of California, Mexico - Guay4, Core 4569-4, 0-3 cm | ecosystem: Environmental > Aquatic > Marine > Hydrothermal vents...
ACGACACCGATGTCTACCTGATCAACACCGGTTGGAGCGGCGGCCCTTACGGCGTCGGTTCCCGGATGGACATCATGCTGACCCGGGCGATGGTCGCCGCGGCGATCGGCGGAACCTTGAAGGACGCGGAGTTCAAGCAGGACGAGATCTTCAAGTTCCACGTGCCGACGACCTGTCCCGGAGTGGAGGATCCGAGCATCCTGTTCCCCGCCAACACCTGGGACGACAAAGCGGCCTACCGCGAACGCGCCCTGAAGCTGGCCGGCGATTTTGCCATCCAGTGGGACAAGGCCTACGCGGACAAGAACATCGATCCGGCGATTGCGGCGGAATGCCCGGGTAAGTAATACTGCCTGTGGTTTTGATGGAGCGGGCGCCCCGACAAGGGGCGCCCGTTTTTGTTTGGCGAAGGCCCTCCGGGGCCATTTTAAAAATGGGCAGGCACTTCTGCCTTGCAACAAAACAAATCCAACCTATCCATTCATGTCATTCGCAGGGCCCATTACCATCGATATAGATGGAACCCTGGACATTCCAATCGAGCACCTTATTCAGGACCGTGCATTGATCGAGAGAAGAATTCCAGGTGATTCTTACTGAATTGACACCCTGGAGACTAACAAGCCCATCCAGGCTGGTTAAAGAGCGGTTCGCATTAAGTGTGAACTGCCCCATGTTCTGCACCAGATTCTCCAATCCCGTTAAGGATCTTAGATTCTCGCAACCATTGATGGAAAGACCGCCAACGGTGTTCAAATGATTCAATCCTGCCATGGATGTTAATCCCTCCAGATTCGTAAAAACAAATTTGGCATCCCAGGGAACTCCAGGAAATCCCTGAAGGTCGACCAAGCTGATCGCGTTGGACAATTCGAAATTTACCAAATTCGGAAGGTCAGACATCCCCTCCAGACTGGTTAGACTTTCGGCATTCATGAGTGTGAAGTGCATAAGGTTTGGCAGGTCCGGCATACCATTCAAGCCAACAAGTGAAGGAAGATCCTGCATGAAAAGGTTCAATAATGAGGGCAGGGCAGGCAGTTCTCCCAACGTCTTCAGCGAATCGCATGATTTTAACCGGATCCTTGTCAGATTCGGGAAAGCAGGAAGTCCGTCCAGGGAATCCACGCTCAACATGCCGAGAAGAAGGTCGTCGAGAACCGGCTGATCTGGCATTCCGGATAGATCGGGAAGCGCAGGACAGTTGTAAATCCTCAATTCATCCAGAAGAGGAAGTCCCCCAAACCCATTCAGGGAGGAAAGGGCCGGCAGCGCGGCCAGGCCGAGAAATTCCAGAGAGGGAAGTTCCTCGACAACTCCGATTTCCTGGAGAGAATCGCAATTGGTCACGTCAAAAAATCTTAAATGGTTCATTCCCTTAAGGGGGCCGAATCGGCGGAGTCCTGAAACATATTTTACTTCCAGAACTTCAAGAGATGGGTAATTGGACAGCAGGGTAAGATCGGTAAATCCTTGCGCACCCGACAGATTCAAACGTTTTAAACCTGGTAATTCATCCAATTGCGCCAGGATTCCAGGGCCTTGGTGCCCGGTCAATTGCAAAAAATTGATATTGTGTGCATCCCCCAACCAGGTGAAGTCCAAATTTCCCGGCGGCAGGTCGAAACGTGCCTCTACGATCTGGGACAAATTGGGGATACCATTTAAATCTGTCAGCATGGGAACGAGGGTAATGGCGAATGAATTATTGAGGGTCAAATTTCCCAGGCCCTCCAGGCTGAGCAGGGAGATGTTGTTGCTAATACCGAGACTCGGGATGGTATCAACGAGTCCTTCAAGCGGGGCCAAGGTAGCCAACACGTCATTTCCTGAAATCCAAATACTTCCCCCCACATTTCTCAGGCTTTTCAAAGGGGTCAAATCATGAATGTCCGAACCCGAGATCCACAATGAACCACCGATTTCCGTAACTCCTTCAATGGAATCCACCATCTTCTGGGATTCCAGGACGACATTCTCTTCAATAATTCCGGCACCGCAAAGCACGGGATCCGGAACGACAGGATCTTCGCTGCACCCGAAAAGGAATAAGGCCAGGAAAAGTGCAATAGCTGCAGATTGACAATTTTGGCAAATACAACGCATTACCAATTCTCCAATCGAAAAACACAACAAAACCGATCTTGTTGATCAGGGGCTTTCATTATGAATGAGTAAACCAACTCAATATCAGGTCAAGAGTTTTTTGACCATCAATAAGGCGGAAATGACTGCCGGCCCGAAGTCTGGCTATGGTACTTTAACTTCTGGCTGCGATCGTTGCCGCCATACTTGTTCTTCCTCGCCTTGGCCCAGATGCATCGCGCCACTCGGCCCATGACCGAAATCAGAATTGATGGGTGTTTGATAATGTTTACAACCTGGCACCAATATCCATGAAGAAAGGCCCCTCGGGGTCTTTTTGGTGGGATATTTCCCCCAGGCGGGATATACCAACTTAATGATGGATATTTGGGTGGATAACGAATGGGGGATGTCATGAAAAATTTATTTCCACTATTGGCAATCGTCTTAAGCCTGACGTCCGGCTGCGTCCACGAGGCACCGTTGACAACAGAGCACACTCTGGCCATCGACCCCGCGCTCCTGGGCTTGTGGGAATTGGTTCCCGCAGAGGCCAAGGGCGATCCCGAGAAGGACCGGATGGTGGTCATGAGGTGGTCGGACACGGAGTACGTGGTCCAATCCCACCTGGGGCCGGAAGGTGATTTTTTCCGCGCCTATCCGGTGGAGATCGGCGGCCATTCACTCATCCAGGCGGAATTTCTCGGCAACTATTTCAGGGATTGGTATCCTCCGGACAAGACCTTCTATCCCATCATCAACTATGAGATCGTGGAGGGAATCCTGATCATCCGCGGCCTGAACCCCGAGGTGGTGGATGTCGAGATCACCGACAGCGCGGCCCTGAGGGAAGCGTTCCTGAACAACAAGGACCGGTCGGATCTGTTCACTGAACCAGTGCACTACCGGAGGGTCGAAAATAAGTAAGTCCGTCCACATCACGGCCTGTCCGCGCAATTGCTACAGCACCTGCTCGATGCGTGTGACCGTCGAGGACGGCCGGCTCACTGCCATCGAACCCGTGGAAAGCAACGTAGCCACGCCGGAAGGTCCCTGCCTGAAGGGGTTGAGCTATGTGGAACGGCAGCACAGTCCCGACCGCATTTTGCATCCGCTCAAACGTCAGCCCGACGGATCGTTCGGCCGGATTTCGTGGGACGGCGCCCTCGACGAGATCGCGTCCCGGCTGAAAAAAACCCGCGAGGAATTTGGTCCCCAGGCCGTATTTCATTACGCCGCCAGCGGCACCAAGGGCCTGTTGAATGGATGTAGCCTGGCCTTCTGGCGTCTGTTCGGGGGCTGCACCACGACCTACGGCGACCTGTGCTGGCCGGCGGGGCTCGAGGCCACCCGTTTAACCCTGGGCGAGAACAAACACAACGCTCCGTGGGATCTGGCCAACGCGCGGCTGATCATCTTTTGGGGCAAAAACGCGGCCGAAACCAATATCCACCAGATGCGTTTCGTGGATCAGGCGCTGGACGCGGGGGCCCGGCTGATCGTGATCGATCCGCGACGCACCCAGACCTCCGAAAGAGCCGAACTTTTGATCCAACCTCGGCCGGGTACCGATGGTTTTCTGGCGTTGGCGGTGGCACGTCTTCTGATCGAAAAAGGAAACGTCGATCAGGATTTCATCACGGGACATGTGCACGGGTTCGATGAATATGCAGCCATGGTCAACGAGCGCACGGTAGAAGAGGCCGCCGAGGTCTGCGACGTTCCAACGGCAGCCATCGAAAAGCTGGCCGCCCTGCTGGGCTCGATCAAGCCGGCCACCATCTGCGCCGGTTTCGGCATGCAGCGGTACACCAACAGCGGTCAGACCATGCGGGCGCTGATTGCTTTATGCGGCATAACTGGGAATATCGGATATCCGGGCGCGGGGTGGGTATATGCCAATCTCCAGACCCAGATATTTGGGGGCGAGCGTGATCCGATCGCTTTTTATCCGCCGGAAAAACCGGATGGGCAGGTCCGCGTATCAGTTTCCACCGCGCGGCTGGGCCGGGATATGCAGGCGCAAACCTCTCCGCCCTTGAAATTCGCCTGGGTCGAGCGCGGCAATCCCCTGGCCCAGAATCCCGAGACCCACAAAGTTCGCAAGGCCTTCCGGGCCTTGGACTTTTGCGTCGTCGTCGAGCAGTTCATGACCGACACAGCCCGGGAGGCCGACATCATTTTGCCGGCCAAGAGCATGTTCGAACAGACCGATGTGATCGGGGCCTACTGGCATCATTATCTGCAGCTGAGACCGGGGATATTGGATATGCCGGGCGAGGTGCGGGCGGAGACCGAAATATTCCGCGCTTTGGCCGCGAGATTGGATATCGGGGGTCCCGACCTGGATAACGCCATACCCGGGTCTGGAGAACTGGATACCTGGCTGAACCGACAGCTTGCGCATCTGAACCTTACCCTGGACGATCTGAAAGACGGTCCCCTGCCCGCCCCCGGCAGTGAAAACGTGGCTTTCGCCGATCGGAAATTCTCCACGCCGTCGGGACGGATCGAATTGGTTTCGGCCGAGGCCGCCTCGCGCTGGGGCATCGACCCGCTGCCCCGGGCCCTCCTTCCGGCAGAGACCGCGGCAGGCGCGAACCGCGACCCCAAAACACCGCTGCAGATGATGACTCCCAACACCAAGAACCGCATCCACTCGCAGTTCGGGAATCTGGACCTCATCAAGCAGTTCGACCCGGGACCCGAGGTGACGATCCACCCCGACGATGCCCGCACCCGCGGCATCGAACACGGCGACCTGGCCAGGGTTTTCAACAAGCGGGGCGAACTCGAACTTCCGGCCCGGATCGACGCCGGCATCAGGCGTGGCTGCGTGTCGGTAACCAACGGGTGGTGGGGCGAGCAGGGCGGGCTGGTCAACAAACTCTCCGAGGGCCGGGAAACCGACGTGGCCCACGGGGCGGCCTTCCACGACAACCTGGTGGAGGTCAAAAAAGCATGAGCACGCGGCCTTCTTTCATCGTCGACGTGAACAAGTGCACCGGATGCCACGCCTGCGCCATGGCCTGCCAGATCGCCAACGACCTGCCGACCACGCAGCCTTGGCGTGAGGTGCGCACCTTCAACGAGCTTCACGTGCCGGGCGTGGAACTGATGCATCTTTCGCTGGCCTGCAACCACTGCACCGATGCTCCCTGCATGGAGCAATGTCCGGCCAGCGCCTACCACCGTGACGAAAAAACCGGGGCCGTACTGATCGACGCGAATTCCTGCATCGGCTGCCGCTACTGTTCGTGGGTCTGTCCCTACGGCGCGCCCCGGTTCGACGAAGAGCGCGGCGTGATGACCAAGTGCAATTTCTGCGTGGAAAAACAGCACGAAGGAGGCCGGCCCGCCTGCGTGACGAGTTGCCCCACCGGCGCCTTGACCTGGGGTGAACTGACGGAAGAGGAACACATCCAGGATGTCCCGGGTTTTGCCCAGACCGGAATCGGTCCGGCCATCCGGATCGAACCGCTGCGGCCGGAACGCCTGGTTCCGGAAATGACCCACCCGCCGGCCATGCCGCCCTGGCGCCGGTTGCGCGACAGGATCACGCCGCACATCACCCTGACCCATGAATGGACCCTGGCCCTTTTCACGGTGATGGTCCCGGTTCTGGTAGGAATACTGACGGCCTGGAGGATTGGCGGCGCCGCGCCCGACTGGAAAATCTTCCTGGGAATTGGTGTGGTGGGCATGGCCATGAGCGCATCGCACCTGGGCCGCGCGGAGCGGTCCTGGCGCGCCGCCCTTCGTCTGGACAAATCGTGGTTGAGCCGGGAAATCGTGCTGTTCGGGGGTTTTCTGGGTCTGTCTTGCGGGGTGCTTATTATTGGCGGCCTGCCATCCTGGTGGGGCTGGATCGCGGTGGCGTTGGGGTTTGCCACCCTGGCGACCATCGACCGCGTTTATCAAGTGGCTTTGATCCGGGGATCCGGTCCCCTTCACAGCGCCCAGGTTGTGGGTACCGGATTGCTGGTCGGCGCGGTGTGGAACGGATTGCCGTTGGTGGCCGTAGCGGTGGCCCTGGTCAAACTCTCCCTGTATCTGGCGCGGAAAACCAGCCGATCCCGTTTGGGTCTGGGCATAAATCCCGCTGCCGGATGGTTGCGGGCGGCCGCCCTGTCTCTGGGAATGGTCGCCCTGATCCGGGACATCCCAACCCTGGCGATGGTCCTGATTATGATCGGGGAAATTATCGACCGCGGAGAGTTTTACGTGGAAGTGGAAATCCCCACACCCAATTCACTTCAGCTTGATGAACTGGAAGCCCGGCCCGAAGCGTACGCGGTCTTTCGGGGGGAATTTGGGGAGAATAAGAGGTAATAAAAACGACCCGGTCCAGTTAAAGCCAGAGCGCAAGGGGGATCGCGGTAGGCAAAATCTGAACCGGGCCGTAAACCCGTTTTGCGAAGCGGCCCGAAGGGCGTCTCCACAAAGAATACCAAAAGAGTATTAATTATAAACGATTTGGCAAGTAAAAGGTTTCAGGTATTTCAAATAATTTAATGAAATTGGGGGTATAATGGCGAAAGACCCTGGAATTTCAACGATCAGGAGGCCTGACGATGCTTAGCCGCCCCCTTCCCCTTTACGAGGAAATCCTGTTGCTGGCCCTGGATGATGGAGATGGCACCACGTCCCAGGCCGGATTTTATACCAATGCCATGGTCGCCGAGGCTAAAAAACCGAAAAAGGCCTCGGATTTGGTGTGCAAGTTTGCAGGATTAAAGGATCTGAAGCACCGCGTGGCCCGGCAGTTGGTGACCAAAGGCGTGCTCGCCGAAGAAACCGACACGGTTCTGATGATCTTCAAGCGCACGGTCTACCCCGAGGTGGACGGCGGACCGGAAAAAGACCTGCGCGAGCGCATGGAAAAGGCCATCTTCACCGAGACAACGGACCTGGACGCGCGCACGGTTGTCATCATCGCCCTGGCCCAGGCCGCCGGCATGATGAACAAGGTGTTGCCCAAAAAGAAACTGAAGGAGCGTAAAAAAAGGATGGAGCTTTTGAGTACAGGCCAACTGGCGGGCAAGGCGACCAAGGAAGCGGTGGATGCGATACAGGCCGCGATCATGGTGGCCGCCATCATGCCGGCGATTTTCGTGGCGACGAGCTGAACGGAATGCTGCTGATTGATGTCCTTTTGATTGCTGTGGGCCTGGCCATGGACGCCTGCGTGGTTGCGGCGGGCGCCGGTGCCAGCGGCAGGTCGTCGGGCAACCGCGCCACCTTCAGGCTGGGCTTTCATTTCGGTTTATTCCAGTTTCTGATGCCGATCCTGGGCTGGTTTGCAGGCCTGGCCATCGCGGGGGCCATTGCCTCGGTGGACCATTGGATCGCCTTTGTTCTTTTGGCCATCGTGGGCGGCCGCATGATCCGCTCAGGCATCAAGGGCGATGATGATTCCGGCGCGGGCGATCCGTCCAAGGGATGGTCCCTGATCATTTTGAGTATCGCCACGAGCATCGATGCCCTGGCTGTGGGGTTCAGCCTGGCGATGATCGGAGTGGATATCTGGTTTCCCGCCGTGGTCATCGGTTTGGTGACCGCAGCCATGTCGGTGGCGGGTCTGCGGCTGGGCGCCAAACTGGGCGGCCGATTCGGTCACCGGATGGAGATGGTTGGTGGGGTGGTCCTCATCTTTGTGGGCGCGCGCATCGTTTTCGAACATCTGACCGCCGCCTAGATCCCGCCCGAATCCAGCGCCCGCCACAAATAATAGGCACCCATCGAACGGTACGGCCGCCACGGTTCGGCGATTGCCGTCAATTCAGCGGGGGTCGCGTATTCCTCCAGGCCGTACAATTTGGCGGCGCCCATGCGCAGACCCAGGTCGCCCACCGCCAGCACATCCAGCCGGTCCAGATGGAAGATGAGATGCATGTGGGCCGACCAGATGCCGATGCCCTTGACCTTGGTCAGTTCAGCGATCACTTCGTCGTCCGTCAGGCGCTTCAGGGCGTTCAGTTTCAGGCGGCCGTCATCAACCCGGGTGGCCAGATCCCTTACGAAACCCACCTTGGCATGGGAAAGACCGCAGGCCCGCAGGGTTTCGGGGGGGAATTCAAGGACCTGGGCAGGCGAAGGAAAGTTGGGTCCGCTGGTCAGGTCACGCACGCGTCCGGCAATGGTCTGTCCGGCTTTGACCGACAGCTGCTGGTGAACGATGGCCCTGACCAGGGTGTCGTAAGCCGGCCGCGGCTTGTCGGGCCTGGCGAGATAAGGACCCACCTTGGCGATGACGCGGCGAATTTTGGGATCGACCTTTTGGAGGTGGCGGATGCCCCGGGCATGTTCGGGATCGCGCTCGTATCCCTCGATAAAAAGCAGACGGGCCTTGAGTCCGGTTCCGCCCGCGGCGGAAAAACCGGTCAGCGAACCGTCGGCCCCCATGCAGCGGTGGCAGGGTACGATGATGGGCACCGGGTTGGCGCCCATGATGCGTCCGACCGCCCGGGCCGCTCCCGGTTTGCCCGCTTTGGCGGCCAGTTGGCCATAGGTGATCACCTGACCGGGTTTAACGCGCCGCAGGCCCCGCAGCACCTTGCGGGAGAAACCGGAACTTCCAGACAGGTCCACCGGAATATCCCGCAGGTCGTCGGGTTTGCCGCGCAGAAGGCCCTTGATCCGGTCCCGGGTTTCAGCCAGGGGGAAAGGGAGTTTTTTTACTTCCGGCAGGCCGGGGCAGGCATCACGCAATTCAGCAGCTGCTTCATCAACGCCCGGATGGCCCACCACCAACCGGCAAACCCCGCTTCGGGTCCAGGCCAGGCCCACCGGGCCGACCGGGGAAATGAAAACGGACCATCCCTCGGAAGGGAATTTCAACATCTGGGTGCCTTTCCGGGCCGCGGAGTTTATCATTGCGTAACAAGCCGGTACGATAACACAACCCTGCTTCACCCGCGAAGGGCCTGGTCGTGTCTGAACTGTCATTGCGCATCGCCACCAGTGAAGAAGACGTCCTGAAGGTGCTGGTCGTTCGTGGCATCGTGTTCATCGAGGAACAGAAGGTGGACTGGGAAGGCGAGATCGACGAGTTCGAAAAGACGGCCACCCACTTTTTGGGTGAAGTCGGCGGGCAACCGGTGGCGACGGGCCGGCTCCGGCACCTGGGTGACGGCTGGGTGAAAGTCGAGCGCATCGCCGTCAGGCCGAAGTGGCGGGGTGAGGGGTACGCCAAGGAAATCGTCGCCTTCATGCTGGATCACGCTGTGGAAAAAGGCGCCCAAAAATTCAAGATGCACGCCCAGGTGTACCTGGAGGAATTCTATCAGGAGTTCGGCTTCAGGCGCGAGGGCGGTATATTCGACGAGTGCGGAATCGATCACATCTACATGGTTCGTGAGGACGATTGAAATGTTTGTTTACCAGCAGCGAAAGCAATTTTTCGCCCAGGTCGCCGGGGGCCTTGAGGACCTCGCCGCCGCCGAATTCAAGGCCCTGGGGGCAACCGATGGTGAGACCATCACCCGCGGCGTCCATTTCCATGCGGACCTGTTGACCCTGTATCGCATCAATTACCGGTCGCGCCTGGCAACCCGGGTGCTGGCGCCGCTGGTCAAGTTCGAGGCAAAGACTCCCGAGGAGTTGTATCTGGGTGCCAAGAAGGTGGACTGGACGCGGATCTTCCGTCTGGACCAGACCTTTGCGGTGTTCGCCAACACCTTCCACAGCGAAATCGACCACAGCCAGTACGCGTCCTTGAAGGTCAAGGATTGCGTCGCGGACATGTTTCGCAAACGGTACAAACAGAAGCGGCCGAACGTCGACCCGAAGGACCCCGATCTCGTCATCGCGGTGCATATCTTCGAGGACCAGGTCACCATCAGCATCGACTGTTCCGGTGGCTCTTTGCACCGGCGCGGGTATCGCCAAGATTCAGTGGATGCGCCCATGCAGGAAACTTTGGCCGCCGCGGTCATCGACTTCGCCAAGTGGGATTGCAAACGGCCCCTGTATGATCCCATGTGCGGTTCGGGCACCCTGTTGAGCGAAGCCTGGCTGAAGGCCGGTTACATCCCGCCGGGAATCTTACGCAAGAAATTCGGGTTCATGATGCTGCCCGATTACGACCGCCGCGATTGGGTAAAGGTGAAGCTCCAGGAAGAGAACAAGGTCAAGCTGGTGAGAGGCGGTCTGATCCGGGGCAGCGACATCAACGCCAAGGCAGTGCGGATGACTCGCAGCAACAACGCGCGCATACCGGGCGGCGACGAACTCATCGTCAGGACGATGGATTTTCGCGACATCGACAAACTGGAAAACCGTTTGATCGTCTGCAATCCGCCCTACGGTATCCGCATGATGAAAGACGAGGACATGGGCGCCTTCATGAAGGAATTCGGCGATTTCCTGAAACAGAAGTGCACCGGCAGCGACGCCTTCATCTATTTTGGCGATCGTGAACTGGTGAAATCGTTCGGTCTGAAGACGGCCTTCAAAATGCCTCTGCGCAACGGGGGCCTGGACGGCCGCCTGGTGAAATATGAGCTGTATTGAAAGACATATTGTCGCGGGGGTGATGGCCTTTTCGGTCATGGCCGCCCCTGTTCTGGCCGGCGGCGATACGGGCGGAATGCCCACCGCCCGGGTGCAGTTGCTTTCCCTGGCCGGCCCTTTGGCCACGCCCGAGGCCGAGGTGTCGGGCATGACCTGGCAGGGCGATACGCTGATCATCCTGCCCCAGTTTCCCGACCTGTTCGCGGACGAAGGCATGCTGGGCTTTTTCGCCCTCACCAAGGTCGAAATCCTGGCCTTTCTCGATGGCGTGACCGCGGAACGCCTCAACCCCCACAAGATATTGTGCAAGGCGCCGGGGCTGGCCGGCGTGGTGCGCGGTTTCGACGGTTTGGAGGCCATGGGGTGCATCGGCGACCGGTACTACATGACGGTCGAAGCCGAGGACGACACGACGATGGCGGGTTTCATGGTCAGCGGACACTTCAGCGTGGTCGACAACATGGTGGTCATGGATATGACGAGCCTGATCGCCATTCCCCTGGGATTGAATATTCCCAACATCGCTGAGGAAACGATCGTTATAGACGGCAACCGGGTGATCACCATCAGCGAAGCGAACGGCCTGAACATCAACCCCGAGCCGAAGGCCAAGGTTTTCAACGCCGATGCGGAATTCACAGGATATATTTCGATGCCGCAGATCGAATACCGGGTGACCGACGCCACCGCCCTGGATGCGGAAGATTGTTTCTGGGTCATCAACTACTTTTATCCGCCGGAGCGGGCGAAGCTGGATCCGGCTCCCGACCCCGAGTTGGCCCGCTTCGGGGATCCGGCATCCTTCGATCCTGAAAATTGTATCGAACGGCTGGTCGAACTGCGGCTGACCTCGGACAACCGCATCGTCCGCACACAAAAGCCTCCGCTAAACCTCGAACTTCTGCCTGACAACGAGTGCCGCAACTGGGAAGCGGTGGTTCGCCTGGATGATCGCGGGTTCCTGTTGATGACCGACAAATACCCGGGCACGCTGCTGGCCTTCGTGCCGTTTCCAAAGTGAAAAGGGAATGAACAACTAAACGGGTTCTCCGTCCTCCATCACCAAACGCGACGCCCCGTCGGGGAAAAACACTTCCATGGTCGGCTTCATGAACAGGTAGTCCATATGCATGGTGGAGTGGTTCATTCCCCCGGGAAATCCCTCGTTGGAACCGAAGGCGATATGGGCGGTGTTGAAGGCTTTTTCGGCCTCCAGGATGAGGGAGGTCAGCCGCGCGCCGGGGTTCAGGCCGATGCCAAGTTCCGCGATGGTGCGGGATCCGGCGTCCGTGTCCATCAGGGAGTTGATGATCCCGACCACCTCGTCGTCGTCACCGGTCACGTCGACAGCCTTGCCGGCGTTGAGAGTGATCGCCACCGGTGAGGTTATCGGCCCGTGGCAGCCGAAACTGCCGTCGATGACCAGGATTCCGTCGGCGCCCGTTTCCACCGGGGCGCAATAGATTTCCCCGCAGGGCAGGTTGGCACCCACCTCGACGGTGGCCTTGAGATCGTGGACAAAGAGCCGGTCCGTCACATTCAACCTCAGGTCCGTGCCGGCCGGGGTTGAAATATGCACCGCCGTTGCGCCGGAAAAACCCGACATCAGGCTGTTTGCTATCTCCAGCATCTTTCCGTAATCAACATTCATGGGGCCGGAGACCATCATGTCCTCGTCGATACCGGGGCTGTGGCCCATACGGACCCTGCCGCTGATCTCGATGGCGTGGATCCACTGCAGACGGAAAGGAATTTCCCGGCAATCGCCGATAATGGCGTTGATGACCACGTTGGCTTCATCGAGCAGGGCCGGCATTTCGGGTGGCATTTCCGTGAGGGGGCGATTGTATTCCGGTAGATTATAGGTGGTAACGTCGCAACCGTGGTTGCGGGCGCCCGTGGCAAAGGCCCGGCCGCAAGTAGATGTTACCTGATCTGTTACGACCAGGATCCGATCGCTGGGTTCCAGATCCAGAACATGGATCATGGCATCCAGCGCGGCGGTGGACATGGTATCCATCCGGTTCATGATATCTCCCCCTTGAGCTCTTCCCTCCAATAGAAAGACTATAATCAATAATAACTTCAAATAAGCCCATGCCGCCACCCGCAATTGGTCGGAGTATATATCAGAAAAGTGCTAACGCTCCTCATGCGGCGGCCGATAACCAAAAGGCAGAGGTTGTAATCCGTCCTTGAAGGACGGGCCGCCGGGCCCGGAATGCCTGGCGATTGATCCCATCCCGGGAGGGAAACCGTGAAGTGTCCGGCATGTTCGAATAAAATGACCCAGGTCCTGATCAAGGATATTACCCTGGATGTCTGTGAAGACGGTTGTGGTGGCATCTGGTTCGATTGGTTCGAATTGAACCGGGTCGATGAACCCCATGAAGCCATTGGCTCGGATGTCCTGCATGTGGATATCGACGAATCCGTCCAGGTGAATCACGACGCCAAGCGGAATTGCCCCCGTTGCGACGCCATGCCGCTGATGAAGCATTTCGCCAGCGTTAAGCGCGAATTCCACGTGGACGAATGCCCCCGTTGCGCGGGCTATTTCCTGGATTACGGGGAACTGAACAAGATCCGCGACCAGTACGAAACCGAAGAGGAACGCAGCGAGGCCGCCCAGGCCATGTTCTCCGATCTCTTCGACGAAGGCCTGGATGAGATCGCCTCCGAAAGCGATGAAAAACTGGAGAAGGCCCAGCGCCTGGCCCAGATGTTCCGTTTCCTGCTGCCCAGCTACTACATTCCGGGCAAGCAGAAGTGGGGCGCCTTCTAGACGGCGGTTGAAAATTCAGCGTTTCGGGGCCTTGAGCCCATCTCCTCAACGCAGCCTCTTCTGACCATAAGGTCGGGGGAGGTTGCGGTCTTTTCCGACTGAAATTAACCTTTGCAGTACAAAGCATCCAAGACACCGCGTAACGCCCAACCAATCCGGGGACCGACTTGTATAGCGATTGTCACGAAGGACCTCTGGCTGATCCCAGGGGAAAGTTCACTCTGGACGAAGTAACCGATCTCGGTCAGTCCAATTGCGATGAGCTGGTTCGACCTTGTGATATCAAGGGGATCCTGCACAGCCATAGCCGCTGGACCGACGGCGCCCATTCCCTCGAATCCATGGTAACCATCGCCCGCGAGATAGGTCTGGAGTATCTGGGCATCAGCGATCACTTCCTGTCGGAAAACCACCAGGAAGGACTGGATCTGGCGGCGGCCAAGATCCAACGCGAGGAACTGGACCGTTTGCGGGAAAAACATCCTGATTTTGATGTTCTGCAGGGGATCGAAGTCGATGTCAATGCCGACGGCACGCTGCCGGTGGACAACGGGACCCTGGATTATTTCGATTTTGTCATCGCGGGTTTTCCCGAAAACGGTGGGTACGACCGTGAGCAGCTTCTCGAACAGGTCGTTCTGGCCGCCAGACATCCGAAAGTGACTATTTTGGGCACGCCGGTGGGGGACTTCATGCTGCTGGGCTGCAACGGCTCCGCGGATATGGAGCGCGTCCTGGCCGCAGCCGCGGAGGGCGGCACCGCGGTGGAAATCAGCGCCAATCCCAACTGCCGGGAACTGGATTGGACCTGCTGCCAAAAAGCCCAGGAGCTGGGAGTCTACATGGCCATCAGCCCCAACGCCCACCGGGCGGCCCGCCTGGTGGACTTTCGCCACGGAGCGGAACTGGCCCAGGCGGCGGGGATGACCTGCGGCAGCATCCTGAACACCCTCAGCAGCAGCCAACTGCGGCACTATCTGGCCAACGGGATCGACAAATCCCAGTGAGCCTATTGTAACCCTCCGCTTTCCTCCCCGTAATTGACACTCATGGCATGGTTGGTTCCAGTCGTTGACCCCGACCTGGAACCCTGGAGATCGAATGGGCGCCAGCCCCCATCGGAGGGGCTTTGGGCCATTGGTCCGGATATTGCGGTTCGCCGAATAGCTCGGACCGGCGAGACCGGAATGGTTGGCGCCCCACGAATCTCCAGCAACCTGGACGGGGTCTTTGGTCAGCCTTGACGGCGGCGCAGCCCAGGCGACGGCGACCCGGACTATCGAATGTCTCTTGCCTGGCGCGGAAGATGTTCCATAATCCGGGTGGTCGTTTTTTCACGGGGGTAAAAATGTTCAAGCGATGGATCGTCCCGTTCGTCTTTCTGGCCGCCTTGCCTTTGGGGGCGCAAGCCCAGGACAATTCCAACCAGCCGGTCACCGAAGATCCCGAAGAGCTGGTGGTCAGCGCCCAGCGGGTGTCGATCGAAGAAGTAATCAAGGCCATCGGTTTGAAGATGGAGGATGAACTCCACCGGATGGAGAACATCTCCTATACCACCCTGGTGACCCAGATCCTGCGCGACGACCCCGGCATGGAACTGATGAACTATTCCCTCGAGGAATACGCCACCAGGTTCCATCACGACCGGGCCGAGGGCGACCAGGTGGTCACCCTGTGGGAGCGCAAGCGGAAGTACGAAGACGGGGAACTGGTCGAGGACGAGGCCGAAGACAAGGTGGAGGCCGAATGGATGATGGCCCAGGAGGGGGCCATGCAGGGTATGCCGTTCGCGCCCGGCGGGTCCGGCCGCTACAACTACACCATCCTGGACCGCCGCAACGTGGGCAACAGTCTCATCTACAAAGTGCGCTTCGAGCCCAAGAGCCAGTTCGAGGCCCTGCCCACGGGCGTGGTGTGGGTGGATTATTCCAACTGGGCGATCCGCAAGGCCGAGGCCGAAATGGTCGAGACGGTGCCCTTCCCCCTGTTCATTAAATCGATGCCCACCATGCGGATCAGCCGGCAGCGGGTGGGCGATTACTGGTTCACGACCGAGGTCTATATTCTGATCCACCTGCGCAAGGTGCCGTTGCTGCCCATCCCGCGAAGCGTTGAAGTTCGGGTCACCATGCAGGACATCACCATCAACGGCGAACCGGCCACCCCGGAGAACGCGATTCCCGAAGCGGCCCTGCCGGGTACGGTGCCTAGTGAGAATGATATCGGGGGTTTCTGGCTGAGCCAGGAGGCTTCGGACGATTCACTGACGGCCTACTGGGGCGGGATTGATAAAAACTGGGACAAAACGGTGACCCCGGAGCTGGAGCCGGTGACCATCGACGTGGCCAAGCTGGATTCCCTGAGCCAGGTGGGCGATACCGAGTTGGCGTCCCTGCAGGACGGCGGCCGCTGGAAAATCGGTCCCAGCCTGACGCCTCCCCAGTACAACCGCGCCCAGGGGTTTGCCGTATTTGCTGGAATGTCGGCGCGCAAAACGGGACCCCTGCCGCCCCGCGCTTCTTTGGCCGCCGGTTACGGCTTCGGCAATCACCGCTGGCTGGGGACCGCGGAATTCGATGTGCCCTTGATCAGGTCGCGGTGGAACCTTTCGGATGGCCGGGGTAAGGGATCGCCGTACAGGCGGCTGACCCTGAACCTGTCGGGCGTAAAAACGGGAGCCTTGTTCGCGGGGGACGGGCGACGGTACACACGATCGGCCAGCGCGTTCTTCTACGGCAGTGATCCCAACCACTATTACGAAAACCGGGGAGGCGGGGGCCGGCTCACTTTGCGCGCCGCCCGCCGTTTGAGTTTCTACGCGGGGGCCGGGTACTACGAGGATCGCAGCCTGGAACAGCGCACCAGCTGGAACCTGTTGGGTCGGCAGCTGCGACCGGACGGCAACTACCAGGCCGACGCGCTGGACGATCAGCGGGCCGGTGGAGGCGCCACCTGGGGCCTTGGGCCGTTGACCCTGACGGGGGACGTGGTCTGGCATAAGGTCAAAAACTCCGCTTTTGTGCGCGGTCTTGACGGCGCCCCCGAAGAAGCCGATTTCCGCGAGATGACCTTCGCCGGCGAACTCGACCTCATGGACCGGTCAGGCAACCAGTGGCTGCTGCGGGGCGGCGTGCAGGAGTACGACCGGCAGGTACCTCTGCAGTGGAAGACCTGGATGGGCGATTACGGTTCCCTGCGCGGATATCCGGCGGGTGTCCTGACCGGTGACGGCGGTTCGTGGGGGTCATTGGACATGCGCATGGGGTGGGATATGTGGCGGGCCCTGAAGGTGCCTTTATTGAAGGGGTTGGGGCTGCAGCCGATCGGATTTGCGGATTACGGGCATACCTGGAGCAAGCCCGGGCCTTATGCCGAGGGACCGGAGGAAGGCGCACGGGATTGGCGGGCCGATGTGGGGTTCGGATTCGGGCGGAGGTTTGATCTGCCGGGGTTGGGGGAGTTCAACAATTTCAGGATGTACGCGGCGACTCCGGTGGGGAATGGGCGCGAAGGGCATGGGTGGCGGTTCTTGATCGCGTTTGAGAAGTAGG
>Ga0164313_10002374_pt1 | contig 16933 bp, 18 predicted proteins | sample GuaBasSedimGuay4_FD_113735 | JGI IMG/M metagenome (GOLD analysis project Ga0164313, IMG submission 113735) | Subseafloor sediment microbial communities from Guaymas Basin, Gulf of California, Mexico - Guay4, Core 4569-4, 0-3 cm | ecosystem: Environmental > Aquatic > Marine > Hydrothermal vents...
GCCCGCCTTCAGTCCAGAAACGCCCTTGGATCCACCGGCACACCGTTCCTCAACACCTCGTAGTGCAGATGCGTCCCGCTGGCGTTGCCGCTCTTGCCGACGCGGCCAATGAGCTCTCCCCGCTCGACCCGCCGACCCTCGCTGGTCTCGATCTTCTTGAGGTGGGCGTATCGCGTGCGGTAACCATCACCGTGGTCAATCACCACGGTGCGGCCATACCTGCCGTCCTTTTCGGCGACGATCACCCGGCCATCAGCTGTGGACCTCACCGGTGTTCCCGCTGGGGCTGCGAGATCGATCCCTTCGTGGCGCGAATGGCCGCGGGGCACACCGAATTCGGCGGTCACCACGACTCTGGATCGCTCGACCGGCCACCCGTTTGGGATCTCGGCCCTTTGTCGCGGCGCTTTACCGGACGCGCAGGCCTGTGACGCAAGCACGAGTCCGATCAGCAGATAGCAACCCGGCGCGAGCCTCATCGGCTGTCGTGGCGCTCGAAGGTGTAAGGGTGTTCGTTCTTTTCGTCCGCCGGGTGGTCCACCCGATCGGCCAGAAGCCACCGATCGAGATCGATGGATGGGAAGAAGGTGTCACCCTCGACGTCGGCATGAACCCGTGTGATGTACAGCCGGTCAGGAATCTCTGCTTCCAGCGCCTGACGGTAGATCTCGGCGCCGCCGCCGATAAAGGGTTCCTCATCGTCCCGAACCAGAGAGAGCGCCTCTTCCACCGAGTGGGCGACGAGCACCCCCTCGGCCGAAAAACCACGGTTTCGCGTCACAACCACCATGGTTCTCCCCGGCAACGGTATGCCAAGCTCATCCCAGGTCGCACGGCCGATGATCAGATGGTGACCCATGGTGGTCTTTTTGAAGTGTCGGAGATCGGCGGGCAGATGCCACGGCAGATCGCCGCCGCGACCGATGACCCCGTTTGACGACATGGCGACGATGAGAGAAACCACAACTCCCCCTCAGACCGCGATGGGCGCCTTGATGTGCGGGCACGGGTCATATCCGGTGAGTTCGAAGTCGTCAAAGCTGAAGTCGAAGAGCGATCGGACTTCAGGGTTGAGGGTCATCTTCGGCAACTGCCGCGGGGTGCGTTCAAGCTGAAGTCGGGTCTGATCCATGTGGTCTCGATACAGGTGGATGTCACCGAAGGTGTGGACAAAGTCCCGCGCCTCGAGGCCACAGATCTGGGCCACCATCATGGTCAGCATGGCGTACGAGGCGATGTTGAACGGGACCCCCAGGAAGAGATCAGCCGATCGTTGGTAGAGCTGGCAGCTCAGCCCCCCGTCCGCGACCCAGAATTGGAAGAGAGCGTGACATGGCGGGAGCGCCATGTTCTCGATGTCCGCAACGTTCCACGCGCTGACGATGTGACGTCGAGAGTCCGGGGTTGTTTGAATCGCTTCGATCACATTCGCCATCTGGTCGATGTGCTTACCGTCAGGGGTGGGCCAGGACCGCCACTGATAACCGTAAACGGGACCGAGGTCGCCATTCTCATCCGCCCACTCATCCCAGATGCTGACCTTGTTGGCGTGCAGGTAGTCGAGATTCGTGTCTCCCGCGAGGAACCACAAAAGCTCGTGGATGATGGATCTAAGGTGAAGCTTCTTGGTGGTCAGCAACGGAAAACCGTCGCGGAGGTCGAAGCGCATCTGGTATCCGAAGGCGCTCAGGATCCCGGTGCCGGTCCGATCGTCCTTGACCACGCCGTGGTCGAGAATGTGCTGCAGAGCATCCAGATAGACCTTCACCGCTGCCCTCGGTCGGTCACCGACCAGCCCTCGACGAGAGCCGTCCACTGCGCCTGGGCCTTGAGCAGGAGTTCGGCAGCCTCGCGCACCGCGCCGCGCCCACCGTCCTTCCCGCAAACATGGTGGCATGCGGCGGCGACTTCCGGTGCAGCATCGGCCGGACAAAATGAAAAGCCGGCCCTGCCGAGCATGGGAAGATCCGGCAGATCATCCCCCATGGCCGCCATCTCATCATCAGCGATCTCGAGTATCGCCAGCATCCTGTTCAGATCGGCGTCCTTGTCCTTCGAACTGAGAAACACGAGATCATCCCTGATCTTGAGTTCGGTGCAACGAGCCGACACCGCCGGAGAGGATCTCCCGGTGATGACACCGATCTCGATTCCACTCTCCATCAACAGCCGGACGCCGAGGCCGTCACGCACGTTGAAATTCTTGATCTCCTCACCCTTGGATGTGTAGGTGAGGGTTCCGTCGGTGAGCACCCCATCCACATCGAGGATCAGCAGTCTGATGGGCTCGAGCTTTTCACGGATCTGCGGCGGCAATCGACTCGGCATGAGTGGATGGTACCACTGCAACTCCCGGTAGAATTGCTGTTAGAAACCCTCGAGCACCGCGCTGACGAGTGCGCGCGAATAGTCCTTTGAGAGCTCTTCCATGGCCGCTCGTTGCCGATCGAAGTAATCCACCGCATCCTCGGCAACGGCATACGACGTCCTTCGCGAGAACGCCTTGTCCTCCCACAGAAGAACAGGGTCCTCTCCCCGAACATCATAGAGACGCACTTCGGTGAGCAGGGTCATCTGGTACTCGGTGGCGCGCCCACTTTCATCGAAGCTGACGGGAATGACGGACAAACGGGTCATCGTACCGCTGAGCACGATGTCGGCCTGATCGGGACGATCAACGAGTTGGAACCGTCCACGCCGTACCCACTCCAGATTGAGGGCTTCGGCGACCCGCTGGTCCATGTCGGCTCGCGCCGTCTGGTTTTTGAAGAGCTCGACGTGCAGACTCTGAAACTCAGGCGGCAGATAGCTCGCGGTCCCCACCAGGTGATAGCCGCAGCCCGTGAGGGTCAGAAGAAGAGGGAGCAGGAGCAGTCTTCGCACGGCTGAAAGGTAGCACAGACGGTCGCGAACGATACTCTATGCTGGATGCTGGATCATCGCACCGTCGCAAACGGAGAAACCGCAGATGACACAGATAGACGCGGGCTCCGTCACAGGGTTGCATCGCTGGTGACTGGCGCTGTTCGCTGCCCCTGATCCTGCCCCTGTTGGCTGACGCCAACCCCTGTCGCGGATCAGGAGCGTTTCTTGAGCTTGGCGATCTCTCTCATGCGTTCACCGATGCGCTGTTCCCAGCCGCGCTCGGTCGGGCGATAGAAAGTGGCGTTTCGGAGTTCGTCCGGTAGGCACTGCATATCCGACACGCCGCTCGCTTCGTCGTGCGCATAGCGGTATCCCTCGCCATAGCCAGCGTCCTTCATCAGCCGGGTCGGCGCATTGCGGATGGTCATAGGAATGGCCAGTCCGGGCCGTGACTCTACTTCCCGCTTGACCGCGCCATACGCCTTGTAGATGGCGTTGGATTTCTGCGCCAACGCGAGATAGACGGTCGCCTGCGCCAGCGCAAGTTCGCACTCCGGCATCCCCATATGCTCCACCGCGTGGGCGGCGGCGGAGACCTGTTCCAGCGCCTTGGGATCCGCCATGCCGATGTCTTCTGACGCCATTCGCAACAACCTCCGCACCACGAACCGCGGATCGGCGCCACCTTGAAGCATCCGTCCGAGCCAGTAGAGCGATGCGTCCACATCGGAGTTGCGCACCGACTTGTGGAGCGCGGATATCAGGTTGAAGTGTTCTTCCCGACCCTTGTCGTAGACCGCCACCGCCCGCTGCGCGACCTTTTGGACGATCTCTTCGTCGATAAGCTCGTTCTCATCTGCGGCGGCGACGGAAACCGCAAGTTCGAGGTGATTCAAAGCCTGGCGGGCATCTCCCGCGGCGAGCCTTCCGATGAGCTCCAACGCCCCGTCACCGGCTCCCACCCCAGCTGTTCCGATACCACGCTCGCCATCGGCCATCGCCCGTTGGAGGAGCTGGACCATGTCCTCCTCCCCGATGGGCTCGAGTATGTAGACCTTGGTCCGCGAAAGAAGGGCTCGGTTGAGCTCAAAGGAGGGATTCTCGGTTGTGGCGCCGACGAGGACGATGTCACCGACCTCGACAAAGGGGAGGAAGGCATCCTGCTGGGCCCGGTTGAAGCGGTGGATCTCATCGACAAAGAGAACGGTCCGCCGGCCATCGAGCTTTCGTCGCCGGCTCGCCTCGGCCATCACCGCCCGAGCTTCCTTGACCCCGGAGAGAACGGCTGAGAATGTCACCATCTCTGCGCCCGATGCGTCAGCCAGCAGACGCGCCATGGTTGTTTTTCCGCAACCGGGAGGTCCCCAGAAGATCATGGACGGCAATTCCTGACGCTCGACGAAGACCCGGATCACACCATCGACCCCGACGAGGTGGTCCTGGCCGCAAATCTCATCGAGACTGCGGGGACGCATCCGGTCGGCGAGGGGTGACGATTGGAGATCGTTCTGGAAGAGCTCGACCTGGCGATCCACCTCACCTACCCCGAGTCATGAGGGCCAGGCGTTCGAGACGGATCATCCTGATCACCGCCTGATCGACGGTGGCACCAATCGTGACGGCGCCATGGGCCGCAATCACCAGCGCGGGGGCTCGGGAGATACCGATGGCGACCTCGTTTGCCAACGAACGGGTCCCAGGGGGAAAATCGTCGATCCAGGAAACCCGATCGAGGACGGATCCGCCGTTGGGAAGACGGCTCGGATCCGGCGCCAGTCCCTCTTCGGCCAGCGCCAGAACCTTGGCGGGGTGGGCGTGGACCACAGAGTGGACGGATGGAAATTTGGAGTAGATCGCTCGGTGCATCCCAACCTCGGTCGATGCACCTTCCGGCACACAGTGGCTGTTGATCTCGATCTCGAAGAGGTCATCGATGTCGAGTTTGGCCTTGTCCTTGCCCGTCGGAGTGACGATGAAACGTTCCCCATCGACCCTGGCGGAGATGTTCCCTTCCCCAGGTGTGATCAGCTTGACCTCGGACAAATCTCGCCCACCCTCGATGACGGACAGGCGGAGGCCCAACATGCGATCACGCATCATCGTGGCCTTCAGTCCTGTGTTCATGACGACACGATTGGCTGCAGAAGACATCATCCTCCTCGCCTATGAGAGCCCGCCCGTCTGGCACATAGGTTTCGCACTGCACACACCTGAACAACTCTTCGGGGGTGTCCGGCGGCGACGAGTCCTCGAGATCCATCCGGCGATGTCGTTCTCGCGGATGATATCTGCTGTAGCTGTCGGCGCCCAAACCCGATGACGTTCCCCGCTTGCCCATGGCACTGAGCAATCGCCACAGGACAAAGAGCGCCAAAACAAAAAAGACAATGCGAGACATCAACCCACCGTTGGTTCAGAGGGGAACAAGTGTATCCGATCTTGCGTCTTGGTGACGTGATCAGGCCTAGGAGCTTGCACCGAATAGACCCTCGAGGGAAGCAATGGGGTTGCCGGTAGGGTTTTCGCCGAGGGTCGATTCGGCACAATCTCCTACTGGCCCATGATCTCAGTCTCGATCTGCGACAGATCGGGGACCTGCGGGTTCACATCGGCGATGGCTTTGAGTCGGAGGAATGCCTCGCGGGCGCCATCGTGATCGTGGAGATCGAAGTTCTTGATGATGACCAGGTTGAACCACGCCTGCCAGTGATTGCTATCGACGGAAATCGCGCGATCGAGCAGCTCCACCGACCGATCGAACTCCTCCAAATTTCGGTGAACCACCGCGAGATCGGTCATGACGTTGGGATCGTTCCCGCGGCCCTGGTCCATCGCCTTGTCGTACCAGGCACCAGCCTCGCGCCATTGTTCCGGCTTCATCGTTGTTCTGGCCAGCTCGAAATAGGCATCTCCCATGGCGATCGAGAGACCCGGGTCATCGGGATTCTGTGCCAGCAGTCCCTGGATCTCGGCGATCTGTTGCTGGAAGAACTGTGCCTCTGATCCGGATCCTCCGGATTCGAGTGGTGGATGACCCTCCGGAAGCCCCTGCCCCTGTGCTTGGGCGGGAGGAGTGTTGAGGCGCATCGCTTTGCCGGGGGGAATCGGTTGCCGCTCGGCAACCACGTATCCCACGACGAGGCCCACCATGAGGCCGATCACGAGAGTAAACCAGGGGTTTTTGAACATAGGCGCACTCCTTCTTCCAGCCGTTCATCACACACCAACAGCTCAGAGTCGCGAATTAATCCTTACGCGAGGCTCTCCAACCACCTGCCGATGGCAGCCCGGTCGCGAGTTGGGTGGCCTCCCACCGACCCTGGATGACATCCGGATCGGCTTTCAGGTTGACCTCGCCGTAGAAAATCGCAGCAAACCCGAGCTGGGAATCGATGCGCTCGAGCCGGATCTTTTTGGCGACCACCGTCCCGCGAAGAGAACCGGTCCAGCCCCCGGAGAGCTCGTAGGTCCCGCTGATCAGGGTCCCTTGATGGACCAGGTACGCCGTCCCGGAGAGCCCGGGTTGAACCGTCAGATCCCACTGTCCGGTCAACACTCCAGTATCGGAAGACCGGCGAGCCGCCGCCCCTCCTGCCGCCTCCATCGCCGCTCGGTTGGTCAGGACCTCACGGCGCGCCCGCTGGACCTCGAGGATTCTCATCAGCAGTTGCGCCTCGAGTTCAAGCAGATGGTCATCCTGCGATTGCAGACTCTCGAGACTGGCCCCTTTGCGTTGGGCTTCCAGGACGGACGCGTTCCCGGCATCGACGAGGGCCCACGATTCACTGAGCCGGCCCTGTTGCCGCTCGAACTCGGTGAAAGCATCGGCCAACATGCGGGCGTGCACGAGCGCCATTGCGGGTGCGTCCTGAGCCACCGCCGGTGACGGGCTGACGCCGGCAATCAGGGCAACGATGACGAGCACCACGCAGAAAGGTCTCACGATGATCTCCCTTCAAATCTGGCGATCACCGCGGTTCCGACGAGATCGCTCCAGACATTGGTTGAAGTTCGCATCATATCGAGAATACGATCGACCGCGATGATCGTCGCGATCCCCTCGATGGGCAGCCCGACGGCCTCGAGAACGACTACCATCATCACCAGCCCCGCCATGGGAATGCCGGCCGCGCCAACCGAAGCCAACAGAGCTGTCACCAGGACCAGTGCCTGTTGGGAAAGATCCAGAGGGACTCCGTACATTTGGGCGATGGTGAGGGCGGCCACGGCTTCATAGAGCGCGGTCCCATCCATGTTCACTGTCGCTCCTAGCGGCAGTACAAAGCTCGAGATGCCCCGAGGAATATCCGCCTCTTTCTCGGCACACTCCATACTCAGCGGTAGGGTCGCCGAGGATGACGCGGTCGAAAACGCGGTCGCCAGGGCAGGCAGGACCGCCCGAAAGTACTCAAGTGGGTTTCTTCGAGCCAAGAAAACGAGGATCAGAGGCAGTGTCACGCATGCGTGGATCAGCAACGCACCACCCACCGTCGCGAAATACGGCAGCAGTTTCAAAATCAGTTCCGGTCCACTGCGAACAACCTCCCGGGCAAGAAGGGCGAAGATTCCGATGGGCGCCAGTTTGACGATGGTCAGGGTGAGGGTCTGGATCACCTCGAGGGTCCCTTCCATCACCCGGTGTACGGCGTCCACATTCGGACCGTTGAGCCGAACCAGGAAAAGCCCGAAGAGGATGGCGAAGAAGATCACCGGCAGGACATCTCCCGCGGCCATGGCCTTGATGACATTGTCGGGAACCATATTGAGGAGGAACTGCGGAAGGGTCTGCGAACTCGATGAGAGGCCATCGGGAAGCGTCGCCGAACTTCCGATGTCGAGATACGCGCCTGGGGTGAAGACATTGACAAGCGTGAGCCCGACAATGATCGCAAGGGTGGTGCTCATGGTGTAGAAGAGGACGGTTCTCAACCCGACGCGACCCACGCTCCGAGCATCGCCGAGACTTGCCACACCGCAGACCAGCGACGTGAAGATCAAGGGGATGATGACCATCTTGAGCAACCGGAGAAAGATGTCGCCCACCACCCCGACACCCTCGCCGAAGGCCTCGGTCGGGAAGCCGTAGGGTCCCAGAACGCGCGCAATGACGCCGATCGCGAACCCGGATAGCAGCGCTATCCCGACCTGAGCGTGGAGTTGGAGATACCAGGGCTTCTTGAGCTTCTCGCGTGTCATCGACCCTCCCGGTCATCAAGCGGGTCGAGGATACCATCGGTCCCATGTATCTCCCCACTTCGACACCGCTCGCTATCGCTTTCGCGATCGCAATCGATCCGCGCGGGCAATACCGATAGCGAACAGTATCCGGTACCGGCAGGTTGCCACTTGATCTCGCGCGGGCTCGGTGCCTGGCTCTCTTTTCGTCGCGAAAAGGTGCCTGGCACCTCTCCCATGGCATCTCTTGAGGCGCGAATGGGCGCCGGAGAGCTACTCCTCCAGCGGTTCGACGGGCTGACCGAGGGCGTCGTCGATTTCCTTCTCGACCTCTGGGATCTCGCGATCTTGTACGACCGAGACCTCGACGACCAGCAATTGTCGGGCGTGGTCGTACATCTTGCGCTCGCGGAAGGACAGGGTCTTGCGGCCGGCAACTTCGGCAAGGCAGCGCAGAACATCTACGATTTCGTCCAGATTACCGGTTTTGATGCGCTCGAGATTCGCGCGGTAGCGGTCCTTCCAATCCTCAGCGCCATCGGCCTCACCCGAACTGATTCGTTCGAGGGCGTGGCTCACCGCCGATTTATCGCACAGAGGCCGGAGACCGACTCTCTCTGAGTTGACCACGGGCACAACAACCTTCGAGTCGGTACTGAGGAGCCGCAGCGTGTAGCAGTTCATCATGGTCCCGGCGAGTTCCTCGTCGGTGATGCTTTCCACGACCGACACTCCTTGGCTCGGATAGACCACCTTGTCGCCGATTTTGAACTCCACACACCCTCCCCTGAGTTGAACATCTCATCGTAGCACGGCCAGGCGCGTGATTGTGACTGTGTTTTCAGTCCTCGGAGCCGTGCAGGTGTCCTATGAATGTTCACTCTTGCGATAGGTATTCCTATCGAATGCCGCCAGCAGCGTCAGCATCGCCCCAATCACCAAAAACCATCGCTCGCGAGACACACCTTCCAAACCCATTGGAGAGCATCGACTCTCTCGCGGACTCGCTCGCTCAGGGTGACATGTTTATTGATAACTCTGTCTTTCCATGGAAAGGCGCCGCCACCTCGCTCCAAGTCGGTGCTCAGGGTGACATTGAGGGAGAGATGCGAGGGTTCGCGATGTTGTGGGCGCGAGCTTCCAGCTTGCCGTAGGGTGGGGCTGGCCCCACCTTCAGTCCCTTGGCAGTGACGAGATCGTCACCACGAAGTCGATCAACCCATCGGTGACGCGGATCCCACTCTCAAATGCGATGTTATCTGCGATGGAGCGATGCCATCTGCGTTCATCTGCGCTATCTGCGGTCTTTCTGTTGGCGATGATGCGATGGAATCTGTGTCCATCTGCGTCATCTGCGGGCAATTTGCGATGCCGCGATGATCGCGATGGAATCCGTGTCTATCTGTGTGATCTGTGGGCTGTTCGCTGCGATGGTGCGATGGTGCGATGATCCAGCATCCGGCATCTCGTATCTCGTATCTCGTATCTCGTATCTCGTATCTCGTATCTCGTATCTCGTATCAATCTCCGCTTCCCTGCGGTTTCTCCGTGCGACGACCCCCTATTGCCCCGCCTTGCAGTGAAGGCACACGAGCGCACCGGGTCGAATGGGTTCACCGCAATGGCGACACGGCACTCGCCGGGCTGCCGCGCGCTGCGCCACAACAGCGGATCCACCGACCATGAGCAACGCCAAAGCCATGGAGACCGGAGGCACGACGACCGCGGTCCCGGCCAACGACGCCGATGCCCCGGCCTCGGTCAACGACGCGACCTTTCCCGCACTCTCGTGGGTGTCCTCCGCAAAATCACGGAATGGCTGTCTCACCTTGTTCCGAAGCCAGTGGACACCAGCCGCCGTTCCTGCTCCGAACACCCCTGAGGCGCCGAGTTGGGCAAGATTCGAGTCGATCTGTCCAGTGACGGCGGCAAACCCGATGAACCCGGCGACGACCTTGGGAAGGTACGAAACAAAGTCGGAGAACCGGCCCAGATCGGGGTGCGAGTCGACAACGATCTCGATCACCACGAGCACTCCGAGGATGCCCATGACCAAAGGGTCGGCAATCCAGGTGAAGCGCCCGCCAAGTTCGAAATACGGGGTGTAATGAAAGGCGCCGAGGGCGAGGATCGGGATAAAGGCCTTGGCGCCGGCGCCCGTCGCCAGCCCGAATGCGGCCATGTAGCTCATCAGGGTTTCCATTGCACACCTCTCATTCGGGACGGAGCCAGTCCACCAGCGAGATCACCGACCAGCCAAGGACGACACCACCGATGACGATACTGAAGATCACCACCAGCGTGATGGTCGCGAGGGTGGCCATGGCCACCGTCTCCCACGCCATCAGGGACTGCTTTGAATGCTCTCGGGCAAGGCTCCAGGCCGTATAGACATGGACGATCTCGGTCAGTACGACGAAGGTCACCACCCCACTGACGATCCCGGCAACCGGCACGGCCATGGCGGCGTAGCCCGGCAAACCCAGCCACAGAAACGCGAACCGCGCGGCCCAACGGGTGAACAACCGTCTGGTGGGTCCCAGGTACCGCCGAGCCTCGCGCACGACATACACACGCAGGAAAACCAGGTGAACAAGCGTCACCACCGGGGCGATCAAAACGCCACCGACGTGGAGCAGCGACACCACAATGGCGAGAACTGCGATCGCCGGGATTCCCCACTGAAGCACCTCCTGAACACGGGTCCGTTGCCGGGCCTCTATCCGTTCATAACGCAGATCGAGCTCTCGAGGTTCGCCTGCGGGTCCGCCCAGGGGGCGGTCGCAGTGGGGACATGATGCCGAACGCCGCTCGCTCAGGCTCAGGGGTTCGAGGCACCAGGGACAACGGTGGGGCATGATGTGAGTATACGGAAGGATGGCCATCTAATTTCAGATTATGAGTTTTGAATTATGAATTTCATCGCAGATACCAGGACGGGCGGAGGCAACACGACAAAGGACCTTCGTTCACGCCGCAGCACACGCGGGAATATGGCGTCTCACCGAGCGCTCTTACCGAGCCATTCGCTGGGACGCCATCCTGTGCCCTGAACCACCAGCCTGTGCGCCAGAACGATCCGGTGCATCTCTCCCGGCTTCAAAGGAGGCCGCCGGCGCACGAGCAGCGTGGTCGCAGTCCTCCAAGTTTCCACCGCGCGACCATGCTGCTCGTGCGACGCTGGGACGACGGTTGCGACCCGGCGTCCCAGAAGGCCGGGGCTACAGCGCAGCGAGGATGATCTCCGCTCCTCGGTCGACTTCTTCCCCGGTGGTGAACCGGCCGACCGACAGGCGAATGGTCCCCATGGCGACATCCGGTGTCACTCCCATGGCTGCGAGGACGTGCGAGACCTGGATGTTGAATCCGTGGCAGGCTGCGCCGGCCGACGCGGCGACCTCATCGCCGATGGCTTCTAAAAGATCGCCGGCATGGGCGCCCGGAAGGCAAACACTCAGGGTATTGGGCAGTCGTTCGGCGCCGGCAGCGTGCTCGATGAGGCCATCGACCCCGGCGGCGAGCCGTTCGCGCAGACGATCTCCGAGCGCCTCGATCCGCGCGTGTTCGGTCTTGGGTTCGTCACGCACCAACGCGCTCGCGGCCCCGAGACCGACCATCTCGAGGATATTCTCGGTTCCGGCTCGGAGCCGCCGCTCGTGACCGGCGCCTCGGATGATCGGTTCGACCTCGACACCGGATCGGATGTAGAGCGCTCCGATGCCCTTGGGCGCGTAGAGCTTGTGACCGGCGACGGTGAGCAGATCGACACCGAGGGTCTCGACATCAACGGGGATCTTGCCGACGGCCTGGGCGGCATCTGTGTGAACGAGCACACCCCGCTCACGACAGTGCTTCGCGACCTCGGCCACCGGTTGGAGAGTCCCGACCTCGTTGTTGGCGAGCATGATGGACACCAAGATGGTGTTCTCTTGCACTGCGCCCGTGACCTCGTCAGGGTCGATCCTTCCCATGGCGTCCACCCCGACCACCGTGAGCTCGATCAGTCCTTCCATCTCCAGGGCGAGAGCGACCTCGAGCACCGCAGGGTGTTCGATCGAGGAGGTGATGACGTGCCCGCCACCCCGCGCCGCGACGACTCCCCGCAGGGCAAGGTTGTCCGACTCCGATCCACCCGATGTGAAGATGATCTCGTCCGTTGCGCACCCGAGGCACGATGCAACCTGGGCGCGCGCTCCCTCCACCGCAGCCTTCGCCTCCCGACCGAATCGGTGACCCGACGACGGGTTGCCATAGAAACCGGTGAGATAGGGCGTCATAGATTCAGCCACGCGGGGATCGGTTGGCGTGGTGGCGTTGTAGTCGAGATAGATAAAGTCGTCCATGGCGGTGACGAGTCTACCCTTTCGTCAAAAGACCGAAATGGGGTTGCACTGGCTACCGCGGGGGGATACCATGCCGATCCGGCGTGCGCCGTACGCCGAATCCCGACAACCCAACCGTGGAGGTGTCTGATGCCCAACGGAATCGTTCCGATCCCGCCCCCAGTCAACGAACCCATCCGCAACTATGGCCCCGGTTCGCCCGAGAAGGCTCCGCTCAAGGCCAAGCTCAAGGAGATGCTCGCCGAAGAGATCGAGATCCCTCTGATCATCGGCGGCAAGGAAGTGCGCACCGGCAACACGGCCAAAGCCGTCTGCCCGCACGACCACAATCATGTTCTCGGCACCTACCACAAGGCAGGCGAAGCCGAGGTCCAGCAGGCCGTCGATGCATCGCAGAAGGCGTGGCGCGAGTGGTCCGAGGTTCCGTGGGAAGACCGCGCCGCGGTCATGCTCAAAGCCGCCGAGCTCCTCCAGGGTCCCTGGCGCGACACCCTCAACGCCGCCTGCATGCTCAACCAGTCGAAGACCGTCTATCAGGCTGAGATCGATGCCGCCTGCGAGCTCATCGACTTCTGGCGATTCAACCCCCACTACCAGCGCTTCATCTACTCGCAGCAGCCCCAATCCGCCCAAGGCTACTGGGACTACGTCGAATACCGGGCCCTCGAAGGCTTTGTATTTGCGGTCACACCCTTTAACTTCGCCTCCATCGCCGGCAACCTGCCGACGGCGCCGGCACTGATGGGCAACTCGGTACTGTGGAAACCCGCCTCGTCAGCGGTCTTCACCGCCTGGCAGCTCATGCAGGTCTTCCAAGCCGCAGGCTTCCCCGACGGGGTGATTAATTTCGTGCCCGGTTCGGGCGGTCAGGTCGGGAACCCCGTAATGGCGAGTCCGCACCTTTCCGGCATCCACTTCACCGGTTCGACACCCGTCTTTCACCAGATGTGGCAGACCGTGGGCAACAACATCGCGTCGTACAAGACCTACCCGCGGATCGTCGGCGAGACCGGCGGCAAGGACTTCGTTTTCGCCCATCCGTCGGCCGATGTGGAAGCTCTCGCCACGGCGCTGGTCCGGGGCGCCTTCGAGTACCAGGGTCAGAAGTGCTCGGCTGCTTCACGCGCCTACATCCCGAAATCGATCTGGGCGAAGACCAAGGAACTCATGCTCGGACAGATCTCCGAGATCAAAATGGGTCCGCCCACCGACTTCAGAAACTTCTTCAACGCCGTCATCGACAAGAGCGCTTTCTCGGATCAGGTCGGCTACATCGAGCACGCCAAAGCGTCGTCCGAGGCCGAGATCCTCGTCGGCGGCACCTATGACGATTCGGTGGGTTACTACATCACACCCACCGTGGTCCAGACCACCGATCCCCGCTTCAAACTCATGGAGGAGGAGATCTTCGGCCCGGTCCTGACCATCTTCGTCTACGACGACGCCGATCTCGACGAAACCCTCGAGCTCTGCGACACCACAAGCGCCTACGCTCTTACCGGCGCCATCTTTTCAGACGACCGGCTGGCGGCCATCAAGATGGCAGCCAAGCTGCGCCACGCTGCTGGTAACTTCTACCTCAACGACAAACCCACCGGCGCCGTTGTCGGTCAGCAGCCTTTTGGCGGATCGCGCGCCTCGGGAACCAACGACAAGGCCGGTTCGTACCTCAACCTCATCCGTTGGACCTCGCAGCGGACGGTGAAGGAGAACTTCGTGCCGCCGAAGCATTTCGCGTATCCGTTTATGGGTGAGGAATAGCTGCAATTCGTCGAACGAATTGCGGTGGCGCGTCGGACGCGCCAGTTGATATCGGAGGAGGCCGCGGCTCAAGCCGCGGCCATTTTCCTTCTCCCGTTCTTCGTCGCACCACCCGACGCATCCGCAGGCCACAGACATTCGAGAACGCGGACAAAGCTAATACCTAATTGCTAATACCTAATACCTCTTGACCGAGGGTCGCGGCGTGCGCCGCGACCCTCGGTCAAGCCGAGCTTGACACCTCAGGCAACTTGCCTTAGATTGATCTCAGGCAAACCGCCTGAGGAGTTGACATGGGTCGAAACGGACAAGAGATCACCGACACAGAACTGGCGGTCCTGCGACAACTTTGGCGGCGCGACGACGCCACCATCCGTGAGCTCACCGATGCGCTCTACCCTGAGGGCGGACACTCGCACTACGCAACGGTTCAGAGCCTGCTCGACCGGTTGCAGGGCAAGGGTTGTGTCGATCGTGAGAAGGATGGGCGCATCAACCGCTACCGCGCCGCCATCACCAGGGCGGACCTTGCCCGCCGCCGACTCCGCGCCACCGCCGACGCGCTGTTCGACGGTTCGATGGCGCCACTCCTGACCCACCTCGTCGACAACTCGGATCTTCAGCCAGAAGAGATCTCGGCTCTGCGCGATCTCATCGATCGACTCGACGCCGGCGATGCAGGGGAGGCCTGACCCAGATGAAAGGGAGGATCCGCATGATCATGAACGATGCACGCACTCGCGAACTCTCGCTGTTCACCCGGCTGGCCGCAGCCGCCATCCTCGTCGCGACGCTCGCGGTTACGCCGATTCTGACCGCAAACTCCGAGAAACCCGAGTTCACCGGTGAGACCATCAACCTCATCCTCGAGGAAGCGGACCTCAATGACGTTCTCAACACCTTTTCGAAGATCGCCGACATCGAAATCATGGTCGAGCCGGGAGTGTCCGGTGAGGTCACGACCAAGGTCGAAGGAGTACCGTGGGACCAGGCATTGGCGGACATTCTCGAGGAGCAGGGGCTCGAATGGACGCTCGAGGACAGCCGGCTGATCGTCCGACATGGTGAGGGTACGTGGTCTACGCTTGAGGAGATCGAGAATACCTCGCGACTCGGCGCCGCCGGGGACAACCGAATCCATAAATATGTTGAGGGCGGCACGATCACCGAACCGATCGCGAACGAGAAGGTCAATCCCCAATACCCGCCGGAGATGCGAAAAGCCGGGATCAGCGGCCAGGTGATCGCCGAGTTGGTCATCGATGAGAAGGGTATGGTCCAAGCGGTCGAGATCCTGGAAAGCCCGGCCGAAGGGCTTTCGGACGCCTCCACCGAGGCTCTCGAGCAGTGGACCTTCCAGCCCGCGACCATGGATGGCAAACCGGTGGCGGTGAGGTACACCGTCACGCTGATGTTCCGGTTGAAATAACGACCGACAGACCGCTTGGTCCGGCCTTCCGGGACGCCCTCGGCGTCCCAGCGTCGCACCATCGGCGCGGTCGCTCGGCGGATGATTGAAGGACTGCGACCACGCCGATGGCACGCCGGCGGCCTCCTACCGAACTGCAGCAGATGCACCGGAACGCTCTGCCGCGAGGGTTGCCCGGCAGCGCCATTGTATGGATCGCGCCGCGTTGCCGGATGGTCGTTCCTGCACAATGGCGTGCCCGGCACGCCCCGGTGAGCGGTGGTGCCCGCGTGCCCGGGGGTGTTTCGGGAATGGGTACGGGCACGGGTATGATCGCAGGATGGACAAGGACCTCGGGAAATCACTGGATCGGGCAACTAAGTCGATCACCCAGGCGGAAGCACTTCTGATCACCGCGGGAGCGGGGATAGGGGTCGACTCGGGGCTACCGGATTTCCGCGGCAACGAGGGGTTCTGGCGCGCATATCCGCCCCTGAAAAAGCTCGGAATCGGGTTTATGGACATGGCGAATCCCATCTGGTTCAAACGCGACCCTGAGCGCGCCTGGGGTTTCTACGGTCACCGACTCGAGCTCTACCGCGACACCGAGCCGCACGAGGGATTCAGGATCCTGCGGGAGTGGGGAGAGAAACTGCCGAGCGGTTCATTCGTCTTCACCTCCAACGTCGATGGTCAATTTCAGCGCGCCGGCTTTGCGAGCGATCGGATTCTCGAGTGCCATGGATCGATTCACCACCTCCAGTGCTTGAAGCACTGTGGTGAGATCACTCGCGCCGACGAGGCTGAAGTCGTGGTCGACGCGGAGACCTTCCGCGCCGCCCCTCCCCTGCCCTCATGTCCGCGCTGCGGCGCCCTCGCCCGACCCAACGTGCTCATGTTCGGCGACTGGGGCTGGCTGCCCGAACGAACCGATGCCCAGGAACAACGATTCGCCGACTGGGCGGGAAACCTCGGCAGCGCCCGCCTCGCCATCGTCGAGATCGGCGCGGGAACCGCGGTACCCACCGTTCGAATGACCTCGGAGCAACTAGCCCACCGACCGGGGGCGACCCTGATCCGCATCAATGTGCGAGAACCGCAGGTGCCCGGCGATCACATCGGCATTCCCCTCGGCGGCCTCGAAGCGCTCAACGAAATCAACACCCGCCTCTAGGAGGCTGCACCGCATAGATTCGTTGCTGGGCAACGGAATCTATGCGGCGCCCCTCCTAATGGATTTGCTGCGCAAATCCCGAACGACGATCCAGGGGTTGGTAAGAAATGGAATAGAGCATGGGACACAGTCCCGGTCCCAATTAGAATAGTTCATGACATCGAAGAAGTACCGCCCATGGAATCCGGATCAGGCGTACCTGTTTCC
>Ga0164313_10002375_pt1 | contig 16917 bp, 16 predicted proteins | sample GuaBasSedimGuay4_FD_113735 | JGI IMG/M metagenome (GOLD analysis project Ga0164313, IMG submission 113735) | Subseafloor sediment microbial communities from Guaymas Basin, Gulf of California, Mexico - Guay4, Core 4569-4, 0-3 cm | ecosystem: Environmental > Aquatic > Marine > Hydrothermal vents...
CCGCAGCTGGGTAACGAGGTGTGCTGCGACAGTGCGTAGTCGTCGCCGTTCATGCAACGACTCAAATACCAGTGGGAATTCGCCAAACTCAAGGTAGCGCAAACCACCATGTATCAGTCGACTTGACCAGCTGGATGTGCCGCTACCAAAGTCGTTTTTTTCCAGTAGTAATACGCGCAAACCGCGCAGAGCGGCATCCCTGGCAATGCCTGCACCGTTGATGCCACCGCCGACAACAACAATGTCATACCCGGTAATAACCTCAGACATCAGGGTCGGGTCTGGCCGCTGCCACGAACCACGTATTTGTAGCTCGTCAGTTGCTCGGCGCCAACCGGGCCACGGGCATGAATACGACCAGTTGCAATGCCGATTTCCGCGCCCATGCCGAATTCACCACCGTCCGCGAACTGGGTGGACGCGTTGTGCAGAAGAATGGCGCTATCGACCTGGCGCAGAAACTGGTCGGCAGCGGCCTGATCATCAGCCACAATGCATTCGGTGTGTCCCGAACCGTAATGACGAATGTGTTCCGCCGCCTCAGCCAGATTCTCCACAACACGTACCGAAATAACTGCGTCCAGGTACTCGGTCGACCAGTCTGCTTCAGTTGCAGTAACAGCAGTTGGCAGAATCTCCTGCACCGCATCATCACCACGAATCTCACAACCTGCTGCGGCCAGTTCCGCGCCAACTTCCGGCAACAGCCGTTGTGCGGCAGCCCGGTCGACCAGTAATGTTTCCGCTGCGCCGCAAATGCCGGTCCTGCGCATTTTTGCATTGAGCGAAATATTTTTTGCCATTTCCAGATCTGCAGACTCGTGCAGATAGACGTGACAAATACCCTCGAGATGGCCGATAACGGGCACACGGGCTTCCTCTTGCACGCGCTTGATCAGGTTCTTGCCCCCGCGTGGAACAACCACGTCAAGATACTCACCCATCGAGGAAAGCAGGTAGCCAACCGCGGCGCGGTCGGTTGTTGGCACCAGTTGCACAACGGCCGGATTCATACCGGCTTTTTCCAGGCCGACGCGCAGGCATCGATAAATTGCCCGATTCGAGTTAAAACTTTCCGAGCCACCACGCAAAATGACGGCATTGCCTGATTTCAGACAGAGCCCGGCTGCGTCAGCGGTAACGTTCGGCCTGCTTTCATAGATAATCCCGATGACACCGAGCGGTACGCTGATGCGCTCGATCTGCAAGCCATTCGGTCTTTGCCATTGCGCCAGCACTTTCCCCAAAGGGTCCGGCAATTCGCTGATTGCTTCGAGGCCCGTGGCCATCGCCTCTACGCGCCCGTTGTCCAGCGCCAGCCGGTCAAGCATCGCGTTGTTCACTGATTTGGCGCGCGCAGAACGCATGTCGTTTTCGTTAGCAGCCAGTATTTGCCCTGCCTGCTCGCGAATTGCCGCGGCGGCAAATTCCAGCGCCTGGTTGCGTTGCTCCGCTGAACTCTGTGCCAGGCCGGCTGCTGCCACCCTGGCAGCCTGACCGATCTCGTCCATTATTTCCGCAATAGAGCGGCTTTCGTTTGTGCTGGTCATTTTTCGCCGAAAAGCACCATATCGTCTCTGTGCACCATGACAGATCTGCCACGATAACCGAGTATGGATTCGATTTGTTCGGATCGGCAACCCTTTATCGCTGCCGCTTCATCGCTGGCGTAGGCCGCCAGTCCCCTGCCAAGCTCCGCACCATTCTCCCCGCGGAGCGTCACCGCATCGCCGCGCGCGAACTGCCCGACGACCTCCACCATGCCTACAGGCAGAAGGCTCGAGCCATTGACTAATGCATTCGCTGCACCCGCATCAATTCGTAATTCGCCGCGAACCTCAAGAACGCCGGCAAGCCACTGCTTTCTTGCTGCTGCGGGTGACGCTCCGGCGTAGAAAATCGTGTGCTTGCCGCCGTTGAACAATGCATGCAGTGGTTGCGCGATAGCGCCACTTGCAACAACTGTGGCGCAACCGGCGTGTGTCGCGATGCTGGCTGCCTGCAATTTTGTTTGCATGCCGCCACTACCCACTTTGCTGCCGGCGCCGGTCGCCATGGCCAAATGTTCATCCGTAATTGTGTCGATTGATTGCAGATGTCGGGCAGTTGTGTCCGTGCGCGGATCGGCAGTATAAAACCCGTCGACGTCAGATAACAGGATCAGGCCATCGGCCATTACTGTCTGCGCAACTCTTGCTGCCAGTCGATCATTATCACCGTAACGCAGCTCATCGGTCGCAACCGTGTCGTTCTCATTGATTACCGGCACGACATCATGCTCCAGCAATTTCTCCAGCGTGCCCCTGGCATTCAGAAAACGTCGCCGGACTTCCGTGTCAGCCGGAGTCAGCAAGATCTGTGCAGCTTTGATGTCATGCCTGCCCAGTGCTTCCTGGTATGCGTGCACCAGTTGTACCTGCCCGGCCGCCGCTGCGGCCTGCAATTCCTCAAGCCTGGAACGGCGCACATTGATTCCCAGTACGTGACTACCTATGCCGACGGCACCCGACGAAACAATCAGAACCTGGTGACCGCGACCACGAAGCGCGGCAATGTCTTTGGCAAGACCATCCAGCCAGTTGTGATTGAGTTTGTTGTCAGTATCGATCAGCAGCGAGGAACCGATCTTGATTACCAGTCGACGCAGATCGTTGAGCGCAGGTTTTTCCATGCAGCGAAGTTACCCGGTAAGACGGTGATGCCGGGCGAATGATGACAGGGTTACTTCGCCCTTCGACACGGCAACGCTGCCACTGCGGGCGACGGCAGCAAGCTCGCCTATCTCCGCAGCTGCGTCTATAAACTGGTCGACCTCGGCGGGCCTCCCGGTCAGTTGTACCGTACAACTAACTTGTGAGTCGTCGAGAATCTCAGCGCCAAATTTGTCCGCCATCGTCAGCACTTTTTCGTAGCCACCCGTCTGCAGCCGCAATTTCACAATCGCGAGTTCACGCTCGAAATGAGCGCCAATCGTCATATCGTGAATATTAAGGACATCAACGAGCTTCGCCAGCTGCGTATTTACCTGCGCAATCGCAGAATCCGAGCCGGTAATAACCACCGTAACCCGCGACACCACCGGGTCGTCAGTCGGCGCCACATTTAGCGATTCAATGTTGTAGCCACGGCTGGAGAACATGCCCGTCATCCTGGTCAGGGCACCCACTTCGTTCTGCAAAAGAACCGAGATTACATGTCGCATTGCATACTCAAATCACGCTTAAAAATACATTCGTTTGAAACCATTGTCCGGCTGTTGCCAAACAGATGTTGGCGCAGTTAATAGAGTATTGCAATGCAATAAAAATTAGTAAACACTCGCCCAAAATCCGGCACTTACACGACTTTAACCAGAACACGATGTCTACACAGCAATCCGCAGATCAAGACCAGCAACATCCACTCGCCGGCGAGCGCATGAGCGGTGCCGACATGGTCGTTCAGGTCCTCGCTGATGAGCAGGTCGACACGATATTTGGCTACAGCGGCGGCGCGATCCTGCCAACCTACGACGCTGTATTTCGCTACAACGATAAACATCGGTCCGCGGATGGCAAGTCGCCAATCCCCCTGATCGTCCCGGCCAATGAGCAGGGCGCGGGTTTCATGGCAGCCGGCTACGCACGGGCCAGCGGCAGAGTCGGCGTTGTCATGGTGACCTCAGGCCCGGGTGCCACCAATACCGTGACCCCGGTGCGCGACTGTATGGCAGATTCGGTGCCCATTGTCGTAATTTGTGGCCAGGTACCAACGCATGCGATTGGCACCGATGCATTTCAGGAAGCGCCGGTCGCGGCCATCATGGGCGCCATTGCCAAGCACGTGTTCCTGGTTACTGACCCTGAACGCCTTGAAGCAACGATGCGCAGTGCCTTTGAAATAGCCCGCACCGGCCGGCCTGGTCCGGTCGTCATTGATATTCCCAAAGACGTGCAGAACTGGGAGGGCGAATTTACCGGAAAAGGCGCACTGCCACTGCAGGGATACCGCAGCCGATTACAGGCTGTCGTCGACAATCACCTGAGCGACGACGCTTGCGAGCGTCTCTACAAATTACTCGGCGCAGCCGAACGACCTTTGATTTACGCCGGTGGCGGTGTCATCAACGGCAATGCAACCAAAGCAATGCGTCATTTCGCCAGCGCTTACGGCATTCCGGTCGCCACCACGCTCATGGCGCTGGGTGCGAGCAATACCAAGCATCCGCTGTCGCTACACATGCTCGGCATGCACGGCACGGCTTTCGCCAACTATGCTGTTGAAGATTGTGACTTGCTCATCGTGATAGGCGCGCGTTTTGACGACCGCGTTGCCGGTGATCCTGCCGGTTTCGCGCCCAATGCAAAAAATATTGCGCATTTTGATGTCGACGTGTCCGAGATTGGCAAGGTCCGCAGCGTTGACTGGCACCATGTAGGCCTGCTCAATCGCGACCTGGAAGACCTGCTTGCCTATGGGCAGCGCACAGAATTTGCCAGGGACTTTTCAGTCTGGCACGAAGAAATCGCTGCATTGAAAAAGAAGCACTGCATGAACTTCGATCGCGACAGTGATCTTATTCAGCCCTATGCGGTTATCGAAGAAATTAATCGGCGCACTGGCGGCAAGGCAATAATCTCGACCGGCGTTGGCCAGCATCAGATGTGGGCCGCACAATACTTCGATTTTGCAGAACCGCGCCTGTGGCTCACGTCCGGCAGCATGGGCACGATGGGCTTCGGCCTGCCGGCAGCGATCGGGGCACAATTCGCGCAACGGGACAGGCTTGTCATCGACATCGATGGCGATGGCAGCATTCGTATGAACATCGGAGAACTTGAGACAGCAACAACTTACGGGTTACCGATAAAAGTCATTGTTTTCAACAATTTTGGCGACGGCATGGTGCGCCAGTGGCAGAAGCTCTACTACAAAGGGCGGATGTCGGGCAGCGACAAGTCTTTGCATCGCAAGGACTTCGTAAAAACTGCCCAGGCAGACGGTTTTGAATTCGCGAAGAAACTGGATCGCGAAGAAGACATAGCGTCTGTCGTCGAGGAGTTCGTCAATTTTCAGGGGCCGGCATTCCTTGAGGTCATTATCGACCCGGATGCGGGGGTGTACCCGATGGTCGGTCCTGGCCTTAGCTACGACAAGATGATTACTGGCGACTATATTGTTGGCCGTGACAAGCCGGCAACGGATTTGCCGGGGCCGAGCGAGATGTTCTGAGTCGGCCCGGGCCCGGTGCCGCATTGAGAATTCGCGGCCAGTTCGCCTGATTAATTGTCAAATACGGTGAGGGTGACCGCGAACTGACATTTATTGCACTAAAGATCAATTCGCATCAACCCAGTTCGCACATGTCAGGAAAGAAGGCGAATTGGCCGCGAATTCCATGCCCTACGTAATACTCCGAATAGCCACCAACCCACCCGTTTGCTATGAATTACCGCAGCAACGGGCACCCCAATGACAACAGTCACAGGCTCTCAAACCAGGACCATTCTCGGCCAGCTGACACTAACGCTGGAGTATCCAAGGTGGCTGATCGAACGGGACGTAGACTTCAGCGATTGCGTGAATTCCGGTCATTACAATGAATTTCTACCGCTCTGCAAGAACTGCAGATTCGGCCCTGGCTGCAAGTGGCTAAACATCGCGCGCAGCGCCGACACGTCGGACGCGCCATTGCCCGAACTCATCACCGCGTTGAGTGGAGCCGTCAAATACATCAGCGAGCGCAAGATAGCCGGCCATGGCCGCCACTGCGATTGCGAGTCCTGCCTGTGGCTGGTCTCGGCGCGAACACTGATGCGCTCGCTTGACCGATAAGACATAAGCCAGCTTGCCACTCCTTAGATAGTCGCCTGCCGTTACGTGATCGTCGTCACGCCCTCTCCAGCGCTGCACATTTACACTGACACGCAGGTAAATTCCCGCTCGCACCCAGGGTTAGCCCGGAGAATCAGATGAGTATTCGCTACGTATTGTCACTATCTATCGCGTTGTTGCTGTCAGCTTGTAGCGGCAGCAGTGATTCCCCTGCCCCGGTTCCTCCAGCAGGTGGCGGCGATACCCTGAGTATTGACGCAACAAACGCAAAACCGGCACTCAGGATCGCCTACGGCGCGACCGCACAGTCAGTAGATACTGGTGGCCTGGTCGACGATTCCGGCATTGCCTCGACCCCGGACGGTGGTTTCTCAAAACCAACTGCCAGCAACGGAGCGTCCGGCATAGTTACCCGCTTCATGCAAAAAGATCCAGTTGGCCCGTTCATCGAAGACTGCATTCCGAGTGGCACCACCACAATTAACCTTGACGTGGATCCAGTGTCTTTCCTCGCCGGTAGTTTGTCGATTGGCGATCAGATTTTCGTCGATTACGCAGATTGTGACAACGGCCTGGGAGAGGTCCTGAACGGCAGAATGGAATTCACTGTCGCCAACTACGCGGGTGACCTGGCACTTGGCCTTTATCGCCTGGAAATGGATGTTCTCCTCATCGATCTTGCCGTCACTACTGCGACGGATACCGTGACCAGTAACGGTGACTCAACGGTCATCATCGATACGACCGGCAACCCGATGGTTCTCCTGTCAATCAGCGGCACCTCATTAGGAACGGTAGCCGCAGCAAGCACAGAGACAGTTACCAATTTCCTGACGACACAAACGGTCGACACCAGCGTTATGCCGGAACCATACACACTGGACTCATCCGGAACCGTTAACAGTTCGCAGCTCGCCGGCGTTATTGATTTTGAAACGCTGACGACGTTCCAGGGCATGGGTGCGGCATATCCATATGCGGGCGTACTATTGGTAACCGGCAACGGCAGTGCAGTAAAACTCATCGCACTCTCTGACAGTACCGTGCGTATCGAAACGGACCCCGACGGCGATGGCGTATTCGTGCTCCTGGAAGAAACCACCTGGGACGATATAGCGCTTTAACCTGCCAGCAGTGAGTTAAGATCCTCCTGAATGCAGCATTCAGGAGCATCGCATGTCCTCAGAGAGTTTTTCAGGCAGCTGCCTGTGTGGATCCGTGACCTATGAGATAACCGGCACGCCGCGGTTTTTCTTTCATTGTCACTGCCGTCGTTGTCGCAAAGCGAGTGGCACAGGTCATGCCAGCAACATCATCCTGAAGCCGGATGCGATTGAATGGACCCAGGGCGAGAATCTGCTCAACAGCTACGCCGTGCCGGACGCGGAGCGTTTTCGCACCGTTTTTTGCACCACTTGCGGCAGCCCGTTACCGCGGGTGGCGCCGGACCTCAGCATCGCAGTGATTCCGGCCGGCTCGCTGGACAGTCAACCAGCCATCAGTCCCTCAGCCCGGATTTTCTGGGAATCGCGTGAGAGCTGGTCCTGTGATTCCGGCGAAATTCCGACCTGGGACGAGTATCCGCAACAGCCGTGACCGGCCCGGAACTCGCGCATCGTTGTTGAGTCGAACAATCCTCTGTATTCTGCAAACCCCGAAAGAATTCAAATAACCACGGTGGAGAAAAGTAATGACTTATAAATTCCCGGTTGCAATTATCCTTGCGGCGGCATCAATGATGGTTGCGTGCGGCCAGTCAGAACCCGAAGCAACACCGGCACCAGAACCGGCTGCCGAACCCGCAGCGGCACCGGAACCAGCTGCAGATTTGCGCTCAATGCTTGCCAGTGACTCCCGTTCTGCGGAAGACCAGGCTCGCGATGCGGGCAGGAAACCAGCGGACGTCGTCGAATTTCTCGGCATTGAACCTGGCATGGCCGTCATCGACGTCATTGCAGCAAGCGGTTATTACACAGAAGTCCTGTCACTCGCGGTAGGCCCTGACGGCAGCGTCGTAGCGCACAATCCGGCTTTCGTCCTGGAGTTTCGTGAAGGCGCGAATGAGAAAGCTATTGCCGCGAGACTGGCTGACAACCGCCTGCCTAACGTTACCAGGCTAAACAAGGAGTTCGAGGAACTCTCGGCAGATGATGGCCCGTTCGATGCGGCGATCACTGCGCTCAACTTTCACGATATTTACAACGGTCGCAGTCCGGAAGATGCCCTTGCCGTTTTGCAGATTATCCATAGCGTGTTAAAGCCCGGCGGTGTATTCGGCATCATCGATCATGCTGGCGTGGCTGATGCGGACAACGAGGCACTGCACAGAATTGAAGTTGCAAAAGCTATCGAAACGGCGACGGCTGCAGGTTTCGTCGTTGACGGGCAAAGCAGCATATTGTCCAACCCGGACGACGATCACACCCAGGGTGTTTTTGCCGAAGGTCTCAGGGGACACACGGATCGTTTCCTGCTGAAGTTACGTAAGCCAGCCGAATAGGCACAGCATGGCAGTCGCGGGACAAGCCCGCGCCTGCCAGTGCTTCTCAATGACGTGACCGCCGCTGCTTCTGCTGTCCGCCCGGTTGTCTACACATGCGTCGCGATGCTGGCATTCGCCGGTAACTCGATCATTTGCAGGCTGGCATTGCGTGACGGTGCGATCGATCCGGCAACATTTACAACAGTTCGCCTGCTGGCAGGCGCAATCGCACTGTTGCTTATCTTCAGCGTCGCACGCCGCAATACATCCTTTCGTTCTCACGGCAGCTGGCTGTCGGCGCTCATGCTGTTTCTATATGCAGTTGCTTTTTCCTTCGCGTATATATCGCTCAGCGCTGGTGCCGGCGCACTGATTCTATTCGCATTCGTACAGGCCACTATGATTGTTATGAGCCTGTGGTCCGGGGATCGCCCATCCGCAACAGAATGGCTTGGCTGGACGCTGGCGTTTGCTGGCGTGATCTGGCTGGTACTTCCCGGTGTCGAAGCGCCACCACCCGGTGGGGCGATGCTGATGGCCTTGTCCGGAATCGCCTGGGGTATTTATTCCATTCGTGGACGCAAAGAGTCGGATGCACTCGGCGCCACGACTACCAATTTCCTGTTGTCTGTAGTTTTTGTTATCGCGTTGGCGGCGGTAACCTTCGCCAATGCCGATATCAGCATGCGTGGTGTACTGCTTGCGGTTTTGTCCGGTGCGCTGACCTCCGGCGTCGGCTATGTCGTCTGGTACGCGGCGCTTGAATACCTCAGCGCAATGCAGGCCGCGATGGTGCAATTATCCGTGCCCGCGATCGCGGCTGCGGGCGGCGTCGCGCTGCTCGCCGAACCCGTCTCAATGCGCCTGTTGGTGTCCTCCGCCCTGGTCCTGGGCGGTATTAGCATTGCCGTCACTCAAAAGTCAAAAAAGATAAGCAATTCATAATCTTGCCGCTTCCGGTATTATGTGAACTGGTGCAGAGAACCAGCAGGCCAGATACGCCACAGTAAATGGCCGCTCGTGGTTTGTAGCTGGCTGGCAAAATTGATGGAAACTTGTGTAAAAACAACATGTTAACACTTGATTGACTGAGACTGATGCTGATAACACCGAACAGAACCAATCTGAACAAGATTGTCATCCTCAACCCCAAGGGTGGCTGTGGCAAAACGACTTTGTCGACCAACCTTGCGAGCTATTACGCAACTCGCGGGCCGGTTCCCGCAGTAATGGACTGTGATCCGCAAGGCTCGACAATGGCCTGGATTGAACGCAGGCCGGTCAGCCTGCCAGCGATTCATGGCATCGCAGCCTACAAACGCACCATGCAGGCGACGCGCAGCTGGCAGTTGCGTGTGCCGAACGAAACCACCAACCTGATTGTCGACTCACCGGCCAGCCTGACGAGCGATGATCTGCGCGAGGTAACCAGGGATTCCAGCAGCATACTGGTGCCGGTTCTGCCCTCTTCTATTGATATTCATGCGGCGTCAAGATGCATTGCCGATCTCCTGCTGGTCGCCAAAGTCGACCGCCGCGATCGAAAACTTGCTGTCGTGGCGAATCGCACCCGCAAGAATACAAAAAGTTTCGAAAAACTCATGCGTTTTCTCGACTCGCTCGGTATTCCAATAATCGCGGTGTTACGTGACAGTCAAAACTTTGTGCACGCCGCCGAAGAAGGCATAGGCATTTGCGAAATGCAGCCGTACAAAGTTCGCAAGGATATTGTAGAAATCGAAAAGATTGTGACCTGGCTTGACGGTTGGCAGGAACGCCGCTACAAGTCCGCGGAATCAAGCCTTATAGAGCAGTCACCAAACGTCACTGTTTTTCGCAAGCCCGGTGTCGTCTCCGGTTAGCCCGAACATTTCTCGCTTTGAATCGAAGCGAACAGATCCACATCAACATTACCGCCGCTTAAGACGACAACCGTTACTTTGTCGCGCGTCTCAATTTTTTTACTCAAAACGGCGGCCAAAGCAGCTACCCCGCCAGGTTCAATTACCAGTTTCAACTGCCGAAAGCCGAAACGCATTGCCGCCCTGACTTCTTCATCCGTGACTACCAGCCCCGGACCCAGCAATTTCCTGTTGATGTCGAACGTAATCTTTCCCGGGATCTCAACCTGCAACGCGTCACAGATTGATGTCGCTGTCATGTCATTGCGTTCGCGCTGACCGGAGACCAGTGACCGTGCCGTATCATCGAATCCTTCGGGCTCAACCGTGTGCACGCTGGTGCCTGTGGACATAGCTCGAATCGCAACGGCACATCCCGAGCTCAATCCGCCGCCACTACAATTAATCAGTACCTGATCCGGGGTTTCGCCCAGCTCATCGCATTGCTGCATGATCTCCAGGCCGACAGTACCCTGGCCGGTAATGATGTCTTCATGATCGAACGATGGCACGACCTCGCAGCCGCGCTCTGCCGCAATTTCCCTGGCGATCGCCTCGCGATCCCCTTTATACCGGTCATAAAGAACCGTCGTACCACCCAGGCGGCGGGTATTCTCAATTTTTGCCGGCGGCGCATCTTCGGGCATCACGATAGTCGTTTCAATGCCGAGCATCGTGCCTGCGGCGGCTACGCCCTGGGCATGATTACCTGATGAGAACGCAACAACACCCTTGCTGGCCTGCTCCGGGCTGAGTTGGCTGAGAAGGTTGTAAGCACCGCGTATCTTGAACGAGCCCGTTCGCTGCAGGCATTCAGGCTTTAGCAACACCTTGCCACCGGCAATCTCGTCAAGCATGTGTGAGGAAATGAGCGGCGTTCGCACCACGATGTCGCTTAGCCGCTCCGCCGCTGCTTCGATGTCTCTTAATTGGACCAAGTCAGAGCTCCGCCGCAAGCCGGTCAATCTTGGCCGCGCAAATAAAGTCGTTGTCCGACAGGCCACTTATCGCTGTCGTCGTGTAAATTATTCGGCAACTGCCATAGTTCACAATCATTTGTGGATGATGTCCCTCATTCGTTGCCACGAAGGCTACAGCGTTGACGAATGCAATGGTTCTGCTGAAGGCCGGGAAATCAAAATTGCGCTCTATGCTGGTCGCTGCCTCGTTAAGTGCCCAGCCTTCATGTAATTCCGCAAGCAATCCCTTTGCCTCGACGGCGGATAGCGGTTTGACGCCGCCCTCACAGGGTTTGCATCTCTTGCCGGCCAGATCTGTCACAACACGTTCCTCGTAAATCGCGGAGAGCGACACTATAGGTTCTGTTGCAATGCTGCGCAAAAAAAAGACCAGCCCCGGTAAGTACAAACCCGGGGCCGGTCAGGCGGAGACTCGTAATGAGTCACGGGGAACGCTCAGGGTCTTACATTGGATTGGCTGCAAATGACGGATTGTCCTCGACGTACAATGTCAGGCTGACTTTCCGTTCAAAGGCATAACTATCAATATTCTCGTCGATTGCCGGCGATTCGCCATGTGCTTCGACGTTGATTCGTGCTGTGGGGAAGCCGTAAGTAACCAGGACATCGCGCACGTACTCGGCACGTTTGACAGACAACTCCTGGTTGTAGACTTCATCACCGCGCTCGTCGGCAAAAGCATCAAGCTGGATCTTTATGTCCGGCATGGCCGCAAGCGACACCGCAAGCTGTTTCAGCCTGTCTCCGGTTGCGTCAGCCAGCACGTACTCATCAGTACGAAAGAGCAAATCCATTTCAATACCGGCTTTCATGAGACTCAGCAATTCAGGCCGGGATACGTCTTTCATTCGCTGCAGATCAACACCAAGACCGTCGATTTCGCTGTTTAGCGCATCGATATCACCTTCGAGCTGAGACACGCGACTTTTGGAGCCGTTGAGCGATGAAGACAATGTATCGACTTCGGTATTGCGCTCATTAAACTCGTCACCGACTTTGGCACCGAAAGCAGCACCAACAATCATGCCAACCGGGCCGCCAGCGATTGCACCGATCGCGGCACCGACACCGACGCCGACACTCTCTTCCTTAGATGAACCAGTGCCATTGGCAAAGGCCGGTGTCACGATCAGGCTTGCAACCAGGCCAAGCAGAATAATCTTGTTTCGCATTGTAATTTCCTCCGTGGATCGAGGGCCCTTATGGGCCGCCGTTGGAAAGTATTACAAGCTCAAAAGGAGGATCTGCAGGGGCAGGAAAGTGTCAGGCCCGCGATCAATAGTGACAAAAAGTGGCACTTGATCCGCGTTGGTAACGGTAGCCGGGTCCTATCGATACTGGCTGTAAGATTCGCGAACCCAGTTAACTGAGCGACGGTTTCCCCAATTCACCATATCTTCGGCCACGCGCGGTGGCAGCCGCAGGTTGGCATAGGTCGGATGATTCTCAGGTGTTGCAAGGGCCGCAAGCAAACTCGCTGCAGCGATATCGGCACAGGAAAACTGATTGCCACACAGAAATTTCCTGCCGTCAGACAGGAGTCCGTCAAGCCAGTCCAACTCTTCTTCGACGATTCGCCTGGATTCCTGGCCTTGTTCGTAACCAAGATCCATGCCTTTTATCATCGCCTCGCAAATAACACGCCACGCCAAACCAACCGAAAGTTTCTGCAAAAACGGCAAGTCCTTTGTAAAGATTGGTCGTACCGATTTCGGATGTTCGACCAGTGCTTCGGAATAATAGTAGCGACGGATGTGGACGCCGAGAATATCGTCGATACGTTTTTCCAGGGCGAGGCATTTTTCGGCCGAGGATTCCGGGATCAGGCGTGCTTTTTCATTCACCGCTGCAGTGTCTGCCCAACTTATGATTTCCGCCGAGCCGTGTACTACTTGCCCACCCGCGACCAGTATCGGGAGAGATGAGCCCTTGACTCCCAGCTTCCTGGCTATTTTTCGGTGGTGGCCTGGTGCCAGGTAATTAATCTGATAATCAATATCCATGTAGTCCAGGGCCCAACGTGCTTTTTCGCAATAGTGGGAAATTGCGAAGACATAGAGGGCTGGTTTTGGCATTGAATGATCCTTCAGTTTTGTATGTTGGCGACGTTAAATTTGTTTGCAGTGCATGCAAACATCGCCCGTGCCGATAGATCGATAATCATGAAGATTGAGGGACCGCTCCGATCGTACGGGCGATTGTGCTCACTTAAGTTTTGTCGACGAGCTCCGGTCTTCGCTGCAGATGATCAGTAACTCCCTCATAAGCCAGCGCAAACTCAAGCGCACGCTGATCATCACCGAACGGTGCCATCACCTGCATGCCCATCGGCCTGCCGCGCTGGTCGAAGCCGGCCGGTACATTAACCACCGGCACTCCTGCGAGCGTGCCGCCGATGACGACCTCCATCCAGCGATGATAGGTGTCCATCTCCTTACCATTTATTTCTTTCGGCCAGTGGATGTCTTTGGAAAACGGAAACACCTGGGACGTCGGCACAATCAGAAAATCGTACTGGTCAAAGAGCGCGCGCAGGGCACGGAACCAGTCGGCTCGTGCAATGCCAGCCGCGTAGATATCTGCTGCGGAAGTATCAAAGGAACCCTCGATCTCCCAGATCGCCTCGGGCTTAAGCAGTCGTTTGGTTTCCGGATTGTCATAGAGTTCCCGCATTCCATGTCGTGTCCAGTGACGCAGGGTCAGCCATGTCTGCCACAAACGATCCATGTCGTATTGCGGCATGCATGATTCGACAACGACACCATTGTCGCTTAGAGAGCGTAAACTGGCTTCGCAAACGTCGAGCACACCCGGTTCGGTAGGTAGATAGCCATCGTAGTCGCCGAGCCAACCAATCTTTAGTCCTTTCAGGCTTGCCGCCTTGAACTTGTCCGGGGCCGGCAGTTCGTCACGCAATGCCAATGGCTGTCCCGCATAATCGCCTGCCATGCTGTGTAGCAACCGATATGTGTCTTCAGTGTTGCGCCCCATGGGACCAGAGACACCCATTTGTTGGTAGAAGAGATCACCGTCGGGCCCTGCCGGCACCCTTCCCGGCGTTGGCCTGAAACCAATCACGTTGTTGAATGCCCCCGGATTGCGCAGCGAACCCATCAGGTCGCCGCCATCTGCCACCGGCAGCATGTGTGTCGCAAGACCGCATGCCGCACCACCGCTACTGCCGCCTGCAGTAAGGGCTGGATCATAGGCACTGCCAGTCGCGCCGAAAACAGGATTGTAGGATTGCGAGCCCATGCCAAACTCCGGCAAGTTCGTCTTACCGATGAAAATGGGTCCCTGGCGGCGAATTCTTGCGACGCCGAAGCCATCCTCCGTTGCTATTGTGCCTGCGAATATCGGTGATCCGCTGCTCGTCGGCATCCCTTGAACATCTTTGCTGTCTTTGACGGCATACGGCATGCCGTGCATCCAGCCCCAATAATCGCCTTTGGACAAAGCCTGGTCGGCTGCGCGTGCCTGCTCTGTGAGCACATCGTCCTCAAGCATGCTGACGATCGCGTTGTAGACGGGGTTATAACGATGAATACGGGCGAGATAGGCCTGCATTACTTCGACACAACTGACTTCGCGCTGCTTAATTGCAAGCGACAATCGCGAAGCACTCATGTCGGTTATGTCGCCCGGCAGATCGCTCGCGCGTGCTTTGCCTGAACTCGTTGCTGACAGAGCCATAGTGATACCAAGTCCGGATGCTCCGCCCATAAATTCTCTTCTGTCCATTAGTTACTCCCCACGCCAAACAAAATCGGCTTGCTTTAGCTTATCAGCTTGATCGCGTTTCGTGCCCGAATTGCGGGAATGGAGATCCGGCGCAGCATTTGGCATTCGCGGCTAAAGCCGCTCCTACAGATTGGCGCAATCTGTAGGAGCGGCTTTAGCCGCGAATGCTATCAGCTTGCAAATAACTTTTACGGCGGTGGCGGATCGAACCTAGCGATTTCGCTCAGTAAGCGCCACGAAGGTACCACCATTGCGATCGCACAATACTCGCATGAGACCGGCGAAACGCTGTGAACTGCGCGGCGGTGTTCCGGAAAAATTATACGGAAAACCAATTGCATGAATGCGGACGCGGCGGTCGCCATTCTCGTCCTCGACATTAATTCGGTCGATCTGGCGCAGCACCTGTTCCATTGTGTCTCCCTGGAACTCGTCACCAAGAACATAAATGCTGATTTTTTTGTCCGGCGACCAAAACGTCTCGATGGCGAAAACAATTCCGTCTGAGGGGTCACTATCGCTAAACGGCGCCCATTGGCGCATGCGCGTCCTGATTTCCTGGCGAATTTGTGGCGTGTCAGCTATCCACGTGCCACCAAATTGTCCGAACATATAGCTGCCGTTGTCGTTCATGATCTGCAGGCCTTTCACCTGCGGGTAGACGTTGAGCACCTCTGAGAGTTTCTGTTCGACCCAGCCCCATTTCGCCTGCATGCTGCCTGACGTATCGATTACAAATATGATGTATTCGCTATCAACAGGAATGCCACCAACAGCATCATCGGCCGCGCGCCGGAATGGTCGCAGCCTCTGCATTTCTTCTGACAGTTTCTGGCGTGCCGCTTTTAAATCGCCCTCGTCCAGGTTCATTGCCGGATTATCGCTGTCAATCAGTTCGAACTGACCCTGAATTTTGTTGAGCTCTTTCTGCAAAGTGGTGAGCGTCATTTTCGTCTCTGACGTATCCATGCGCACCCGACCGAGCGCACGTGTCATCTCGGTCGTCTCACCCCTGATAATGAAAAGTTCTTCCTGTAACAGGGCAATCAGCGCCTGCAAATCCTCTTCGGTTTTCTCGAGAATCACCGGCTCATATATTTTGCTAAGCACGAGCAACAGGATGATCGCGCCAAAACCACAGCAAATGCAGTCAAGGAACGACAAACTGAACGCTTCAATATTTCGATTTTTTCTCTTCGCCATAATTTATACCGCTGACTACGGCCAGTCCTTGCTGATGCTCATGAAAGCACCGCCGGTTTGATAGGCGAGTAGCCAATATGCGATGGACGCGTAATAGTCGCCTTCCATTGGATACAACAGAATATTTACAGTCACGCCGGAGGGCACAACATCAATCGCTTCATAATGATATTTCAGTCTTTCGGCACCGGTCACCATGCCACGGGCCGCGTCTGGTGAATTCATTGTCGGCAACCCGTCGACAAGAATGATGACGTTGTCAGGGAGCGGGTTCAGGCTGTTTATGACCTCGTACGCCGACTTCATATTGGTGCCTTCCTCTGGCACCGTGCGGCGCAGGATACGAATCGCTTCATCGAGCTGCTCGCCCTCGCCTACCTCCAGCCAGACTCCCTCGCTGCCATCCAGTACGGGCTTGGCCTCCGTATTGAACGTGTAGATCTGGAATTTACTGGTCGGCGGAAATTGCGCCGAGAGCCAGTCAACACTGGCAACGGCCTGGCGCCATTTCAGCGAACGAAGTTTCACTTCATCGGGCATATTGCGACGTCGCAGAATATTAATGATTTTGCGATCCAGCATGCTTGCTGATGCATCGACCAGGACCAGGATGCGATCGCCGCCAACCCTGAGTCCGGTCAGATACTGGCGATCGCCGTCGCCCGTGAATGTTCGGACACGCTCTCCTTCGCCTTCTTTTTCCGCCAATGCAAGCAGCCGTTTCTTTTCCTCTTCCAGAGACTCAATATCAGACTGCAGCTTCTCGACCCGCTCGATTTTCGCCAGGGTTTCCGAA
>Ga0164313_10002376_pt1 | contig 16915 bp, 19 predicted proteins | sample GuaBasSedimGuay4_FD_113735 | JGI IMG/M metagenome (GOLD analysis project Ga0164313, IMG submission 113735) | Subseafloor sediment microbial communities from Guaymas Basin, Gulf of California, Mexico - Guay4, Core 4569-4, 0-3 cm | ecosystem: Environmental > Aquatic > Marine > Hydrothermal vents...
CCTTATTAAAATCTTTGCATCTTCAAGTAGTTTGGGTATATTTAAGATCGCTATTATAGATGATGTAATAAAAATATCTCAATAGTATTTTGGGATGTTTGGGTATAAGTGCTTGCATAAAGTTATTGAAGAGGTAGAATTAAACTTCTATTATTAGATGGACTTTTTTCTGGTGAATTTACAGATCGAATCATGGGCAGCAATTGCCCCTAACCTTAAATCGCAACAAGATTGGCAGCAATGGTTACAATCACCAGAACTCATTGATACTCCCTTAGCTAAACAGCCATTAAAACAAATTCCGCCTTTATTACGTCGTCGCTTTGGCACATTAGGAAAATGTGCTTTAGGGGCTATTTTACAGATTGTAGATGAACAAGCGATCCCCAGTATTTTTGCCTCACAACATGGTGATACAACACTCACATTGTCTTTATTAGAAGCAATGGGCAAACAGCAAGATATGTCGCCAACAGGTTTTAGTTTGGCTGTGCATAATGCGATCAGTGGCTTATTTTCTATTGCACGCAAAGATACCAGCGCAACCACCTCGATTGCAGCGATGGAGGGTTTGATTATGCAGACCTTATTCGAAGCTATGGGGCAGTTACAAGATACTGATCGGGTGCTTTGTGTGATCTATGATATGCCACTTCCTGAACTTTATAAGCCTTATAGTCAGAGTGTGCCTTTCCCCTGTGCGATTGCGATGATTTTAAGGAAATCAGATAAGCCTGATGGCGATACTATTACAGTGAGTGTGGCGGAAGGTGAAACACCACATTCATCGGCACTTTCAGGTGTCTTAGATTGTGAATACTTTCATTTTATTGAATTGCTCACTGGCATGACATCACAAATAACAATGTCAGTAAATGGTGTGAATTGGCAAGTTATAAGACAGTCGCCAATATGATTTGGGCAAGAATCAATAAAGTATGGCGCATTTTTACCACAGGATTGAGTTTCTTCTTGTTTGGTGTGGGTGGCTTGATTATTCCGCTTATTGTAGTGCCATTATTGTATTTATTCTCTGGCGGCAAATTACAACGTGAAAAGAATGGTCAATTGTTTATTCATTATTCATTCAAACTTTTTATTTGGATCATGAAAATATTAGGTGTATTAACTTATCATGTTGGTCATATTGATAAACTAAAAAATGCGAAGTTAATTTTAGCCAATCACCCGTCATTATTAGATATTGTTTTTTTAATATCTATTGTGCCCAATGCAACATGTGTCGTGAAAGGTAAACTGCTTAAAAATCCTTTTATGTTAGGCGCGATAAAAGTAGCAGGCTATATTGTGAATAGTGATGATCCTGATGCTGTTATAAAAGGGGCGGCAAAGGCATTTGATAATGGGCAAGCTTTGATTGTCTTTCCCGAAGGTACAAGAACAACACCTTTAACAACCCTTAAGTTTAAACGGGGTGCAGCCAATGTGGCAGTGCGCACGCAGGCAGATATCACGCCTATTTTAATGAGTTGCAAACCTACTACATTAACAAAAGGTGAGAGTTGGTATAATGTGCCAGAGAAAAAAATGCATTTTGAAATAACAGTAGAAAATAGGATTGCGATTACACCTTATTTAGCAGATGATAATGTGATTAAGGCTGTTCGTAATTTAAACCGTGACTTATGTCATTACTTTAATGAGGCAATAGAAAAGAATGAGTGATTTACATCTTGAGATCAAACAAATGATTATTAATAGTTTAGATCTAGAAGATATTGAAGTTGATGAAATTAGTGATAGTGATGCTTTATTTATCGATGGTTTGGGCTTGGACTCAATTGATGCACTTGAGATTGGTCTTGCATTGCAACAGCAATATGGCATTAAATTAAAAGCAGATTCGGAAGAAACACAACAACATTTTGCCAGTGTTAATAGCCTCGTTTCACTTGTTGAAGCGAATAGGACGAAATAAAGGACACTATGATGGTTAATAAACAGGAAGATATTTTTCAAGAAGTCGTCGCTTTATTTGAGAAGCTCTTTGAAATTGAACCCGATACGATTACATTAGAATCAACACTCTATGATGAGTTGGATATTGATAGTATTGATGCGGTTGACTTGGTGATTGAGTTACGAAAAATGACCGGTAAAAAGATTATGCCTGATGACTTTAAATCTGTTCGCACTGTGCAAGATATTGTTGACCAAGTACAAAAACTGCTCAGCGATACTTAATGGCAATATTGCTTAAAATAAGTGTTGTTGTTTTATCGCTCAGTTATCCTTTTTTAGTTTATTGGGGCTTGCAACACTATGATGCACAAGTGTTATTGTTGCTTCTATTGTTGTTTATAAGTATTCGTTGGTTAGTTATAGGCAATGGTATAGCCGAACGAAAAACGATTATTATCACTCTATTATCTGTTGCTATTATTGCAGCTATTTGGGGTGAGCAATTAGGTTTAAAGTTTTATCCTGTTATGATGAATTTAGGGTTTCTGATTTTATTTGTAAGTAGCCTTTATTCACCTCCTAGTATTATTGAACGACTTGCCCGATTGCAAGATCCTAATCTACCTGAAAAAGCTATTGCCTACACCCGTAAAGTAACATGGGTTTGGAGTGGCTTTTTTTTATTGAATGGCAGTGTGGCGGCCATCACGGCATTATGGGCAACAGATAAAGTTTGGATGTTATATAACGGCTTTATTGCCTATATATTGATGGGCTGTTTATTTGCGGGTGAATGGCTTGTTCGCCAAAAGGTGAAACAGCATTGATATGACAAAACTAACTCCCTTAGCAAACTGGCTTAATGAACAGCCAGCACACATCATTGCTACCCATAAAGGTGAGGCTGTCAATACACAGGACTTTGTTGTTCGAGTACAGCAATGGATCACTGTTCTAACACCACAACAAGGTGATCGTTGGGCTGTTTATCATGCTGATTCCTTTGAGTTTTTAGCGATTATTTTTGCTTTATGGCAGTTAAGCCGAACTGCTTGTATTCCTGGTGATAACCGACAAGGTACAACTGCTAAATTATCAAGCCATGTTGCTGGTTTTATTGGTGAATTCCCAAATAGTGATAATGTGATTAAGCTTGATGTTGACGTTGATGTAACACAACAACAATGGCGGCAATTAGATGATGACTTTGTTGCGCTTGAGATCTATACATCAGGCTCAACAGGAGATGCGACTGCAATTAGCAAGACAATCCAACAACTTGACCAAGAAAGCCAAGTGCTTGCCGCTTTATGGGCAAAGCAAACAGATGGTGTTGTATTATCAACTGTGTCACACCAACATCTTTATGGTATGACTTTCCGCTTGTTTTTACCTTTTATATCGGGGCAAGCCTTTGAACGATATATCTGTAATTATTCAGAAGACATTATTCACTATGCACACTATTATTCATGCTTTTCATTGGTGTCTAGCCCCTCACATTTAAGTCGAATGAATATGGAACATGATTGGCAACAAATAGCAGAACGATGTCACGGTGTTTTATCATCAGCCGCACCATTAGCAAGAGAAGATAGCCTTAATGTTAGTCAGTTATTGAATGTGCCTGTTCGTGAAGTTTATGGCAGCTCTGAAACAGGGGCTATTGCATGGCGATGTCAGCAAGAGACTGAACAAGATGCTGCGTGGCAGGCAATGCCAAAGACACAGTTAAGCATAACAGGCGCAGGAACATTAAGTGTACAGTCGCCGTATTCAGCTGATAATAAAGCCTTTATTGTGGCTGATCGCGTAAGCTTTAATGATCAAGGACAGTTTCATTTATTGGGAAGAGAAGACAGTATTGTTAAGGTTGAAGGCAAGCGAGTTTCTCTCACGGCTATTGAACAATTACTATTAAAAAACAGTTTAATTGAGGATGTGAAAGCGATTGTACTTGAGCGACAACGGGTTGAAGTTGTGATTGTGGCAAGCTTAACAACAGAAGGTGAAAACTATCTCGATACACAAGGGCGAAAAGCAGTAATAGCAATATTAAAAGCTATTTTGGCAGGGGCATTTGAGGCTGTTGTTTTGCCAAGACGTTGGCGTTTTGTCGCAGAGATGCCTTATAACGAGCAAGGGAAGTTACCGCTGGTGGAATTAAAAACATTATTTGATAAACAAGCCGTGACGAAGCCAGTTATTTTGCAGAAACAATGGGATGATGATGTCTATAATATGACTATCTTAATTCCCAAACAGTTGATTTATTTTGAGGGGCATTTTCAAGATAATCCTATTTTGCCCGGCGTGGTTCAAATTCATTGGGCTGAGTTGTTTGGCAGAGAGTTATTTGCCATTACAGACAAGTTTAAACAGTTAGAAGTCATTAAGTTTCAGCGGCTTATTTTGCCAGAAGATAGCGTAAAGATGAGTTTAAGCTATGATGATAAAAAACGATTAAGCTTTAAATATGCATCAGAAAAAGGTGTTCATGCCAGCGGGAGAATATGTTTTGGATAAGCATCAATACTTTAATTCAGCTATTTTGATTCCAGTTTATAACCATGAAGAAGCTATTGCGATTACCTTAGAAAAAGTCTTAGTTTATGGCGTTCCTGTTTTATTGGTTGATGATGGCAGTGATGAAGCTTGTCAGCAAGCATTAGAAAAGTTAAGGATACAATATGCGATTGTTGATTTACTTCGATTAGAAAAAAATGGCGGCAAAGGGGCGGCGGTTAAACAAGGCTTTAGACATTTATTAGCAGGTGGCTATAGCCATGCACTGCAAATTGATGCTGATGGTCAACATAATATCGCTGATTTACCTTCATTTTTTGAACTAAGTCAACAAGCACCAGCAAGTATTATTTGTGGTTATCCTATTTATGATGAATCTGTCCCTAAACTACGTTATTACAGTCGCTATTTAACCCATATATGGGTGTGGATTAACACACTTTCTTTTGAGATTAAAGATAGTATGTGTGGTTTTAGAATGTATCCCCTGCAACAAATAGTCACATTGTTAAACCAAGAATATTGTGGTGATCGTATGGACTTTGATAGTGAGATTATGGTGCGCTGGTTATGGCGTGATGGCAAAATAAAAGGCATAGCCACCAAGGTGAGTTATCCTATTGATGGGGTGTCACACTTTAATGCCTTCCATGATAATGTATTGATCTCTTGGATGCATACACGGTTATTTTTTGGCATGTTACGCCGATCTCCTATCTTATTATGGCGTAAGTTCAATGGCTAAATCACCACATTGGTCAACATTAGGCGAAAGCAGCACGATAATCGGCATTAAAATATTATTGTTGATGTATACATTGTTTGGTCGCTGGGGCTTTCGGCTGATTTTATATCCTGTTATGACTTATTATTATTTAAGCCAAACACGCGCCAGAAAGGCATCAAGCTATTATTTGCAACGGCTTCGACCTTTTTTAGATCCAGCACAACAAGAGCATATTTCATCATTTAAACACTTTATTATGTTTGGTGAGATCTTATTAGATAAGTTCTTAGTTTGGATGGGCAAGATAAAGTTAGAAGATGTTGTATTTGAAACGCCAGCAACATTCGATATGATTGATAATGCCCAACAAGGGAGCATTATCATTGTTTCACATTTAGGTAATACGGAAGTATGTAGTGCTTTGGCACATCAGTTCCCTGATTTAAAGTTAACTGTTTTAGTGTTTACTCAACATGCGCTGAAATTTAATAATTTATTAAAAAAGGTGAATGATAGCCCCCGTATTGAATTATTACAGGTGACTGAAATGACACCTGAAGTGGCAATGAAACTATCAGAATGCATTGAACAAGGCGAACATATTGTTATTGCAGGAGATAGAACACCAGTAACAGGGCAAGGGCGTGTTTCAGATGTCGCCTTTTTAGGCGAAACTGCCGCCTTGCCGCAAGGGGCATTTATTCTGGCAAACTTGTTGAAATGTCCTGTTTATTTGATGTTTTGTTTGAAACAACAAAAACAGTATCATATCTATCTTGAGTTATTTGCCAAGCAGTTTAAATGCAAGCGTAAAGAGCGTGAACAATATGTTAATACGGCGGTTCAGCAATATGCTCATAGATTAGAATATTATTGTATGAAAGCACCATTACAGTGGTTTAACTTCTTTCCTTTTTGGCATGGACAATAAAATAATGAAGGCTGAAACAATTATTGAGATCCCTTTTCATGATGTCGATGTGATGCGAGTGGCATGGCATGGTCACTATGTTCGTTATATGGAAATTGCCCGCTGTGTTTTATTAGATCAGATTGATTATAACTATCCCCAAATGGAAGCGTCAGGTTATGCTTGGCCGGTGATTGATATGCGGATACGTTATGCCCATCCTCTACGATTTCAACAGAAAGTACGCATTAAAGTTGAGTTGGTTGAATGGGAAAATCGCCTAAAGATGAACTACATCTTTGAAGATGTTGAAACAGGCAAGCGGCTGACTAAAGCTTATACCGTGCAAGTAGCGGTTGATATGGCAAAAGGTGAAATGCTCTATGCTTCCCCCGATGTTATTTATCATAAATTAGGGCTTGAGCCTTAATGCGTTATTTATTGATATTTATTTTATGTTTACCTTTTTCAGTCTATGCCGAACTTAGTTTCAAGCAATTAGAAGCGATTTCAACAACACCTGAAAAACTGCAAGGTTCATTTAAACAAGAAAAATATCTAAGCCATTTAGAGGTAAGTTTAAACTCATCAGGCACATTTTCTTATCAACGTGGACTCGCCATTCATTGGTATACACTTGAGCCGATTCAGAACGAATTGATCATGACAGAAAATAGTATTATCAATCGACAAGGTGATAAAGAACTGGTCAATTTAGATGGCAGATCAAACCCTGCTATTGCTTTGCTAAGTGAGATCTTCTTTGCTGTTTTAACGGCGCAATGGCAACAGCTTGCCAGTCATTTTGAACTTTCTGGTGAAGAAAATGGCAAGCAATGGCGTGCTGAGTTAATCCCTAAAGATAAGATGATCAATCAGTTTGCCGATAAGATAGTCTTGCGGGGTGATAGTTTGTTGCGAGAGATCGTTTTATATGAAAGTAATGGCGATCATACGACGATTCATTTTGATGATTTACAGTAATGAATAAGCAGTTTAAAATCCTGAAATCACTTGCCATAATATGGCTGTTATTTGTTGTTGTAATAAGTATTTTAGCCATGCAACGTGGTACAGGTTTTGATAGTAGCATCATGACTTTATTGCCCAAGTCACAACAAAATAGTAATGTGCAAAATGCCACACAACAGATGACTGAACGGTTTTCTAAGCGGTTATTACTTTTACTTTCTGCGGAAGATGAGCATGATGTTCGGCAAGCTGTTGCTGAGTTAGCAACACGGTTGGCAACAATGCCAGAAGTTGCCGAAGTAACATGGCAAGTCAATGTCGATGAACTGACACAATCTCAACAACAATCTTTTCCTTATCGTTTTGCTGTACTTGATCCTACCGTTCGAGCGCAGTTGTTAAATAAAGACTTTGAGGAGATAAAAACACAGGCTTTACTCAATTTATATAGTCCAATCAATATGGGGCAGACCAAGCTTATTGAAGATCCTTTTGGCTTATTTTCTGTATTGAGTTTAAACCGTAAAAATGATCTTAATATTCAAGTATCACACACATTATTAAAAGTAACGAACAGCCAACAACCCAGTTATCTTATATTACTAACATTGGCTGACGATCCCTTTTCTCCAGCATTACAAAATAGTTTACTAACCGTTATTACTTCATATCAAGAACAGTTCAATAATAAGGGTATAGATCTAACAATGTCGGGCATGTTGTTGCACGCCGCCGTAGGTGCAGAACAAGCTAAACAAGAGATAACAACTATAGGTTTAGGATCATTATTGGGTATCATCATCATGATCTTATTGGTTTTTCGTCAGCTTAAACCTTTATTATTGATGTTGTTTGCCATCAGTATTGGCTGTATCTCTGCCACCGCAGTGACCATAATGGTATTTGAACGTGTTCACCTTATTACCTTGGCTTTTGGTGCGGGCTTGGTGGGTGTGTCAGTTGATTATGCCTTGCATTTTCTATGTGAACGACGTGTTAGAACAGCAGATACGATTATGAGCAAGATAATGCCAGGTTTGATCTTAGGTTTGTTTTCAAGTGTATTGGCTTATGCTGCCCAAGGGTTTGCTCCCTTTCCTGGTTTGCAACAAATGGCGGTGTTTTCGGTAGTAGGTTTGTCTTCGGCATGGCTAACTGTTGTATTGTGGTTTCCCTTAATAACAAGCAATGATCAGCTGTCGCCATTGATTATGGCGAGTAAGTTGGATCTTCTTAGGCAAAAAATGCCACGATTAGAAAAGCATCCAATCATGATTGGTGGATTATTGTTATTGCTTGTTTTCCTAGCGGTTAATAGTCTATCGAAGAATAGTAATATTGATGATATTCGTTTATTACAAACCTCACCAGCACATTTATTAGAACAAGAAAAAGCAGTTCAACAGCAGTTGGCGGCAAGCAGTAGTTCACAATTTATGCTGATTCAAGCTAAGACAATGGAACAATGTTTGCAAAAAGAAGAGCAACTGCACCCTTTGTTTAACAAGCTTGTTGCGACAGGTTTAATGGGCGGCTACCAGTCATTATCAGCTGTTTTGCCTTCATTACAACGTCAAACAGAAAACCAGCATTTAGTGACACAGTTATATGAACATAAATTAGAAAACTTTTATGATGAAATTAACTTGCCTCAAAGTGTGTTGTTAGATGCTCAAACACAGATGAAGCTAGCGACAAGTCAAATGTTGACACCACAAATATGGCAACAACAGTTGGGGCATACAATGTGGCAAGACTTGATGGTGTCAGATCACCAGCAAGGTGCAGCCACTTTAATTCGTTTTAAAGGTGAGTTAACTCAAGATGCTAAACAACAGTTACAGGTATTATCAGATAATGATAATGAAGTCTTATTTGTTGATCAAGTTCAAGCACTATCAGACTTGCTGGGTAATTATCGAAGCGAGGTGATTAACTGGGTGATGCTGGCCTATTTAATTGTTTTTTTAGTGCTTTTTATGCGTTATAAACGACAAGTTTGGCGAATTGTATTGCCACCATTATTAGCATCTATATTCACTTTGGCGGTATTAGTTCAACTTGAACAAGGCATCAACCTATTCCACCTAATGGCATTGATATTGGTGTTAGGTATCGGTTTGGATATGGGGATATTCTTAACTGAAACACGAGATGCGGCACATACATGGCTGGCAGTATCATTGTCGGCATATACCAGTTTATTAGCCTTTGGCTTGTTAGCTTGGAGTGATACGCCTGTTTTACATCATTTTGGCTTAACTGTTTTATTGGGTTTAAGTTTTATTTGGCTATTAGTACCGCTTATGAGAAAAGAGCAAACAAGGAGATATGAATGATTATTCCACAAGGACAGTTTGATATTGTCATTATTGGCGCAGGGCCTTCAGGTGCTGTTGCATCAGCCTTATTGAATAAAAAAGGTTATCGCATTTTAGTGTTAGAAAAAACCCACTTTCCTCGTTTTTCAATTGGCGAGAGTTTATTGCCACAATGTATGGAAATACTTGAACAAGCAGATATGTTAGAAGCCGTAACTGAAGCTAAATTCCAATTCAAAAATGGCGCAGCATTTACCTGTGGTGAACACTATGAGTTCTTTGATTTTAGAGAAAAGTTTACTGAAGGTTGGGGAACAACCTTTCAAGTACAACGCGATCAATTTGATAAGATCTTGGCAGATACGGCACAGTCACAAGGTGTTGAGATTGTCTATGGACAAACCGTAACGGCTTATGACGAAGGTGTGAATGATGTCGCCATTACCGCAGAGAATGAACAAGGTGAGACTTATACTGTAACAGCAAAATTTGTTTTAGATGCCAGTGGCTTTGGTCGTGTTCTGCCACGGTTATTAGGTTTGGAACAAGCATCTAACTTGATTACGCGTACATCGTTATTCACCCATATAGAAGATAATATTAGTGATAAAGATTATGACCGAAATAAAATCTTGATTGCTGTTCATCCAGAGCATAATGATATTTGGTATTGGTTAATTCCATTTAGCAATGGGCGCGCCTCCGTTGGTGTGGTTGCACCACAAGCATTTTTGAATGATATAGAGGGGGATAATGAACAACAATTAAGAGCGCTTATCAATCAAGAATATCGTTTGTCACAGTTATTAACAAGTGCAAAGTTTGATACAAGAATAGGTAAGATTGAGGGCTATTCATGTGATGTTAAACAATTATATGGACAGCGGTTTGCCTTATTGGGTAATGCGGGAGAGTTTCTTGATCCCGTGTTTTCATCGGGTGTGACGATTGCACTTAAATCAGCCAGTCTGGCGGCAGATGTCCTTGATAGACAGCTATCTGGATATGATCCTGATTGGGATAAAGAATTTACCAAACCTTTAAAGAAAGGGGTTAATACCTTCCGAGAGTTTGTTGAAGGTTGGTATGACGGTCGCTTGCAAGATGTTATTTTCACTGAGGATAAAAGTGAACAGGTGAAACGCATGATCAGTTCAATATTAGCAGGTTATGCTTGGGATGTTGAAAACCCTTATGTTAAAAAACCAACACGCCTAACTGCTTTGGCAGCGTTATGTCAGCAAGACTGATTTTTGTAAGTCTATTATTGCTGTTGCTAACAGCTTGTAGTTTGTGGTCAAAACAGGTTGTTGAACCAGAAAACTTGATATTGTTGCCGCCTGAACAAGGGGCTGTCTCATCAATACTCAAACAAGTGGTAACATTGACAGCCAATAATGAATCAAGCCAGTTTTTAGTGATCAGCAAGTTTGAGCAACAGCAGATAAAAGTGGTGGTATTATTAGCAACAGGACAAACATTGTTAACCCTAGATTATGATGGAAAAGCACTTAAACAGACAGTATCTGCTGATATTGACCTGCCAGCAGAAGAGATGTTGGCAATGATGCAATTTGCCTTGTGGCCCGAACAGTCGTTAAAGGATAACTATACAATTGATAAGGGCTGGCACTTAGATATCAATCAACAACAGCGGGTATTATCCAATTATTCAGGAAAATTACTCTCGGTGAATTATCAAGAAGATACGATGATTGAACATCATCGACATCATTATCAATTATTGATCCATACCTTAGAGCGCAAAGCATTATGAGTAAACAAAAATGTTATCTTAATGCGATGGGTATACTCTGCTCGGCAGGTGGTTCGGCAAGTGAAGTGAAGGCAAGTTTATTGGCTCAAAAGACAACATTGACCATGACCGCTAAATTAAGTGCTGATAATAAAACACAACTGCCATTAGGACTTTACCAAGGTGATTTACCGACTATTCCTTTAACAGATAAAAAGTGGCAAAGTCGTAATAATCAATTCGCTTTGGCAGTGTCAAATCAAATTCAAGTTGAAGTTGACGATGCACTTGCCCAATTTGGTGCTGAACGGGTTGCCGTGATCATTGGCACCAGTACATCGGGTATTGCTGAAAGTGAAGCCGCTATTGCCCAATGGGCTAATACAGAGAGTATTCCCAATAACTATGATTATGGTTTACAAGAGATGGGTGCAACAGCTCAGTTTGTGGGTCAAGTTCTAGGTGTTAAAGGACCTTGTTATGGTATTTCTACAGCGTGTTCTTCTGGGGCAAAAGCCTTGGCAACAGCAAGACGACTGATTGATGCTGATATCTGTGATGCGGTTATTGCGGGTGGTGTTGATACATTATGCCAATTAACAGTACATGGTTTTTCATCACTTGAAGCTGTGAGTAATACTTTTTGCCAACCTTTTAGCCAGGATAGAACAGGTATTAATATTGGTGAAGGTGCGGCTTTATTCTTAGTCACAAACTCGCCGAAAGGTGTGGAGCTGGTGGGCGTGGGTGAAAGTAGTGATGCACATCATATTTCAGCACCTGATCCAACAGGTGCAGGGGCAATACGTTGTATGACTGCCGCATTAGATGACGCAAGTTTAATAGTACAAGATATTACCTATGTGAATCTACATGGCACAGCAACAGCATTGAATGATCAAATGGAATCTATCGCCATGAATACAGTATTTGGAGAACATACATTATGTAGTTCGACTAAGCCTTTTATCGGACATACACTAGGAGCAGCAGGTGCCGTTGAAGCGGGGATTTGTTATTTAACATTAGCAGAAGATGCCGACTACTTTTTACCTATTCAATTAGGTGATGGTGACTATGATACTGCATTGCCGAAGATCAATTTAGTGGACTCAAATGATGTATTAACACAACCTTTAGACTATGTATTAAGCAACTCTTTTGCCTTTGGTGGCAACAATATATCGTTGATATTGGGACGGATAAAATGACGGTATTTGATATTGCTGATCTTGTTCCACATTCAGGTACAATGAGTTTATTAGATCGTGTTGTCGCCTATGGTGATGATTGGCTAGAAGCAGAAGTTATTATTAAGCCTGAGTCATTCTTTATTGATGAAGAAGGTGTGCCTGCATCAGTAGGCTTAGAGTATTTAGCACAAGCAATTGCCGCTTATTCTGGCGTACAAGAACAAGTAAAAGGCGGCAAGCCTAAACTTGGTTTTTTACTGGGAACACGCAAGTATCAATGTTCGACTGATTATTTTAAACTAGGTCAAATATTACGTTTAAAAGTGGTTTGTGAAATGCAGGCCGAAAATGGACTTCATATTTTCCAATGTGTTTTATCAGGACAAGATAATGTTGAAGCAACAGCAAGGTTGAATGTGTTTCAACCGGATGATGCTGATAAGTTTTTAAAGGATATGACAATATGACAAATACTGTTTTAGTAACAGGATCAAGCCGTGGAATTGGCAAAGCCATTGCCCTGCGTTTAGCACAAGATGGCTATGATATTGTGTTACATTGTCGAAACAATTTAGTACAAGCGGAACAGGTTGCTGATGAGATAAAGTTGATAGGACAAACGGTTCGAACATTACAATTTGATATTGCAGATCGTGATAAAGCTAAAACTATATTAGAACAAGATATGGAAGCGTTTGGTGCTTATTATGGTGTGGTATGCAATGCAGGTGTAACACGAGATAATGCCTTTCCTGCTATGCCTGCAGATGAATGGGATCTCGTTATTGATACTAATTTAGATGGCTTTTATAATGTTCTTCACCCGATTATTATGCCGATGGTTCGGCGACGAAAACCTAGTAGAATTATAACAATGTCATCTGTTTCAGGTGAAGTTGGCAACCGAGGTCAAGTCAATTATAGTGCGGCAAAAGCAGGTATTATCGGGGCGACAAAAGCCTTGGCAATTGAATTAGCCAAGAGAAAGATCACTGTGAACTGTGTTGCACCTGGTTTGATTGATACTGAAATGATGGCAACAGTACATATGGATGAAGCCTTAAAAATGGTGCCAATGAAACGGGTGGGTAAAGTGGAAGAAGTGGCCGCAACAGTGAGTTTTTTAATGTCAGAAGATGCGGCCTATATTACGCGGCAAGTTATCTCGGTGAATGGTGGAATGTATTAAATGACCCAATCAGCAAAAAGAGTAGTTGTAACAGGCATGGCAGGTTTTTCACCCATTGGTAATGATTGGTCAACAATTCAAGCTAACTTGCAAGCGATGAAAACAGGTATTGCCTATATGGATGACTGGGATAAATATGAAGGTTTAAATACCCGATTAGGCGCACCCGTTTTAGACTTTGAAATGCCTGCACATTATAAACGTAAAGACTTACGAAGTATGGGGCGAGTAGCACAGTTGGCTGTTCGCAGTGCTGAATTAGCATTAGAAAATGCAGGTCTATTAGGTGATCCTTTATTAACAAGTGGCGATATGGGCGTATCATTTGGCTCTTCGGCAGGTGATACTGAAGCGATTGCTGACTTTGGTAATATGTTGCTGAACTATTCATGTGACGGTTTGAATGCCAACTCCTATATCAAAATGATGGCACATACATCACCCGTGAATATAGGTATTTATTTTGGCCTACAAGGTCGGGTTTATACCACGTCAAGTGCCTGCACCTCAGCAAGTCAAGGTATTGGTTATGCCTATGAAGCGATTAAACATGGGCAACAAATAGCCATGGTTGCTGGTGGTTGTGAACGACTATGTGCCAGTGAAGCCGCGGTGTTTGATACCTTATATGCTACCAGTATTCGTAATGATGAAGCACATTTATCACCGCGACCATTTGATGCGGATCGAGATGGCTTAGTGATTGGTGAAGGCAGTGGTACTTTTATTCTTGAAGAATTAGAACATGCTCAAGCACGTGGGGCTAAAATTTATGCCGAATTAGTCGGCTTTGCCACCAACTCTGATGGTAGTCATATCACTCAACCCTTGTCAGAGAAAATGGAACAAGCTATGCGATTATCTTTGCAAGATGCGGGTTTGCAGGCAGATGATATTGGTTATATTAGTGCTCATGGCACAGCGACAGATCGTGGTGATATTGCCGAAAGCCAGGCAACAGCTAGAGTATTCGGTAGCTCAACAGCCATTAGTTCACTCAAGAGTTTTACTGGTCATACCCTAGGTGCATGTGGTGTATTAGAAGCGTGGACAGCCATTGAAATGATGAACAGTAACTGGTTCCATGCCACGGCTAACCTTGATAATGTTGATCCTGCCTGTGGTGATCTTGACTATATTATGCAAACAGGTCGGCAGATTGAAACTGAGTATGTAATGAGTAATAACTTTGCATTTGGTGGTATCAATACATCATTAATATTTAAACGATTTTCTTAAAGTGAGACCTTTGCACGAGTCGTCTTTTTCGCCATGGCGGCGTTAAAAATAGTCTCAAAATGCTCATTTACACCAGTAAACTACGCTTTTTCGACTATTTTGCCTTGCTATGACAAAAAATACTTATCGTGCAAAGGTCTCAAAGTGATTGTTGTAGTTCGGTAGCTGTTTTAAGGATCTTGGCTGATTGAAAAATAAACTGCCAACGTTTGCCACCTTTTTGTCGCCAGAGTATGGTGGCACGAATACCTGCTAATAATAGGGCGCGGACTCTATTAACATTATCAGCTTGTTGTAAGTATTGTGGATCACCATTCACTTGAATACGTGGGCTGAGTTCACTGACAGTTTGATGGTAAATATCGGCAAAATGGGCAATAACTTGTGGGCTATTGATGGTGCCGAAATAGTCTATTTTAGCATTAGCTTGGTCAATTTCGTGGCCAATTAAATCAAGCATTTCGGGTTGTTTGGCAAGTCGGCGTTCTAAATGCAATAGGCTGATCACGATACGCAATACTTGTACATTTTGTTTGCTTTTATCTTTTGATAATTGCTTGTTAAGTTGTATTAAGCCTGATTCTAGTTGACTTAAACTGCCATAGACTTGTTCTGTTGTTGCCGCTTCGGTGGCGACCAAACTGTTTAATACTGTTTCAAAATCAGCTTGATCTATTTGACCTGTTTCGGCAATTTGTTGCACTAAGGTAATGGCTTGCAATAAGCCTGCAAGGGCAATAGTGCGATCTCGTTCACGACTTACTTTACTCATGGATGAATACCGGGTGCATCGGTGCTAACAATAATACCGCCACCTAAACAATCATCATCAATATAAAACACCACCGATTGCCCCGGAGTAACGGCACGTTGTTGTTGTTCAAACTCAACATGAATAAAGCCTTCATCATCTTGAGTGATAATACAGGCTTGATCGGGTTGGCGATAACGTGTTTTAGCCATTGCTTTACAAGGCAATGTGGGTGGCTCACCTGCTACCCAAGAGAGTTGTTCGGCTTTGAGTGTTTGACTATGCAACCACGGATGATCACCTTGCACGACATAGAGTATTTTATTGGCCATATCTTTGCCCGCAACAAACCAAGGTTCGCCCGAACTATCTTTACGACCGCCAATACCCAAACCTTGCCGTTGTCCTAAGGTGTAATACATTAGCCCTGAATGTTGCCCAATAACTTCGCCTTCAGGTGTGTGCATTTCACCGGGTTGGGCAGGAATATATCGCCCCAAAAACTCACGGAAACGACGTTCGCCAATAAAACAAATACCAGTACTGTCTTTCTTATCGTGAGTAATAAAGCCTGCTTGTTCGGCTATTCTTCTTACTTCGGGTTTAGGCAGTTCACCTAATGGAAAGAGGGTGCGAGAGAGTTGGTCTTGCCCTAATGTATATAAGAAATAGCTTTGATCTTTATTATGATCTAAGCCTTTGAGAAGATGAAACTGTTCGTCACGTTGTTCAACACGGGCATAATGTCCCGTGGCAATCATATAGCCGCCGAGTTGCAAGGCATGATCTAAAAAAGCTTTAAACTTGATTTCACGATTACATAAAATATCAGGGTTAGGGGTGCGACCTGCTCGATATTCATCTAAGAAGTTTTTGAACACAAAGTCCCAATAGGCTTCGGCAAAGTTAGCTTCGTGAAAGGGGATGTCGATCTTGTCGGCAACTGAGTTGGCATCATCACGATCTTCGGCAATAGTACATTCGCTTTCTTCGGCGAAGTCTACCCAGTTTTTCATGAAAAGACCTTCAACATCAAAGCCTTGCTGTTGTAGTAACAAGGCGGCAACAGAAGAATCTACACCGCCAGATAGACCGACGACAACTTTGTTTTGTTCTGACATAATATTTCTAAAATTAAAGATTAAGGGGTTTTAAGAAGACTTATAACGAGACGAACTTGAGGCTCTATTAACTTTACGTCGGGGTGAAGTCTTTTTTGAATCGACTGATTTTATCATGGACGTGAGTTCAGGTGGCAGAGAAATCTGTCGCCATTGTTCTGAATCAAGTTTATCTAAAGTCCAATCACCAATAGCATAACGAATAAGGCGTAAAGTCGGATGACCAATAGCCGCTGTCATGCGACGAACCTGACGGTTTTTGCCTTCAGTAATTTTAAGCTCAAGCC
>Ga0164313_10002377_pt1 | contig 16911 bp, 16 predicted proteins | sample GuaBasSedimGuay4_FD_113735 | JGI IMG/M metagenome (GOLD analysis project Ga0164313, IMG submission 113735) | Subseafloor sediment microbial communities from Guaymas Basin, Gulf of California, Mexico - Guay4, Core 4569-4, 0-3 cm | ecosystem: Environmental > Aquatic > Marine > Hydrothermal vents...
CCTATAAAAGAGTCCAACACCGATAACAACAAACCATCCCCCAAAAAAAACGACTTGTTATCTACCCAAGTGCTTCCTCAATCCCTGCAACAACCGAAAGCACCTCATCATACGTCTCCTGCCTCTCTGAAAACGCACTGCCCGCCGCATAAAGCACCTGTTCGCACCGGGCAATAACAGACATCACTTTTTCGCGATTATCGGTGTGAATTGCAAGTGATTCCATCTTGGCAGAAATATTGTGTTTGGAGAGTTCTGAGGCCGGCATCTGGAGCTTGCCGGAAATGTAAGTAAAGAGTGCATCCGATATCGCCTGATAGTATTCCTTTTCAGAAGCTTGTAGCAGTCCCTTCGCATTTTCGAGATACTTCATAGCCCGCATTCGCGCCTCAAGCTTCCGCTTCTCCTCCGGACTGAGCCCCGCGTATGCCCCTTTCTTTTTTTCCTCTCGCACCACAAATCCCAGATAGAAAAACGGCGCGATACAAAGTGCGTAGAAAAGAGGACTGAATACAAATATCGGAGTGGCCTTTTTTAATTTATCAGGTGACTGAAGCGGATGTAATTCTACTCCTTCAGATTCACTATTGATCTCTGCCAAAATACCCTTTACACCTGACCCTTGCTTCACATTGATTGTGACAGGTTTTGCACGCATAGTTTCGTAACGTGCACTATCAGAATTAAAATATACAAAATCAATATTAAACGTCCTCACTCCTGCCTTTCGTGGGATCATAAGATATTCCACGGTGCGGCGATTGATGATCACTCCGCGTTCGTCCTGGGACTTATCTGTTTTAATTCGTGGTTCATAAATCTCGAAATACTCGCTCAGATAATCCAGTGTCGGCACTGACCATCGCTTTCCGTCTCCGTCACCGGCTATCTGGAGCGTAAGAGTAAGGGCGTCATCGGTCGTCAGCTTACTTGGCTTCGTACGTACGGCAATAGCATAATGCCCCACTGCCCCGGTAAAGGACTCAGGCTGTGGCTCTGGCAGTGGCAAGACTTCAAATGTCAGCGTATTCGTTGTCAGAGTCTTTGGGATCGTCCTGTTATTAAAAAAAAAGCTACGTCTATTGTCCTTAACTCCGATCCCTATGTTGACAATAAATGGTTCAATATGAAAGATTCCTGTCTTTTTTGGAAAAAGCGCGATCGACTTTAGCGTTTGCACTTTGTATTGCACTCCATCAATCAATTCAGTATGCGCCTTGGCACCAAAATCCTTGACATATCTGTAGTGAAATCCATCATACGAATCCTCCTTAATGACATTATAATTCCTGATACTCACCGCGGTATAAATGTTATACTCAATCCGTACTTGCTGTCCCGAGTAGATACTTGAAGTATCCATCTCCGCGCGGATAAACACCTGCTCATCTGTTGGCATGACCGTCCCCTGTACAGCACTGCCTGGCTTACCTTTTATGACTTCTATTTCAACAGGATTGGACTTAAGGGTTCGGTTACCCACCTGAATCGTTGCCGGATCAATTCTAAACTTACCGGCCTTTTCTGCCATCAGAATAAACCTGTAGCTGACTGATGAGGTCCGCCTGCCATTCATTATTTGAATTGAGGTCTCCGTACTTGGCCCCGATACGACTTGGAAATTCTTAAAATCCGGATATTTGATATTCTTGCCATCGGCGTTCTGGACGACATACCTGAGATTGAATACCCCATTTTCAAGTACTTGTGACACGTCAGTTTTTGCATAGAACATCTCCGACTGTGCAGTAGCACAAGCCAAAGAGAAGGCAAAAACAAGAAATGAAACAATAATCCGCATACCCTTTAAAACTTCTTTATCGTTCTTTTTGCCTTCTCCTCCGCCTTTGGTGCAGTATCTATTTGCTCATACTTCTTCCCAATTTGATGCGGTGGCTGGACAATCCCCTCTGGATTAGGCAGCACAATGATATCAATGGGCGGTGCTTCAAGACTCACCTCATCAGTGATTAAATATGCAGGCGGGATTGTGTAATTACCGATATTCGGCGGTTCAATATAATATGTATAAGACGCACTCTGGCTCATTTCTCCGCTGACAAAGCTCATCTGCGTAGAGGTGTTTGGCCCGCCGACAATGTGATGGCGTTCTAGTTTCGGTGGGTCAAAACTATTTGCAGGGGCATTTTCGATCGTGTATTTCAATTCGAAATAATTGCCCGCCAATAAGGTATCACCGCTAATTTCGACCGTCAGTTTCACGTCCTGTGCCTGCCCGATCAGGGCGATTATTGCGAATATGCCTGTCGATAATATTGCCTTTATTCCATTCATCTATTAAAATGATCCTGTCACCCAGTTGGGGTTTAATCCCACATCCCGACTCACCAATCCTTCTTCGTCTTCCTCGGTTTCGCACTCGCCTTTCTCAATTTCTCTTGCACCTTCTGATCTTCGGCCTCAATGATCCGAAGCAGTTCTTCGGCCTCTTCTTTTGTCAACTCATCCTGACTCTCCTCTGACGGCTCTGGCTCCTGCTCCTCTTCCTGCTTGCCCTCCTCTTGCTCCTCTTGCTCTTGTTCTTGCTGCTCTTGTTCTTCGTCGTTTTCTTCTTGCTCGTTGCTTTCCTGCTGCTGCTGTTGTTGCTCTTGTTGTTGCTGTTGCAATTGTTGCAATGCCAATGTCAGGTTCTTTTTCGTTTCCAGGTCGTTCGGGTCGACTTTCAAAGCTTTGATATACGATTCCACACTTTTATCAAACTTCTGAGATTGCATATATGTATTGCCAAGATTGTACAATGCTCTTGATTGCAATAGCGGATCGTCGGTTATGGCTGCAGCCTGTTCGTATTGCCTGATCGCTTCATCATATCGCTCTTGCTGAAAGATTGAATTCCCGAGGTTATATGTTGCGGTGGCTGATGTTTTTTCTGAATTGGCACGACGATATTCCTCTTCTGCAACGCCGTACTCTCCCTGGTCATACATCAAATCGCCTGAACGTTTATGTTTATGTGCAGATTGTGCGTTTGCTGTAGCAGCAAACAACAAGGTGATTATTGCTATGTATATTATTCTACGCATGTCTATTATTATGTCACCCCTTTGGGGTTGTAATTTCTTTTTATCACTGCCTTCTATTATCATGTCACCCCTTTGGGGTTGTAATTTCTTTTCATTGCTGTCTTCTATTATCATGTCACCCTTTCAGGGTTCTCCGTTTATCCTCGTCAGACATAAACGCTCTTATCCGTAATTTACAATTCATTATCTCCTCCCTGCCTTGCCAAATCTTCATTAGACAATGCACTCCTCAACCCCTCCCTACCTGCGCCAGAGCTGTGGCAGACAACGCACTTCTCAACTCCTTCACTCCTCAACTCCTTCACTCCTTCACTCCTCCACTCCTCCACTCCTCCACTCCTCAACTCCTCAACTCCTTCACCCTATTTCCAATCATGCGCTCTGCAAAAAACAGGAGAATTGCGGCCAAAAGGAAGTACTGGTAATAGCTTTTATAATCTTTAAACGCACGCTGCTCCATTTCTCGTTTCTCAAGGCCCTCCATTTTTATCAGCATATCGTCAATCACATCCTGACCGTCCAGTATGGAATACAATCGGCCATTCCCTTCCTGGGCGAGTTGACGCAAAAAAGTCTCATTCACTGCGGTGCGCACGGGATTGCCATTTTCGTCTCGTTTGACGTCCTCTCTTCCATCTATTTCCATGGGAATAAAATCCCCTTCGGTTGTGCCCACACTGATGATAAAAGGAACGAGGCCGGCCTCACGCGCCTTTTGCATTTCCTCAATCGCTCCGTCTTCGTGATTTTCCCCATCAGTGATCAGAAAAAGGGCTTTGTGATGAGGGGCATCTTCTTCGTACGCACGCATCGCGAGTTCTATGGCATCTCCGATTGCTGTTCCCTGTGATGTGGCCAATCGTGGATGTGCACTACGAATAAATAACTCGGCCGAAGCATAATCTGTAGTCAAAGGCATTTGCAAATATGCATTTCCGGCAAATATGATAAGCCCGATCCTGTCTCCCTTGAAGGCATTTACGAGCTGCTGGGCGAAGCGTTTGGACCGTTCGAGGCGGCTAGGTGGAATGTCACGTGCCAGCATACTATTGGATATGTCGAGGGCGATAAAAATATCCGCTGATTTACTCATGACAGTCTCACGACGCAATCCCCATTGTGGATTAGCCAGCGCAAAACAAAGAAGTATAAATGCGCAGAGAAGAAGGATGCTCCTGATGCGCTCCCGACCACGTGACCAATGATGTGTAAGTCGGGACCACGCCTTATCAGTTGCAAATACCCTGGAGGACCGCGACTGAAACCAAAGCATGGCAAAGTATACCGCTATCAGCAGTGGAATGGCTGCAAACGCCACAAAAAACTCCGGATGCTCAAATCTAAACATGCGCCTACGGTAATTTTCTAAAAACAGTCCAATCCATCAGTACGACTGCACCTAATAATCCAAAACCCCACAATAACCACGGGATGTATTCTTCACTATATCTCTTGAAAGCAGTTACATCCATTTCCGTCTTTTCCAACAGGTCGATCTCTGCATATATCTTTTCGAGACTCTCTGCAGATGTCGCACGAAAGTATTGACCACCTGTAGAAGAAGCAATCTGCCTGAGAAGGTTTTCATCAATCTCTACAGTCGCCATGCCGAAAATGTAGCGTCCATCGTCTCGCCTCCGCATTGGAGCAAGTGCATCACCGCGCGTACCCACACCTACCGTATAGACCTTGACGGCATACTCCTTTGCAATTTCGGCGGCAGTCATGGGGTTGATATACCCTGCATTGTTCACTCCATCGGTCAGAAGAATGATGACCTTGCTCTCAGCTTTACTATGGGTAAGGCGATTTACAGCTGCCGCCAGCCCCATCCCGATTGCCGTTCCATCTTCAAGAATACCACACTCCAGAGTGGTCAGGAAGTCCTTGATCACCCGATGATCCGATGTCAGAGGGCATTGTGTAAAACTCTCGCCCGCAAATACTGCGAGCCCGATCCTGTCGTGCGGCCGCTTATCTACAAACTCTACTGCGACCCGCTTACTCACCTGCAATCTGTCAGGGTCAAAATCCCGCGCCAGCATACTGCTCGACAGGTCCATCACCAAAAAAATATCGATCCCCTCAGCCTTTACAATCTCTTCTTTGAGCGTAAGTTGCGGCCGTGCCATTGCTACGATCAACAACCCCAAACCCAGATATCGCATCACATTGAGTACAGGGTAAATCCTGGTCCGCAGTCCCCTGTGTGTCGCAAAAGGTGCAAGCGTGGGCAAGGCAATCCTCACCGTCATGCGCCTTCCAATACGATGCTTCCAATATGCCAATGCCGGCAAAAGCAAGAGCAAGCCGAGCCAGTAAGGATGCAGAAATGTATATCCCTCAATCATCGCCCTCGGTTTTCTCGATTTCCTGTTTTGTGTTCAGAACAAACTGACGCGCAAAATTGAGGTGCTGGTCATGTATTTCAATCGGCGGTTGGGCCTTGGCAAATTTGATCAGATCTTCAATTTCCATCATCGGCATCATATCATTAAAATGCTCCGGCGACAATAATGGCTTCAACAAGTGACGCACTTCACCGGTGGTCGATTCCAGTGCCGCAACACCATAGCGCTCTTCGAGGTATGCTCTCAAAATATGACTGAGCTGCAGATGATACGCCTTGATCTTCCCGTCCTGCCACAATTTTTGGTCTTCCAGCAAACGCAGCTGTTCCAATGCCACCTCATGTGCTGGTACGATTTCTTCGATGATCAATACATCCTTTTCTTTTTTGGGTCTGCGACGCCACCAGATACCACCAAGGATGAGTGCTATCACGGCGATCAGGCCGGCGAGGTAGGGCACGTAGTCCGAAAACCGTACAGGCTCGTAATCAATAGGTTTGAGCGGAGCCAGACCTGTACTATCTATCACCGCATCAATGCGCAACGGGATGTCATTCGTCCAGGATGTATCATCGCCACGGGCACTGCGCATGACCACAGGTATGGGTGGTACACGTACAAACCCGGTATCGTATACCGCAAATGTCCATTCCTTGACGATGGCTCTGTCACCCTCTCTGATTGTCGGATTGCCGTGCACCAGGATATGAATTTCCTGAACTGTATCTGCCGGAATCACATCCGGATTGACCCATTCACTTCCAGATGCGACAGGTACCACGATTGTCAGGGTCAACTGATCACCGATCAATGCCGAGGTGCTACTCACACTTAATCTCGGTTGAGCGAAAATACCCCCAACACAGAAGTACAACACGGACAATATGATCACTCGTCTGAACTCCATGCTATCTCGACCTCTTTTTGAAGAACTTGTGCAGGACCTGTATATACGACGCACCTGCCTCTATACGGAGCGTATCAGATTTACTTTTTGCAAAAGTCCGTCGAAAGCTCTTGTCTGCACTCTCGAAAAACTGTCTGTACATACTCCTGAGTCGTTTATCAGATGAATCAATCATCATTTCAAGACCCGTCTCACTATCCACTACGCGTACCAACCCTGCCTTTGGCAAATCCTGTTCACTGCGGTCGTATATTTTGCAACCAATGATATCATGGCGTTTTGCAGCGATCCGCAGTGCTTCAGAATATTCCTCACTTAAAAAATCACTCAGAATAAATACAATGCTCCTTTTCTTGATGATATTATTGACATACGTCAGCGGAATACTCAGGTTTGTTTTCTTACCCTGCGCTTTGTGATATATCAGCTCACGTATAATCCTCAGAATATGCTTGCGCCCCTTTTTAGGTGGAATATATAATTCAACGTCTTCAGAAAATAAAATCAGTCCGACCTTATCATTATTCTGAATTGCCGAAAATGCAAGAACGGCACAGAGCTCAGTAATGAGTTCATGTTTAAACTGATCTGTCGTACCGTAAAAGCACGACGGTCTCACATCCACGAGCATCATCACCGTCAACTCCCTTTCTTCCTCAAATACCTTGATGTGTGCCTCACCGGTCCTCGCCGTGACATTCCAGTCGATATTGCGCACATCATCACCGAACTGATACTCGCGCACCTCACTAAATGACATACCCCTCCCCTTGAAAGCACTGTGATACTCCCCCGAAAAGATATGTTTGGTCAAGCCCTTTGTCTTGATCTCAATCTTCCGCACCTTCTTCAGCAATTCCCTGGTATCTATTTTCACTCTTCAAGTTTTGTGAAAAAACCTTTTCGCTTTACAACTTTTTCAACGGCGTCATAACTCACCATTGTGGAGTAATCTCCTTCAACTGCATCAAATACTGTGCATACAAAGAATCCCGACTTTGTCAGTACAGGATATTTAAAAGCATTTGAATCCACACCATCAATATGTATCTCATTTTGCAATTCAGCCATGAGATTCGTGTTCTTTTTGCTCAGGTCAGCAAGCTTTAATTCTCTCGCATCATCGGTACTGTATATGAAGTACTCCCGTGTATAATTATGCCTCTCGGGATTATAATAAGTAATGAGCCCACTGATGAGATGATCTGTGTACAAGAATACATCTAACCATCCCGATGCAGTCTGTGACCACCGCCCTTCCGGACCCGTCAACTGATCTTCTGAGAATGCATTTAACGTTGTGTCATACCAGTCAACAAATTTTGCATTGATCCATGTACTAAAACCACCATCCTCAATTTCAGGGTATGTAAAATCAATAATAAAAGAATAATTTGATTTTGCCTGCAAATGTAAATTTACCTCCTTAACTACCCGTACTTCTCCGTACTGTGGTGCAAGAGCATTCTTGATATCAACCTTAAATGTCTTGTCATTATCTTCTATCAGCAGAATGCGAGTTCCTGTCAATTCTCCTTCAGAAACAACGAGTTCCATTTTGGCGCACAGCATATCTTCACAATGGCCAAGCAGTCGCACACATTCATTCTCGCGCTGCCAGGTGCCTGAGATCGTGCCAGTCGCTTCGACCATCAGGATACAATCAAATGGCTCATTTCCGGCCGTGCCCTCCAAAATGCGCATGACAGGCTTAAAAGTTTTGAGCACGACGAGGCCCGACTCTATCAACCGGATATCATTGCTTCTTGACATGTCCCTGGACCACCACTGGCCGGTAAACCGATCGTCTTCGAGAGCTCCTATGAGGTATCCCGTGTGTAAACCCTGTTTATCGATTTCATGCAAGACCAGTCTGTTTCCTTCCATTCTTCCTGTCAGGTCAAAAGATGTCGTGTCATCCAGAATTTTAAGTTTTCCGTTGTATATTTTTCCATCATATCCGAGCGACACCTCGATGGGATGCAGATCATTGACCGAACCCTCGAGAGTTCGGATCCACATGATCTCAGCTGATGCGTCAAACATTCCGCGTACAGAATTACCTTCTTGCTGACCGTATGTAAGAAAGACATTACAGCAAAAAAGGAGCAATACACCGATCTGTCTTACAGATATGATCACGGCACTTCGAGTGTATCCAAAATTCTTTGAATGATGTCTTCCTGGGTGACGCTCTCAGCCTCCGCTTCATAGCTCAGTCCGATCCGGTGACGCAGAATATCGAATGCGAGATCACGGACATCTTCTGGTATCACATAGCCCCGGCGGTGCATCATGGCACGCGCCTTGGACGCAACTGCGAGGTAAATACTGGCCCGTGGTGAGGCACCGTACGTAATCAGGTCTTTTAGATCCGCTAATCCATACGCCTGCGGGTCTCGAGTGGCAAAGACAATATCGAGAATATAGTTCTCAATCTTATCGTCCATATAGATTTTACGCACGGTTTCACGTGCTTTGAGAATCTCCGCAGTTTTTACTACCGGATCGACTGGTGTGGTGGTTGCTCCACTCAGGTTCATACGGATGATCTGCTGCTCTTCTTCTTTCGTAGGATAGTCGATTTTAACTTTCAGCATGAAGCGGTCGACCTGTGCTTCAGGCAGAGGATAGGTCCCCTCCTGCTCGATCGGATTCTGCGTTGCCAGTACGAGAAATGGTTCCTCGAGCTTAAATGTCTCCTTCCCGATCGTCACCTGACGCTCCTGCATAGACTCGAGCAGTGCACTTTGCACCTTCGCCGGTGCCCGGTTGATCTCATCAGCCAGTATGAAATTTGAGAATATCGGTCCTTTCCGTACAGAAAAGCTCAGCGTAGCAGGATTGTAGATCATGGTCCCAAGAATATCCGCCGGCAAAAGGTCAGGTGTAAACTGGATCCGTTGAAAGTCTGCATGTACGCTCGTTGCCAGTGTCTTGATGGCCAGCGTCTTTGCCAAACCGGGAAGCCCCTCCAACAATACGTGACCATTTGCAAGGAGACCCAAAATGAGACGGTCGAGCATATACTCCTGTCCCACAATCACCTTGCGACAGTTTTGTTTTACACGTTCTATAAATTCGCTGTCTGCCTGGACTTGCTGATTCAGCACTTCAATGTCGATTCCTACTTCCATAGTGATGGGTAACTCGTTTTTCAAAAAGAGAGCCAAAGTTAAGGATATGGGTTAAAGTATGGGGATAGGTGTGGGTTTTTCGACAGGGGGGGATTTATAGAACACTGATTGGACGGATTAGACGGATTGGCACGGATTTTCTTTTGCCTTCTCAGTGAGAAAAATTTCTAACTATCTGCTCTTATTTTTACGTAATGAAAAACAAATCGATCTTTCTGATACTTGTCTTGTCTACATCGGTAGTTGCTATGCAAGCGCAGCAGGCCTTCAATACCAAGGACGACAAGATCACGGCGACCACCCATATCAAAACTCTAAACAAGGGGGTACTCCTCGTACGCCTTCCGAGCAATCGCAAAAAAATTGAGGCCTTGCAAAAAACACTTGAACAGGATTTATCAGAAAGAGAATTTAAAAATGTGTCCAAGACACTCAACAGGACGCTCGATGAAACGGAGAAGCTGCACACCGGAATAATCAGCGCAATGGAGAGTGCCTACTCATTTTCATCGTTTGCTTTCTTTATGGATTACGATACGCGCGAAGTCCTCGAGGGCAAAAGCAAATTGTATCAAGCGGACATGAAGGCAGAGTTCGAACTAGACAAGACAACCGCAGTGTACATCCTATCAGTCGGAAGAACTACAGAAACGACGATCGATGCATTTCTCGTGATGGATAGCGCGTTAAATATTCTTCCTCAACCGTTTCCAAGCCAAATAAGTCGCTCAGGCTTTGCAGGTCTTTTTGGCAACGACACGTCGCATATCAAGAGGCTCAACAAAAAGCTGTGGCGTTACTTTAATAGTTTGACCGAGTAGAATTAATCCTTAAGCACCTTGCTGTGATCCAGGCTATCCGGGAGCTGTTTTATCTCTGGCTTTCCAGGTTTATACGGGCGCGGAGGCTTCACAACCGGGTCTATACGTGACCCCATGGCCCCTGCCCTCACCATGGAATCGACGAGGGAAACTGCCTCTTCGAGTGCGCGATCCCAACAACGCTTATCCTGGCGCTTGATATACTCCTCTATCTTGATCTCGACACCGCGATCGATGATCTCTTTTTGATCCTCGCCAAAACCTTGATCTGAACCCAGCAAAATGAAAGCACACAGGATAGTCGTTGAAACTAGCAACGGTACGCGCAGCCTGACCAGAAGTGATTTATTTGCCCTCATCAGAGATGATTTGTTTTATTTCCAATTGCCGCCTTTCCATAATCGAATCCACAGCGGCTTGCACCAAGCTGTCATAACGTTCTTCACATAGTGAATCCAGGATCGGGCGAAGAATGACCATTTGCTTTGCAGCAGTGGTATCAATCGCCCGGCGAAGCGTACGATCCAACCTGATGGTGCGCTTGCCACAAGAGCCGAGCATCAAGAGTGTCAATATTCCTATGCATGCAATATGCTTCATCTCCGCCGTTATCAAATTTTCTTTTTTCGAAGCTCGAAATGCTGTCCCAGGTATACTTTGCGGACCATTTCATCTTCCGCGAGTTCTTCAGCCGTACCCGCCTTGAGTATCCGGCCTTCAAACATCAGGTAGGCTCTGTCTGTGATGGACAAGGTCTCCTGCACATTGTGATCGGTAATCAATATGCCTATGTTTTTTGTCTTGAGTTGGGAGACGATCGCTTGTATATCCTCAACGGCTATTGGATCAATACCTGCAAAAGGCTCGTCGAGCAGGATAAATCTCGGATCTGTAGCGAGAGATCTGGCGATTTCAGTCCTTCGCCGTTCTCCACCCGACAAACTGTCACCAATATTCTTGCGCACTTTTTCGAGACCAAACTCCTCGATGAGCGACTCCTGCTTTATACGTTGCTCCTTGCGGGTGAGTTTTGTCATTTCCAAAACGGCTGCAATGTTGTCCTCGACAGACATTTTTCGAAAGACAGATGCCTCCTGTGGTAGATATCCAATCCCACGACGAGCACGCTTGTACATCGGAAGGTTGGTGATATCATTTCCATCCAGATAAACAGCCCCTTCATTTGGCTTGATAAAGCCCACCACCATGTAAAATGTCGTTGTTTTTCCAGCACCGTTTGGACCCAGAAGGCCGACTATCTCCCCCTGGTTCACCTCGATAGACATATTGTCCACCACCTTGCGGCGACCATAGTACTTTACCAGATTCTCTGTATATAATCTCACTTTTCAGGCCATGTTATTGTCAAATCAAGATCCCATCCCGGTCGCATACCTTCTATCTTCTGCATAAAGATACGTTCGGGCTGCCGTTTTGTTTCCAAATCCCCCGTATCCCATATCCCATTTGCATTCCGGTCTTCGATTATCCTGGCCATATACTCCCTTGCCGGTAATCGGTCAAAGACGAGTACACGATCCGATCGAGTGGTCATGATCCTTGTTTCGACCTCTTTATCATGATCCAGCAATGTCAGAATATACTGTTTCGTAGAATCAATTCCGGTTAATGTCAAATTGAGCAGTCCAAAATTAACACGCTCGTCAAAGGAAATAACGTATTGCAAAGTATCATTGCTGTTTCCAAATATATCCGTCACTGCTCCAGGCAACAACCGCACATGATAGCTGGCCTTCTCTACCCATTCTGCACTGAGATAAATCATGCGTGGATCAAGCTGGTCAATTTCCAATCCGAATGATGTGAGGTCGACCGAATCGCCTTGTGCCACACGGAAAAAACTTTTATCCACTGATGCCACAGGAGTTGTTACCAAAATGCGCACGGGATCATCAGGGTGTTGCTTCTTTGCATTCAATGAAACAGAAAGCGACGCCTCTTCAGGAATATAAGGTGTAATGGCCACCGTATCAAAGGGTACACCGGCCTCCAAAATTTCAATACTTAGTGTATCGGGCGATTTGTGCCATAGCTTTATCGTGTCGGCTGTATGTTCCCAATAAATGATTGCTGCCGTATCACCTCCTATTTCAATAAACGAGGCCTCGCGTGTCAATGCAATTTTCCATGCCTCTTCCTGCCGACGTGATGAAGCCGCTTTCATCTGTGTCAACGGCGTAAATATCCATAGCCTCAAGTCAATGGTATCCGTACCGAACAACGCTACGGGTTCGTCTAAAAATCCCAGTTGCTCACCCACATCGTAACGGTAATTTCCAAATTCCGCCTCCTTGATTGCGTACCCTCTGAAAGTATCGGGTCTCAAAAAATTGAGTTGAAACCTTCCGTTTTCATCAGTGGATGAAAAATAGGATGGTAATAACCTCGAAATGGCTGTATCGGATAAGTTGTCGTGGAGGATAAATCGTGCTCCCGGTTCAGGCTCGCCAGTATGTGCATTGAAGACTGTCCCGGAAATACTCAGTGAATCCACGTAATCGCCTTTTGAAAAAACGAAAGTGTGATTGAAGAGGGGATTTCTTTCCGTGATGTCCTGAATTGCCTCTCCAAAATTTATGGTGTATGTCGTGTTGTCCTGAATTGTTTCGAGATCAATGGGTATGATCACCGTTTTGCGATCCAGCGTTGGAAACGGTTTAGGCTCAATGGGTGGAGAAATGATGACCTCTGTCCCTACATTTTTGAGCTGTACCCATTCATCAAGCGTAATACGAATCTCTTCAAGGTCAAAATTTATCATTGGATTAGGCGTACTCTCTTCCACTACGACGCTTGGCGGAGTGTGATCCTTTGGCCCACCTCTGGGTGCCACTGGTGTAGCGCATTGTGCAAAAATGAGTACGACGAGAGCTGCATTGATCAGGTAGGTCAATTTATTACCCAATGACGTACTCGTCGTGTAAGGCACAGGGACCAAGTCGACGCCCAAGGAAGTATGAGAATGTTGCCATTGACAAAACATGCGGCAAAAGTAGGTAGATCGGAAGGAACTATTCACCTGTTCAGGCAGACTTGTTGCGGGGGTGAAAAGAAAGAATCGTTTCACGGAGATAATCTGTATCCATATGGGTGTAGATTTCAGTGGTCGTAATCGAAGCATGACCGAGCATTTCCTGCACAGCGCGCAGATCCGCACCACCTTCTACGAGATGTGTCGCAAATGAATGCCGGAAAGTATGCGGGCTCACTTTCTTTTTTATTCCTGCCAGGTTTGCCAATTCCTTCACAATGTGAAACACCATAACCCGGCTCAGACCATTTCCCCGTCTGTTGAGGAAGAGAATGTCCTGACTTCCGGGCTGGACATTGAGCATCCCACGCCTCTCCCCATCGAGATAGTATCCGATATGCTTGAGCGCTTGAGAGCCAATTGGCACGAGCCTTTCCTTGTCGTTTTTTCCCAAAACCTTTACAAAGCCAATGTCCCGATACAAATGCGAAATACGAAGCCCGGTCAACTCGCTCACACGCAAACCGCATGCATACAGTGTCTCGATGATCGCCTTGTTGCGCGTGCCTTGTGGATGGCTCAGATCGATGCATTGAATCATCTCTTGTATCTCATCGTAGCTCAGCACTTCGGGTAGCTTCCGATCGAGTTTTGGCCCGTCGATGAGTTCCATCGGATCCTGAGTGATCGCTTCCTCAATAAAGAGATATCTGTAAAATGCCCTGAGTCCAGATAAAAACCGTGACTGTGTACGCGCACTAAGTCCAAGCTCGTTGAGCCGCTCAATAAAAGACTGAATGTGGGCTTGGGTGACATTGAGCGGGTTTGTGCCTGAATCTGTTTCCTCCAGAAATCCTGCAAGTTGATGGACATCACTGAGATACGCCTCCACCGAGTGAGGTGAGAGAGAGCGCTCTATTTTGAGAAAAGCTTTGAATCCGTTTATTGCACTTTTCCAGTCCATTGTCTTAAAAAACGACTTTCGGTCAAATTACTTATCAGTCTGTTGATTCATAAAGTGACATTCAGCTAAATTACTTTCCAGACCAATACTTAATAAACGACTTTCGATCAAATTGCCGTATTTTCGACTGTCGAAAAATTGATATTATGACAATCAATAATATAAAAGTAGCTCTTTTTCTTGCATTTACGTGCTTTACTCTTCAAAGTACAGCTCAACTCGCGACAGCGCCTGAGCCAACGCTTGAGAGCCCATACAACACAATTTATGTACACCTCTTCTTTTTGCAGTCGGATTCATACGAGCCGGAAATTGCCATGCAGACAATTGCACCGATACTCGACAGTGCTGCCGCCGTTGAGATCGCCGTTCAAATCAAGCAGATTTACGACGGCCTGGGATTGTTTGTCAGGCTAAACAAGTTGCCTCAGGAAGAAGCTTACCTGGACTCTATTACTGAAAAACCGTACTACACACCATTTCCACACAAGGTGCCGGAGATTTATCTCGAGCGTATTGACGGGAAGTGGTATTACTCTCGTGAGACAGTTTCGCTTGTTCCGGACCTGCATCACAATCTGTATCCGCTGGGATCAGATTTTCTTGTGCGCATTTTACCACATAAGGCCAATGCCAAATTTCTGGGGTTATTCCTATGGCAGCATGCAGGATTTGCCTTCATCACTATCCTGTGCTTGCTCGTGTATTTCATACTGAGTCGCATCATCACATGGATGATTCGATCAGCCACGAAGAGACGTAAAAACTGGCAGTTTGTCGGTCCTAATCAAAGCAGGAACCTCGCTCGCTACATGGCATTCTTTGTGAGTATCTGGGTTGCAAGAATGATGTTACCGGCCATTCAACTTCCCGTGCGTGGCTCTGACTTCGCCAACAGGTCGCTGGATGTGATCATGACCCTCATCTTCATGATGGCGGGTATGACCCTCATCAACATTTTCACCAACAGGGCCAAGGCACTGACTGAAGGCACAGAGAGTAAAATGGACGATCAACTACTCCCGATTGTGAGCAAGATGGGTAAAATTGTGGTTGTCATCATTAGTACCTTTATCATTCTTGATCTCCTCGATGTGAATGTCACGGCCCTCATCGCGGGTATTTCCATCGGTGGTCTTGCTCTCGCACTCGCGGCCAAGGATACTGTACAGAATCTCTTTGGATCTGCGATGATTTTTATTGACAAGCCCTTTCAGGTTGGCGATTATATCATGGCTGGCGGCCACGAAGGAACGGTTGTAGAAGTAGGATTTCGCTCCACTCGTCTGATGCAAATCGACACGTCGATTGTCTCCATTCCGAATGGCGCGGTGGCCGATATGCCATTGACAAATCTCGGGGTGCGGCTATCACGTCTATTCAATATTCAAATAGGAGTCACGTATGAAACTCCGCCTGATTTAATCGAAGCGTATATCAAACGCCTCAAGCAATTGGTCCTTGATCACCCCAGAACAAATGACGACCCCTTGTACGTGCATCTGACAGGATTGGCAGATTCTTCCATCACCATTATGTTTCGTTGCCAGATACAAGTGGCTTCGTACGCAGAAGATGTGCAAGTCAAGGAAGAGTTGCTATTTAGCATCATACGCGTTGCGGAGGAGATGGGTGTTGAGTTTGCTTATCCTACCACGACGGTGCACATGGCTTCTAGTGACTGATTCGGGATGCTATCCAGACATTTCGTAACTTGAATTCGCAGTAAAAATTACTGTCTGACCTCACTCCCATTTATTCACTAAACACTCTGCACCTATGTCTTCAGAAACTGTAAAAATCCTGTCCATCGATGGAGGTGGCATCCGCGGTATCATCCCGGCACTCATTCTTGCTGAGATTGAAAAGCGTACTCAACAACCAATTAGCTCGCTCTTTGACCTGGTCGCTGGTACTTCGACTGGAGGCATCCTCGGTCTTGGGCTCACTGTCCCCGACGAAATCGGTGCGCCAAAATTCACTGCACAGGACCTCGCCAATTTGTACGCCGAAAGAGGCCAGGAAATATTCTATGAGCCAAAGGCATTTAAATTCCTTGGGGTGCTGGACGATCTTTTTGAAGAGACATACAGTTATAAAGGTATTGAGAGGATACTGCAGGAATATTTTGGTGAGACGAAACTCAGCGAGAGTTTGACCCGGGTATTGATCACCTCTTACGAACTGGAGAGCCGACGCACCTTTATATTCAAATCGCGTCTGGCAAATTCCAACCCCGACGCTGAAGACTTTTTGATGACCGAAGTCGCACGGTCTACTTCTGCCGCACCGACATATTTTGAGCCAAACCAGGTGACGCGAGGCGAAACAGAGCTTGCGCTGATCGATGGCGGTGTTTTTGCCAACAATCCTGCCACACTTGCTTATTGTGAAGCCAAGGAGATCTTTGATCATGGCGATTTCAAAGAGCCCGGAAAAAACCTCCGCGATTTTTCAGGTGATGCTGTACAAGCAAGGGAAATCCTCGAACCGTTCTATATGCTTTCATTGGGAACAGGCTATTCGCATGAACCAATTAAATACAAGAAGGCCAAAAACTGGGGACTCATTCAGTGGGCACGACCGGTGATTTCTATCATGATGCAAGGCTCATCCGATTCTGTGCATTATCAGATGCGACAATTACTTCCTGAGAAAATGGATGGCACGGCGCGCTACAACCGTCTGGATATTA
>Ga0164313_10002378_pt1 | contig 16900 bp, 11 predicted proteins | sample GuaBasSedimGuay4_FD_113735 | JGI IMG/M metagenome (GOLD analysis project Ga0164313, IMG submission 113735) | Subseafloor sediment microbial communities from Guaymas Basin, Gulf of California, Mexico - Guay4, Core 4569-4, 0-3 cm | ecosystem: Environmental > Aquatic > Marine > Hydrothermal vents...
CGATTCTTAAATCGACTCCAATAGTATCAATGCTTTGCAAAGCATCGATTTCCTCAAGTTTGTTATTGTTAAAAACGTCTAAACTCTTTCCAACAGAACTCAAATTGTTAATACCATTCAAATTTATTAGACCATCATTGGAAATAATTCTAAATGTTCCACTAATCAGTTCAATATTCTCAAGACCAATAAAACGTACCATGCTGTCATTACGCTCTACAGAAAAATCTCCTCCAATAGTAGTTAAATTACTTAATCCAATAAGGTTAATAAGTACATCATTATCTTCAATCCAAAAGTCTCCTCCAATATTAATTAAGTTATCTAATCCACTAAGTGTTTCTAAAGATGGGTTTCCACCATTAAATCCACCAATAAAGAAATCTCCATAAATTGCATTTATTGTAATCAATCCATTGAGATTTGAAATGTCTTCACCTTCAATATGCACATCTCCTTCAATCTCAGTACAACCAGGATAATTGATCGCAAAGCTGTCGATCTGCCCTTGGGTGGTAATCTCGATCCCTTCCGGCAGGCATGATTGAGCCAGGAGTTGCCCTGGGGAGAGCAAGCATATGAAAAGAATGATACTGAAAATGCGGTGCATAGTGGTGGTCTCTATAAAGCTAAGTTACGAAAATAATAGATGTGTTGCAATGCCGGCCCTGGCGGGGCCGGATAAACCTCACCCCCTTAACCCCCATCCCCCTTTTCCCCCTCTCCTTGAGGAGAGGGGGCCAGGGGGTGAGGTACTTTAAATGGCACATGCGAAATAAAAAAGAGCGGCCAAAAAGGCCGCTCTCGTCTTCAGACCAAAAAACATTAACTAATCAACCTTGATAAAGGTTTTCATCAAGGGTGTTCCGTTTACTGCCTGCAAACGCAGGAAATAAATGCTTTCAGGTAAATTTGATATGTTGATCTCCAGTTTATTTTCTCCTTTGTAGATCATATGGTTTTCACCAAGCATCTGCTGGCCCAGCTGGTTGTAAACCATGATCTCTATTCCTGCATTTTCTTCTGCCGATATATTCAGATTGATGCTGCTTTTTGCCGGATTGGGATACAAAGCCAGTATATCGAACATCCTTTGCTCCGGCTCCCGGATACTCAGTAGTGGGGTTAGCGACATTTCAATGAAAATGGAGTCGACAAGCGGGTAGTCCTCACTCAGGATCACTGTTTCCGGCAGGGAATACATTCCTGTGAGGTCGGCATACACCAGGTAAGATCCGTAGGCGATGTTGTTAAAGGTAAATTGACCATTTGTATTGGCCCGGGTCCAGCCCAGTGGCTGGCTTAACATATCGGTAAGGATCACAGGAACATCACTAAACCCGCGAGTGTGGATCAGCTCCCAGCGTTTATCGTCGATGATGCGCCCTTTAATGCCTCCGGGGCCAGTCTCAAGCTCAATCGTCTCCAACAGGGAGGTGTGAGATTCGAAATTATCTTCATCAAGCATGACTGAGGCAGCATCCTGCCAGAGCATCATGGAAGGATAATATGAGGGAACTACTGCATCGAAGTTTGCAGAGCCTTCCGTCAGGCCGATCTTGATCACATAGGGCAATTCCATCATGTCGGAGAACCAGAAATATCCATGCTCGAAAAAGATGTTGGTGTCAACAGCCACAAGGCCCATATCGGAACGTTGCCGGTACAGTATGGCCATCCCGGTGTCGCCGGTATGATATGGATTGTTGATGGGCGTTTCGCCTATGAAGGCTTGCCCGCCAAGCTTGTAATAACTCGGTGTCTGTGCAAGTTTGCATCGTATGTCGTTGCAGTACGGGAAGCTGCTGTTCCAGCTGTTCAGGCAAACTTCATACAGTCCGGGCTCGGCATACACATGTGTTGGATGTTGTTCGGTAGAGAAGCTCCCATCCCCAAACTCCCAGAACCAGTTATCGGGATAGCCGTTGCTCTGGTCATAAAAGCTAAAATGGTTCATCACCATGCTGCTCGAATCGGCCACAATGGCAAATTCTGCAATACAGGTCATGGTATCGGGGATATCAATGGTCTCGCAAATGAAATGGAAACAGCTTTCCATCGAATCGGCATTGTAAACATTCAGGCAAACAAGAAATTCGCCCGGATCCGGAAAGATGTGTACGGGGTTCTGTTCAAATGAAGTGGTACCGTCACCAAAATTCCATTCCCAATTGGTAATATTTCCCACTGAATGGTCGAAGAAGGTGACCTCGAGAGGAAACAAAGGATCGATGCTGTAGGAATATATGGCTTCGCAGGCCACCGTGTCAGGGATCTCCACCATCTTACAAATAGTATCGCTGCAATAATTGGGTGGTACATCATGCTCAATGATGAGACATACCTCATACATCCCGGGTTCAGGATATGGGTGTACGGGGTTCTGTTCGCTGGAGGTGTACCCATCGCCGAAATCCCAAAACCAGCTTGTCGGGTCTCCTGTCGAGATGTCCGTGAACTGCACATGTATGGGCGTCGTAGGTACATAGCTGAACTCGAAATCGGCATCGCAATCTGCCGGCGGATTGTTGCCCCTTCCCGGCAGGGAAGCAATTCCGAGTAAAAACATATAGAGTATTAGCCTTATCGTTTTCATTTTAGTATTGGTTCATTAGAAATGAAAATACAGTCCACCCCTGATCCCAAAGGCATGTGGTGAACGTGCTGGGAATGCCGAGGCCGGTGAATAAGCTGATTTTATATATTGCCTGTAAAATGGCTCCAAAGTAAATCGCACTTTATTATTGATCTGGTAGTTGAGGCCAATACCGGCGGTATACTGCCAGCTGGTAGTCAGCCTGTCGGGATATTGCCTGGTCACCTCAATGTCATCGGCATCGTTGCCACGATAGGGTACACCGGGAATATCCTTGTATATCTGCAGTGAGAATAAAATGCCTGCTTTCAGGTCGATCGAAAAGCGTGGCGTTTGCAGTACCCGGTAACCCACCCGGAGGGGGATCTGCAGGTATGCATACTTATTGGTATTTTCCGTCACCGAGTAATGGTCAATGCTGTCGTAGAGGTTTTTTAAATTTGTTTCGAAGATCACCGAATCAGGATTTACCGGGTCGATGGTGAATGAAGTCACTCCAACATAATATCCTACGCTGTCGAAGCTGGTATAGTTGACCTGGTATTTAGCGCTTTCGCTGGTGTAGTTAGCTCCGAGCCCGCTCTCGATGAGGAACCTCGATTTTTCATATGCAGCGACCAGCTCAATGGAGTAGTCGTTGCGGTTTTGCCCGTCGGGGAAGATGTTCACCGCCGGACTGAAGGCTGCTCCAAAGAGAACGTCAGCCTTTTTGGCGTAGCTGTCCCTGACATTAAGATCGAAGATGGGATCAGGGCTTTCACGAAGCTGTGATCCCCTGCTTTCTAAAGTTGAGTATATTTCGATCGGATTGCTGATCATTTCGGCTTCCGGGATGACGATATAAGAGATGAATCCATGGCTGAAATCGCCTTTTTCGAGATTCTCCTGATTCACAAATATGGGATTCTCAAATTCAGCTACAGTTTCATCAGCTAAGGTTTCATTATTGAGTTGAGTATTTTCTGCTTGCGCAATTTCGATTTCTGCGGCAACTTCTTGTGTATGGGTAATATTGCTTTCGCTGTGTCCTTCCGGATCCGGTATCAGGGTAGAATGCATGAAAACGGTAAATGCCCCGATCAGAATGCCTGAGGCCAGGAAAAGGAACAGCCCCCTGTTTCCACCTGAAGGGATATAGGATAACAGCGATTCCCAGATACCCGGTGAAGGCTCTACCTGATGCCCCCCGAGAGATTCCAGGAAGAGCTTATCAAGATTATGTTTTCGTTCTTTTTTCATTTCGAACGGATATTGGGTTTTAAGTTATAGTCTTCATCAAGCTTTTTCTGCAAGCGTCGTCGTGCCTTTGCCAGCTGTGATTTTGAAGTGTTCACGGAAATACCGAGTTCTGCTGCGATCTCTTTATGTGAAAAATCTTCGAATACGAACATATTAAACACAAAGCGATAGCCATCAGGCAGGTCTTGAATAAGGCCCAGGAGCTCAGATCTTGCAGGAGCATTGCTATAAATGCCTTCATCTTCATTACCTACGGTCAGGTCTGCAATTTCTTCAACACCCGACTGGAAATAATGCTTCAGGTTGGCGTGGTAATAGCTCAATGATGTGTTTATCATAATGCGCTTGATCCATCCTTCAAAAGAACCATCTCCCCTGAATTTCGACACGTTGGAGAATACTTTGATGAAACCTTCATGAAGCACATCTTCAGCCTCCTCCTTCCGTTTGCAATATCGCATACAAATACCCAGCATGGTGGATGCATACTTTTTATACAACAAACCGAAAGCATGTCTTTCTCCTGATTTGCAGCCTTCTAATATTTCCTGGTCTGGAACCATCAAAAAACTCAACTGTTTTTAAGACTCATCCCCAAAACAAAGGTTGCCTGTGGTATACGAATAGCTGCATACCTGAGCGGTTTTTTCTCTGTGTGTAAAAAAAAGGCACCCCGAAAAACATTACGGGATGCCTTTTCCTATGGGTTATCAGCCTTTAGTTAATTTTTATAAAGGACTTAATATGTTTTTCATTACCAAACAGAACCATCAGCTTATACATCCCTGAAGCAAGATTAGAGGTGTTCATCTGTACCTTGTTATCTCCTGCATGGTGATGGCCGTTGTATTTATCTACGACCTGGCCGCCCTGGTTCAGGACGAATACCTGGATCTGTCCCCTTTCCAGCAGGTTAAACTCAAAGTTCACATATGTGCTGGCCGGATTGGGATATGGGTCACCAAGTCCCGTAAGCATGGTAACAACATCATCTCCTATCCCGTGGGCAATGTCTTCATCGTAGACGATCAGGTCGATGTTCTCAATAGTGGGGTTGCTTTCAGATAAAGTGATGCTGGTCGGATAGGTGTATTTCCCCGGCACATCTGCCAGTACCCTGTAGGTTCCGTATGCCAATTCCATGAACTGAAAGTTTCCGCCTTTATCGGATTTAATATAAGTCAGGCAATTGTCGGCTTCGTTAAAAAGGATGACCTCGACATCTTCGACAACAATACTTTTCCCTTCAAGGAAAACAATGCCATCGATAACACCACCGCCTGTATTGTAATCATAGTTTTCCACCATGCTGATATCATATTCCCATGCGGTTGCATTCAACTTAATAGTCTGGGCTTTGGTCCAGAGCAATGAGTTGCCAAAATATGTTGGCAGGTATGCACCGGCCTGGGAAGAAAGTGGTGAAGGGAAAGTCTTTACTTTGTAATTTCCTTCAATAAGCTGAGGAAACATATAATAACCGTATTGATCGAATACGGTAGTGTCGATGGGGATGAAGTCATCCTCTATGATCTGGTACAGATAAGCGTTGCCAATATCTACCGGGAAATATCCGGCGAAGGCATGGCCTCCAAAATGATAATAATCTTTCATACCCACCCTGATCTTCTTTACGATGGCACTGGTGAACATATCACTGGCCAGGTGCTCGGTGGAAATAGTAAGGGTAACATCATAAACACCTGGTTCTGCATAGGTGTGTTTTGGATTTTGTTCCATGGAGGAAGAACCATCACCAAAGTTCCAGTACCAGCTTACAATGCCGAATCCTGTGGATACATCATTGAAATTATAAGCCATGTTGTTGGGAAGGACTGTATCGGGGCTTGGAAAAAAATTGGCCTGGAAATCACTCGAAGCATGCGTAAAGATCGGCAGCTCCATATTACAGTGGTATGTATTTTCCCACCTGAAACGGAAATACTCTCTGGTCTCTTGTTTTACTTCATTAACATCAAACGCATATATCAGTAATGAACCTTTTTCTGCTGTAGTGCAGAGGGTATCGTAAAAGAACCCGTTATCATCTGTGTACCTGACATGAGCATTGCTCATTCCCCCGCCGGTAGCAACATCTGTTTGTATGAACACCTCCTGGTCAGCAATGGGCGCCCCGTTCTCTGAATTGACGATCTGGCCTGAGAGGTACAGATAGTTCATTTCAGTCTGGGCGAAAGTAGTGGTGATGGAGATAATAAATAGCATTATTAGAGGCAACAGCACCCTTTTCATCAACAACTTGCGTTGCCATGGGGCTTGCCTGAAATGCAATCTTTTGCGGGGGTCAGAATGTTGCATTGTCTGGTTCATTAAAAATTAAACAATAGCCCGGTCCTTAAACCAACGGAATAAGGATGACGGGTAGTAATATACTTGCGTTGATATTGAGAGTTCAAATAGTATTTAAATGTTGGTTCCACAGCGATGCTCACCTTACGTGAAAGCTGGTAGGTGAAGCCGGCGCTGAAGCCCAGCTGCCAGAGGGCATTTACCCTGCCAGGCATCTGCTGGTCGATTTTCACGATCCTGTCGTTGCCTGCATCCGGTGTTGGAATGTTCTCATTCATCAGTATCGATAAGATAGGTCCGCCCTTGATAAACCATCCGAAGCGGTTCACTTCTTTCTGGAAACCAATGTAAACCGGAATCTGCAGATAAGTATACTTGTTCTCAGTCTGCTCAACCTTATATTCGCTCACCGAGTCGTAAACGTCCACAATATTGGTGTGATAGATGGGAACTAGTGCTCCGCTTTCTGTAGTGTCGAAGGTTACGTTGTACACATCGTCATAAGATCCGAGGAATTTTTCGTAGTCGATGGCATACTTACCATCATCGGATGAGAATGACAGGCCAAGGCCTGATTCAACGAAGAAGTCGTTTTTCACCCATTTTCCAATAACTTCGAAAGTATATGCCTTCTGGTTAGGAATGGAATCATCGGGATAGAAGATCACTTCAGGGGTGAAGTAAACGCCCATTTGCCATGAGGCCCTCCTGTTATACCTGCGTTCACCATCGTTCACGCCGGCAAACCTTGGATTATATTCGTTTGTGCGGATTCTGATATCAGTTGCATTCAGGTTCAATGATGAATAAAGGCCATTGGATCTCCTGGCCCTGAGCCTGGCAATCCTGGCTTTTTCTGAAAAAGCATCACCGAAGGTTGTTTCAACATAATAAGCGTGCAATGTGTTGTGAGGATTCTGTGATTCCGGTGCTTCTTCTATCTCATCGTTGGAATTTTCCTGTGTAGCAGGAAGGAAGCTCGAATACTGCTTCTGTGGTTCAGCGGCCAGGCGGTTTTCAATGACGGCAGGCAGCTCAAGAGCTTCCGGCTGCAGCAGCACCGGCTCCTGGAAAAGGATGGCTGTCTGGCCATCAACTACCATATTGCTATTGGGGGTGCTTGAAGAATTAGTGATGATACTATATCCAAGCAGTCCGGAGATCATGATGAGTGCGGCAAGTACAGCAAGATTTATCGGATTGATGGAACCTCCGCCTTTACCGTGCAGTTCAGCATGGACATTGTCCCATACCGCAACAGGGGGCTCAGTTTCAAAAGCAGCAAACTTGCTCTGAAAAAGCTGATCTAAATATTTACTTTCTTCAGACACCTTTCAGTTTGTTTTTTAGTTTATTCTGAAGAACTCCTCTTGCCCGCGATAATTGCGACTTGGAGGTATTCTCAGAAATCTTCAGCATCTCGCCGATCTCCTTATGCGTATATCCTTCTATCACATTCAGGTTGAAAACCATACGATAACCATCTGGCAGTTCCCGGATCACATCCAGCAACTCCCTGGCAGAAAGCTTATCAATGGCGCTTTCCTCTTCATAACTGATGGGTTCAGTTTGGTCAAGGCTTATCTCTTTCTGGTATTTGGTCTTTTTCTTATAGAAATTAATGGCCGTATTTACCATTGTTCTGCGAATCCAGCCTTCCAGCGATCCTTCGCTTCTATAATCCTTTAAATACCTGAAAACCTTGATGAAACCTTCCTGCAGAACGTCCTCAGCTTCCATCTGGTTCTTAGCGTACCGCAGACAGATACCGAACATTTTGGGCGCAAAATGCTTGTATAACTCCCCCTGTGCTTTGGAGTCGTTATCCAGACATCGTTCTATGAAGTTATCATCAAAATGCATACGACATAATAAGCACGATACTTTCGCATCGGCTAAAATATGTTAAAACCCTGACCGTGACACACTTAGGCGTCAGGCAGATACAATTTATCAAAGTAAAGTTAAGGAAATATTTACTCGATAGGCATTTAAATCCGGATTTTTTGGTTTTAACATTGCGCGCTTATGTCATTGCATTATGATTCTCTACCTATGTAAAAGAACAATAATTGCATTAAATACTTAGACAAAGAAATGGGTGAAATGGTTGCATGTGTAAGGAAAACAAGCTCCTAAGCCATGATTAATGCTTTTTCGTGCGTGGGGTGAACAGTTTTATCTTGCCGAGGTACAGCACGTAATACAGTGCCGGAACAATAACAAGGGTTAGGAAGGTGGCAAATGTTAAACCATAAATGATCGTCCAGGAGATGGGTCCCCAGAAGGCAACATTATCGCCTCCCCAGTACAAATGTCCGTCGAAGGTTTCCAGAAATGAAGCGAAATCGATATTCATCCCGATGGCAAGCGGAAACAATCCCAATATGGTTGTGATGGCCGTAAGCAAAACGGGCCTTAGCCTGGTCTTTCCTGCATCCACTATACATTGCATAGAGTCTTCCATCGACAGAGGAGCACTGGAACTCAAACCCAGTTCCTTCCTTCTGCGTCGTTTCAGCAGGTCGATATAGTCGATCAGGACAATGGCGTTGTTTACCACCACACCTGCCAGCGCAACGATCCCTATACCTGTCATGATTACAACAAAGTCGGCATTGCTGATCATCAGGCCAAGGAACACACCAATGGTGCTGAAGATGACACTCAGGATGATGATGGCCGGCTTAACAATAGAGTTAAACTGGGTAACCAGGATAATGGTAATCAGGCATATTGCAATCAGCAAAGCACTGAAGAGAAAAGCTGATGACTCCTCCTGCTCTTCCTGTTCACCGGTGAATTTGTAGGTATAGCCCGGAGGCATATTGAAGTATGCCATCATGGATTTGAGTTGATCATTTATCTTGGTGGCATTATTGCCTTCAACTACGTTGGAGTAAATGGTTACAGCTCTTTCAAGATCCTTTCTTTTCACCGAACCATAGGTTGTTGTATAATGGATGCGGGCTACCGATGAGATAGGCACCTGAGCAATCTTACCTGAAGAAGGACTTCTGAATGTGATCATCTGGTTAAGCAGTGCCGGAATGTTATAACGGTACTCTTCCTTCAGCCGGAGCTGAATGGGATATTCGTCCTCACCAACCTTAAATGTTGACACCTCTTTACCAAAAAGGGCGGTACGTATGGTAGAGGCTATCTGTGCTGTAGACAAGCCAAATCGCCTGGCTTTATCACGATCAATGTCGATAATGATCTCCGGTTTATCCATCTCAAGGTCGATCTTAAGACCTTCGATTCCGTCAATCTTGGCGCTGTTCAGATAGGCCTGAATGGTATCGGCCAGATAGGTGAGCTGATCGAAGTCCCGTCCGATGATCTCCAGGTTGATGGGTTTTCCTGCCGGAGGACCTTCATTTTGCTTTTCTATGGTCATCTCCACCCCTGGATACCTGCCCAGGAGCTTCTTGCTTAACTCGCTGAGAATATCACCGGTGTTTACACCCTGCCTGAATTCATACTCGATAAAGGAAATAGTGATCAGGCCCCTGAACATTTTCTCCGAAAGGTCGTTAACATCATCTTCCAGCCTGGCCCCGGCACCAACGGTAGTCAATACCGATTTGATCACATCATCATGTGGTTCGAGTATGTCAAAGACATCATCTTCCAATCCTTCCATAAAGGCATTGGTAGCGGTAATGTCAGTCCCGATCGGAAGATCGGCCAGAATGTTGATATATTTTGGATCGCTCGACGGGAAGTTAACCACATTGGGATTGCTCCCGAAATATAAGTTCATGGTCAGGAAGAGCAATATCAGGGTGCCCCCGATGAAATAAAAGGGATTTCTTTTGCGAAGTGCGAAAGTGATAAACTTCAGGTAAGCGTTTTCAAGCTTAACCAGGAATACTTCCTGGAACCATCGTGCAGCCTGGCTTAACACAAAAATATTCAGAACCCCGATGATTGCAAATGCTGCACTCAGGGTACCCAGGCTGTTCATCCCGCCCAGGTAAAAAAGAGCCGACAGCACCACCAGGACGCCGACCATGATCAGCGATTTTTTACGATTGGGCCTGGGATTTTGGTCACCGGCTTTGATGAAAGTTGACGAGATCACGGGTATGATCATCAGTGCTACGAAAAGTGAAGATGAAAGTACAATGATGAGGGTGGTAGGGAGGTATTTCATGAACTCCCCCATGATACTGTCCCAGAATAGCAAGGGAACAAAGGCCGCCAGGGTGGTGGCAGTTGAGGTAATAATGGGTAAAGCTATCTCTCCAACGGCTTGCTTTGCGGCTTCAAATTTAGTGTAGCCACGATCTACAAAGCGATAAATATTTTCAACCACCACAATGGCATTATCCACCAGCATACCCAGTGCAAGAATCAATGAGAATAATACGATCATGTTGATCCGTGACCCCATGAGGCCAAGGATCATAAAGGAAAGGAACATCGACATAGGAATAGCAAAGCCCACAAAAAGGGAGTTTCTGGTTCCCAGGAAAAAGAAGAGTACCAGGATCACGAAGATCACACCCATGATCATGCTGTTTTCCAGGTTGCTGAGCTGATCGCGGACCATCTCCGACTGGTCGTTCGTATATACGATGTTCAGTTTTGGTGGAAGGGCTTTTGTTTCTATGGCCCTGTCGACGATCTCGAACACCATATCGGTGGCATTGAGCAGGTTTTCACCACTTTTCTTGATCACCTGCAAGGAAACCACAGCTTGCTTGCCAAGACGTGTATAGCTTCTGGGTTCCTCAAAGCCATATACTACATCGGCCACATCGCGCATATACACGATGTTATTATTTTCATGCTTAACGATGATATCCTTGATCTGTTCAGGATCGGTGAATTCACCAACGATCCTGACGGACCGGCGACTGCTTCCCAGCTTGATCTCTCCACCGGACATGGATATGTTCTCAAAGGCAACGGCATTTTCGATATCGGTGAAGCTGAGCTCAAATACATTCAGCTTGTGCATATCCACATTGATCTGCACTTCCCTTTCGTTAATACCGGTAATATCTACCTTGGAGATCTCCGGCACGCGCTCGATCTCATCTTCGAGCATTTCTGCATAGCCCTTTAGCTCGTTGATGCTGAAATCCCCGGATAAGTTGATGTTCATGATGGGGAATTCCGAAAAATCAATATCGATCACCGTGGGATCGTCAAGCAGGTTGTCGGGCAGTTCACTCTTGGCTTTATCAACCGCATCTTTTACTTCCTGAAGGGCATTTTCGATGCTTATCGTGGTATTGAATTCCACGAATATGGCGGAAATATCCTGGGTGGAGGTGGAGCGGATCTCCTTTACACCCTTGGCAGATTCTATTTCTTTCTCCAGGGGACGTGTAATCAGGTTCTCTATGTCGAGCGGTGGGTTACCCGGATATATGGTTTGCACATAAATGGTAGGCCATACCAGGTCGGGGAATAATTCCTTGGGGAGGGAACGGTAAGAATAGAAACCAAAGCCCAGCAGGATGAACATCATCAGGAACACAGTATTCTTGTTCCTCAGCGCCCATGTACTGAGTTTAAACTCCCGGATAACTTCTTTTTCCTTGATCTCCATTTACATTACATTTACTTCGGTACCATCGGTAACCAATGAGTATCCTTCGATAATAACTTTATCACCTGCATTGAGACCTTCTAACACCAGGGTCTCATCATTGTATGACCTTCCGGTAGTTATATAAACCTTCTTGGCATGCTGCGCTTCTTCATGCTCCCTGGTAATGTAGACATATTCACCCCGGATATCTTTTTTGATAATGATGGAAGGAATCACCAATGCATCTTCCTTGTTGAAATCGAGGAAGGTCAGCAGTGCCAGGATATTAGGTTTGAATTTCTCTTCGATATTATCGATCCTGAGTTCAACAGGGAAGGTCCTGTTGCCCAGGTTTATAACATTCCCGGTTCTGAGAACAGCTACGTTTAGTTCAATTTCCGGATATGTCGGGAAACGTACTTCTACCATATCTCCTTTTTGGATCACGGGGAGGTATTTTTCTGATACTTCAGCCAGGATCTTCATCTTGTTCAGGTTTACCACCTGCATGAGCTGGATGCCGGGCATGGCCAGCTCTCCTTCTTCAATATCGATAACATCTACAATACCCTCGATGGGCGATTTGATATAAGCCATGTCGAGCTGAGCCTTCAGGGTTTGCAGCTTGTTTTCCATGGCTTCTTTATTATTTTTTGCCTGCAGGTACTGTACCTCTGAACCAATGTTCTTTTCCCAGAGTTGTTTCTGCTTCTCGTAAAGGGTTTTTGCCAGTTCGAGCTGTGTCTTAACCTCCTCAATCGTATTTTCAGTGATGCTGGTATTGAGCTTGGCGAGCAGCTGCCCTTTCTTAACATATTCACCTTCTCTCACAAACACCTGTTTGATCTGCCCGTTTATCTCCGGACTGATATAGGCTTTATCAACAGCATCAACATTGCCGCTTACCTGGAAATAATGCGTGAAAGGCTCCTCAATGAGCTCACGTACTGTTACGGGTGTGAGATATCCCTCTGCAGCCTCACCTGATTCAAGCAGCTGTTGTTCCAGCTCCCTGATCTTAATGTTCAACTGGCTAACCTCATCTTTATAGGTTTTGATCTGTTCTTTAACAGATCCATCCTCTTTAGCAGGCCCGCATGATGCTGCGATAAGGATGATAAGGGCTATGGAAAGAATTTTTTTCATTCTATGGGTGTTGCGATATACTTTAATATCCTGTTTTTCCAGGCTTAATTTCCGAGTTCACTATACATTAATTTTTCGAGGGTCAGTTTCTTGATCAGTACCCTCTGCATGGCAAGGATATAGTCCGATGTGTTGGTCAGAAATTGATTATTGGCTTGTAGCAGGTCGAGGCTGGTCGAGATCCCTTCCTTATACTTCTCACTCGTGATCCTGAGTATCTTCTCGGCTGTGTTCATGGCCAGTGATTTATTCATCATGATCAGGTAGGCGTTGTTGAACTCCGCCTGGGCAGTGCGTACCTGTATGGTGAGGCCTGTCCTCATTTGTTCGTTTGCAATATTCAGCTTGTCAATGTTGATCCTGGCCTGCTGTACCCTGGCGTTGCGGATCCCGCTGCTCCAGATAGGGACGCTCATTTCAACCCCCCAGAACGAGGATCCATACCATTTCTGCCCGGTATCGAAAAAGCTAAAGCTTGGTCGCTGAGCCTGGGTTTGAACATTCAGAAAAGCAGAGATGGATGGCAGGTACTCCGATTTCTCAAGTTTAAGCTGTAGCTGAGCGATTTGCTGCTGCGTCATGAGCAGGCGGTAGTCGATGTTATTTTCGTAGTTGAAGGGATCATTGAGCAATGCTGAATAATTGATCTGATCAAGCAGGGTATTCAGCTCATCGATAACCACCACTCTGTCGTCGATCTTCAGCCCGCACAGGAAATTCAGATATGCATAAGCGATCTGTACCTGGGTTTCGGTCAGGATAATATTGGCCTCCAGGTCGGAAACGATCAGTTGAAGCTGGTCTACATCAGTTTCTTCTGCGAAGCCTGCTTCATAAGTGATTCTGGTTTCATACAGCATATCCTCCATGTAGCTCATGGTGCTGTCGAGGATTTTTTTGGTGTCTTCGGCTACCAGCACCCTGTAATAGGCTGCTGATACAGCTTCGTACATATCCAGCTTATTTTTGATGAACTGCTGCTCGCTTTTTTCCAGAAAACGTTTGGAAGCCGCTACCCCTACAATGTATTTTCCATCGAATACCAACTGCGAAGCAGTAGCATCGGCTGACATGTTATACTTGGTTCCAAATTGTACTTCCGCACCTTGATCATCCGGACCAAAAGTTCCCGGGGGGATTATCATGGTGGGCAAGGCAATATAATCTGTGTAGTTGATTCCGGCATTGATCTGGGGGAAGCCGATGGCCATATATTCTTTGACCTGCTGCTCGGCTGCTTCAATATCCTTGTATGAGCTCAGGATATCATAATTGTTCTCATAAGCAAATTCGAGGGCTTCCTGTAAAGTGAAACGATATTCAGTCTGGCTTGATGCGCTTTTGCTCAAAAACCCGATCAGGCAAACCATTGCCATGAACGCGTATAAGGTGTTTTTCATTACGAAATATAGTTTTTATCCTTCGGGATAATTATAATGACGCTTGACCGGGCATTTTATTGTAAATCTTCTTTCTTTAATTCTTTTTTAAAGATCTTTTTCTTCTTCTCCCAGTATTTCAGGCCTTCCTCATTGGCAATACTCCTGATATGGCTCTCGAACATGGCTTCAAATAAGGTATCAAAGTTGAACTCTTCCGGTGGAAACCAATCCGGGTTATGAAGGTCGATAAGCCTGCTGAGATACAGACGGGCAACAAGCTCAATGCTGAGGTCATCACGATATATGCCCTGGGAGATCCCTTTATGCAGGTTGATCTTGATCTTGCCAAAAATAAAATCCAGGCGGGATTTAAAGTGCCTTTTGTAGACATCCGGGTACTTGGTTTTCAGATCGAAAGTAATGCCGGGGCTCACATTCCTGAATTTGGTGGCGATCTCCTTGCTTACGGTAAGCAGAATATCAATGGCATTCACCCCTTCGAAATTATGTACATCAAAGATCACCTTAAAGCTCTCTCTCTCAAATTTCAACACATGCCTGATCAGATCCTTTTCATCCTGAACGTATTTATAGATCAAGTCCGCCGGAATAGCAGTTTTCTTTGAAAGCTCATCTATGGTCATGTCACCAATGCCTTCCGGAAAGGGGAATGCCCTGATCTGGGCTATGATCTCCTTGAATTCTTTATTCATCGTTCTGTTTTTTTGCTTTTGCAATAATATAAAAAATCTGCCTGAAGATTGATCTAAATACCTTATCAAATACAGACAAGACAGTTTTTCATTCGTTGCAGAAACTATTTAACAAATATCATTTTTTTCTTCATGGCTGCCCTGTTGCTCTCCAGTGAGAAGTAATATGTCCCGGGAGAGATATCATGTTCGTGCGGATCGAAGACCCTTGTATGCTTGCCTGCAATTACATAATCGTGATCATGGATGGAGGCTACCACCCTGCCATAAACATCGTAAACTCTGAGGCTGATCATGCCCGGCTGCTTCAATTTGAAGGAGATCACAGTGCTTTCTTTGAAGGGGTTCGGATAGTTTTGTTCCAGGCTAAGCAATGATGGTGCTTCTTCTTCGATACCAAAATCGGAATCAACAATGGCTGTCCAGATGCTGAGGTCGCTGCCTTCCATCCTGGCCCAGATCGGTCTTACCACATTATTGTATGCCGATATGTTTGTATAATCACCAAAAAAAGTTGATGCAAAAGGGAGGAAGGGGGATTCGCTAACCTTGAAGTTTGTGATTGTTTCTCCTCCATCACGCGAAACCGCCATATACACATCGGTATTGTTGTCATCGTAAGCTCTTCTGTCGTACCATACAAACCAGAGGTGGCCAGTTGTCTGATCTACATCCATCCAGGTAAAGAACTGTTGTTTTCCGGGAGGATCGTCATTTACTCTTTTAGCCTCACTCCAGGTGTTTCCGCCATCCGTAGATTTGCATAGCCATACATCGGTGTCGTCGGTTCCATTACGTTGGTCGGTCCAATTCACGTAAATCGTACCATGTTTTTCCCCGCCACTCAGATCGCATTTGGTAACAGGTAAGCCATTACAACGGCTGATACCGGGAATATCATATGCCCAACCATCCGGGAAGGGCCCAATGTATATATCTTCTTCCAGCCAGGTAGAGCCCTGGTCGAGAGAGCGGTCGAAGACAAGGCCTTCCGGACCTGCCCATGCTACATAGATCTCGCCATCGGGACCTACTGCCGGAACAGCACCCTCTGTAGTATTATCGTCATCGATACAATCGCCTGAAACCTCGTTGATGCGCAGGGCCTCACTCCAGGTATCCCCTCCGTCGAAGGAGCGGGAGAAGTGAATATCGCTTTTATCATCCGGACTGGAGCTTCCATAGTCGTCGAATTGTGTCCAGGTTACGTAGATATTGTTGTTCGTAATATCAACAACAGCCCATTCTTTGTCCTGTGCTTTTGTACCATCCAGGCCCATATATGTGCCATTGTTCCAGGTTCCTCCTATTGTATCTTTCTTCTGACATACAATACGGTCGATCCAGTTTCCCCATGTGGGAGGATTTGAAAGGTGAAAGAAGTACCATGCCCCGGCAGTATCCACAATGATGACAGGGTCACCCCATACACCATAAGGAGAACTTAATGAAGCTGTTGTCCATGTATGGCCTGCGTCAGTAGAATAATAGATATTATCAATATTGGCAGCTCCAACCATATGATCCGTGTTTTTTGGATTTATCATAATAGATGGCTCCTCCGGCTGGGTCCAGCTTCCTTCGTCGTCAATAAGAACATTTGTATACTGAGCCTGCAAGCTCAGGGAGAAGAATAATAATAGTAAAAAGATCAGGTGTAATACCTTCATAGCGACCTAAATATATAGTTTAACACGTAAAAATACACAATTTATGCCTTTAGGAGACCTGGCAGGTCCCCGACCTGCCAGGTCTCCAGTGAAAAATTTCTTATTTTTATCGCTTATTCAAGAATTATGAAGAAAATACCCCTCCACTGGCAGATCCTGATTGCACTGATCTTAGCTATTATCTACGGCCTAATCTTTGATGAAAAGGCCGTAAGCTATGTTTCATGGATGGGAGATGTCTTTCTCAGGGCACTGAAGATGCTCATTATTCCTCTGATCATTAGCTCTCTGATATC
>Ga0164313_10002379_pt1 | contig 16899 bp, 12 predicted proteins | sample GuaBasSedimGuay4_FD_113735 | JGI IMG/M metagenome (GOLD analysis project Ga0164313, IMG submission 113735) | Subseafloor sediment microbial communities from Guaymas Basin, Gulf of California, Mexico - Guay4, Core 4569-4, 0-3 cm | ecosystem: Environmental > Aquatic > Marine > Hydrothermal vents...
AACGAGCTGGTGGTAAAGCGAGTAATGGTTATAAGCGTATACTAGATATTAAACCTACAGAGCTACACCAACGAGTGCCGTTTTTCTGTGGTAATAAAGAAATGGTCGATAAAGCCGAGAGCTTTATGGATAAGGCTTGTGATTAAGAAGAAATTATAGTTTTACTCTTCTTTTTATCATGTATTTGTACTCATCATAACTAATTCTTCCACTATAAATGTCTATAGATTTTTGAATTAATTCGTTTGCATTCACACTATTATAACCCAAACCAATAGCGTATTTTTTAATCAATACAAATTCCTTTGTGCCAATATTATGATCGGCAAAAATCATATCGAATAAATCGTGAATTCGCTCTAATCTTTCTTCAGCAGAGTTAGAAGGTACGATTGGATATTTTAATGGGTTTTTTAAAATATCAACAAATTCGGAATTATCTACTCCTAATTTTGTCGCTAATTCTAATAATAATTCTTCTTCCTCTACATTTATTTTGCCATCTACTGCTGCAATATTTACAATAGATGCAAAATGAGCAATATTTCTAGATTGGTGACCTTTTTTAAATAATTCGTAAAATGACATATCCTTAAGTTTATAATACAAAGATAAAGCTAAAGAAGCATTTAAAGAAGACTATTTTAAGCAAAATAATTTAATGATAACCCTTACTTTTAATTATAAATTATAACTTGCAGAGATAAACGATATATCAACAATTGTAGACATATAGTTGTTGGGGGTAATGCAAAAAAAGCCCCCTGAATTAATGATCAACGGGACAAAATAGTACATTTGATTTTTGCAGACACACAGGTAAACCCTGAAAAGAGCAATTTTTATTAAACCGCTTAGGTATTAAAAATATGCGAATAATTTTATAACTATGAAATATCAATTTAACCAAGTTTTAGATTTTCAAATGACAAATATACTCATATTAAAAAAAGAATGGCTAAGGCTAGAAAGACTTATTTTTCATACTATTGTAATCGTTTTATCAATTTCATCCGGCTCAATAGTAGCACAAACAAATGTTGAACAATCAGTTTTAAAAGATAGTTTATCTCACAATCCAATTCGTAATGTTTATTTTGGAGACCTACACGTACATACAAGTTATGATATTGATAGCAGAATGCAATTTAATACGAACAGTCCTGACGATGCCTACAAGTTTGCAAAGGGAGAGGTGAGTTTACCGATTGCTAACGCAGCTCCAAACCCACCAAATGTATATCTAAAAATTAGCAAACCTCTTGATTTTGTTGCAATAACACCTCATTCTGAAATGATGGCAACTAATCTTTGCTTAAATCCGATAAACAAAACAAAGTATCCCGAGATATATGCTTCAAAATATTGTGATGATATTAGAAATTATAATGTTAAAGCTTTGTATGAGGCAGAAAAAGTATTAGTAAAACCTAGGCCACATCCGCCTAATGAATTATGTCCTCCAATAGAAGGAGCCCCTGATTCAATTAACTCAATATGTGTCAATGCTTCAAAAAAAGGATGGCTAGAAATTCAGAAAATAGCTAATAAACATTATGAGAAAGGTAAGTTTACAACATTTATTGCCTATGAATTTACCCCAACATCAAATTTTGGTGGGGCTTTACATCGGAATGTAATATTTAAAAACAATTCTGTACCTAAAAATGTACTTACAGCTTTCAACATATACACAGCTTCTGCATTGTGGGAAAAACTTGATGAAACTTGTAACGAAGAGAATAATTGTGAGGTAATAGTTATACCACATATGATTAATGTTTCTGATGGAATGTTTTTTTCAAAAGAAGATAGAAATGATCAAGTGCCAGATGCATCAAGAAAGCTAAGTTTTGAAAATAATACATTCACTGCTAAGGATTATGAAAGGAGAAAAAGGTTGGAGCCGTTAATTGAAATTCATCAGACCAAAGGGAATTCAGAATGCTTACTTAATGATGGCACTATCGATAAAAACTGTGAGTTTGAATCTCAGATATTGAGCCATTGTAATGAAGCTTTAGACAGTCTTTACCCTGACGTAAATTGTCGTGAAGACTGCTATGTGAGAAATGGATTAAAAAAAGGACTCAACTATAGTAACGAATCAATTCCGAAGGGCTTTAATCCTTTTAAATATGGATTTGTCGGTGGCACAGATAATCAAAATGGCACACCTGGCGCTACAGAAGAATATCAGTATATCTCTGAAGGTGGAGTGATAGGAGCTACTCCAAAAGGAAGGCTTACGGAACAACCTAAAAAAGAAGGAGGATTTCCAATCCGTTACACAAACCCAGGTGGTTTAACTGGTGTTTGGGCTGAGGAAAATAATCGTGAAGCAATTTTTGATGCAATGAAACGAAAAGAGGTTTTTGCAACATCAGGTACTCGAATAAGTGTTCGGTTTTTTGCCAGTTTTGATTTTCCAAATAATCTAACACAATATACAATGGAAGATATGATTCATAAAGCTTATGAAAAAGGTGTTCCGATGGGAGGAGATATTTATCAGAATAAAAACCAATCTCCAAGTTTTCTGGTTTGGGCAGCTAAAGATTCATTGAGTGCTAATTTGCATTCCTTACAAATTGTTAAAGGTTGGGAAGATGAAAATGGTACCTACGAAAAGGTTTACGACATTGCTTGTTCGGATGGTTTTAATACCAACAATAATAAGTGCCTGCTTAATGAATCTTTAGTTGATTTGAAAACTTGTGAGTTTTCCAAAACGAAAGGGGCTTCAGAATTAAAAGTTATGTGGACTGATCCTGAATTTATTCCATCGAAACGCGCTTTTTACTATGTCAGAGTTTTAGAAAACCCAACTTGCCGATGGAGTACCTACGATGCAAATGAACTAGGTATAGAGCCTGTGGAAGATATTCCATCGGTTATTCAAGAGCGAGCTTGGAGCTCGCCCATTTGGTATAATCCTTCAAATTTAACAAACCAATAAAATATGAGAATAGTTCTCTTTATATTAATGATGCTTGTCCATTATGTTTCTTTCGGACAAGATTTTGGACCACACACTTTTAACTTAGTTCCAAAAAACATTACTTCGGTTAGTATTTACTACCTCAATAGTCATAATAATATAACTCCTGCAAAAGATGTGGTTCTGCAAAATGGAATTGTAAATGTGAATGCATTTGTAACACCTATAGTTCATACTTTTTCTCTAGCGGGTCAATTGTCGCAAATTTTTATTACTCCTGGTGTGGCGAGTATTGATGGTTTCGTTGACGTTAATGACCATTTATCAGAAATTGTTAAGAAAAGTGGTTTGGTAGATGCTAATGTAATGATGCGTGTTGGTATATTAAATACGCCTGCACTCGATATAGAAAATTTTGCAAAACACGAATTGAAATTTCAGTTATCTGGAATTATTAGTGTTACAGTTCCCATTGGTCAATATAGTGACACAAGAAGGGTGAATTTAGGTGGTAATCGTTGGGCTTTTAAAGTAGGTACACCAATAATTATTCCTCTTTATAAAACAAAGGGAAAAATATTTCAATGGGAAATTGTTCCTAGTGTTACGTTCTTTACCCATAACACTGAATTATTCGCTGGAGGTGTGAAATCACAAGAGCCTTTATTTTATTTAGAACAACATTTCTCTAAAAATTTTACAAAACGATTATGGGCTAGTATAAATTTAGATTACCAATATGGAGGGAAAATTTTTATTAATGACATCAGTAATGGTAATGTAATAAATCAGTTTGGTGCTGGTGCTACAGTGTCATACGCCCCTTTTAAAAGTTTTCCTGTTACATTTCATACAAATTATGGCAGAACTTGGTTTAATGATATTGCAGGGTATTTATTTCAATTTGGTGCAACTATGTCTATCCCATCAAAAGCGGGAAGAAAATACATTAAGTCTTTAAATGAAAAAGAATAAACATTGAAAAACCAACGCTGACAACAGGACAGAAAAGAAAGCACATACCCCCATACGGGTTTTGGTGCTTAACTAAAAGTGAAGTGCCTTGAATGAAGTCCGCAAAATTTTCAATTTTGCATGTCTATTAAAAATAAAGAAAAAAATAAAAATTTGGCTAAGTGCTTAATCGAAAGTTTAGTCCTTCAAAATCCCGTACTAACCATAGCCTAAACGTTAGCAACAAGCTAAAAAAACCTCTTCTTTTTTTATTTAATAATCAATGCTGGAACAATAATTGAAAGTATTTTCTCAATTAAACTAACCCATCAACACATGAAAAAAGTTGTACTCTTATTCATTGTAATTTTCAGCATCACCCTCCAGGCTCAAACCAATAAATACGCAGGAACCTACGAAGCTACTTTCGATATAAATAATGAAGGAGTTATAACATACACCTTAGTTCTTAATCCTGATGGCACTTTTACCTTTCATAACTACAGACAAATAGACCCCTCAAAACCTAAAGAAAACAGCTATGGAAAAGGCTCTTGGATAATAGAAAAAGACAACACTCTTTGTTTTTTCACCAATACCTCTACAGACATTGATGATAAATATACCATAGACTTCACAAACACAAAAGCACGTTATCACACGAAATCTCCTCGTGATAAAACCGATAAAATGGTGAAAACAAAACTACATTTTTACGATTCTGAAATCCCTTGGCTAAAAGGATGGAAACTTTTTAAAATTTAACTAAAATAATTAATTGAAATACTACCTTTGCCAAAATGAGCAAAGCCCTTGTTTCTTCGCTTTTTGCACAGTCTTCTAATACTGGAAAACTGCGGAATGCTATTGCCCAATCCCAAAATATCACTACTGTTTCTGGCCTTGTTGGCTCTTCCTATTCTATTGTAATTGCAGAAGTTTTTAAAAAAGCAGAGAAGCCTTTTCTGGTTATTTTAAACGATAAAGAAGAGGCCGCCTACCATTTAAATGATTTGGAAAATTTAGTAGGCGAAAAAAATGTACTTTTTTATCCGGGGAGTTATCGCCGTCCCTATCAAATAGAAGAAACCGATAATGCGAATGTCTTGTTGCGTTCTGAAGTTTTAAACCGTATCAATTCTCAAAAGAAACCTGCAATCATTGTTACTTATCCAGAAGCTTTATTTGAAAAAGTAGTAACTCGAAAAGAGCTGGAAAGACATACGTTGAAAATTAAAATTGGTGACGAATTATCCATCGATTTTGTAAACGAAGTCCTTTTTGAATACAATTTTAAGCGTACCGATTTTGTTACCGAACCGGGTGAATTCTCTGTTCGTGGTGGGATTTTAGATGTTTTCTCATTTAGTAATGACGAACCTTATCGTATTGAATTTTTTGGGGACGATGTAGAAAGTATTCGTTCTTTCGATGTAGAAACTCAGCTTTCTACCGAGCCTATCACAAGAATATCCATCATTCCGAATGTAGAGAATAAAATGATGGAAGAGCAGCGAACTACCTTCCTAAAATACATAGCAGCTAAAACAGTTGTTTTTTATAAAAATGAAGATATTCTAACCAGCAGTCTTGATAAACTTTTTAATACGGCAAAAGACACTTTTAACAATTTAGATTCTGAATTAAAGATTAGTGAACCTGTCGAATTATTCTGTACTTCGGAATTATTTAAAAATCAGTTAAACGATTTTACTAAGGTTCATCTTGATAATTCTTCTAACGCAGAAGCTACTTCAAATATTGATTTTAAGACAAAACCTCAGCCTTCTTTTAACAAGCAATTCAATTTATTAATTGAGAATCTCAATACCAATACCCAAGACGGATTTAAAAATTATATATTCTGTAGTAGCGAGCAACAAGCCAAACGATTCCACGATATTTTTGAGGATGCAGAACAACATGTAGATCAGTTTGAAACGGTTGTATTTCCCTTATACCAAGGATTTATAGATGCAGACCAAAAAAACATTTGTTATACCGATCATCAAATTTTTGAGCGTTATCATAAGTTTCAGTTAAAGAATGGTTATGCTAAAAAGCAGGCGATTACTTTAAAAGAATTGACCAATTTAGAAGTGGGTGATTATGTAACACACATTGATCACGGAATTGGAAAGTTTGGTGGACTTCAGAAAATAGATGTAGAAGGAAGGCTACAAGAAGCTATTAAATTAATTTATGGAGAACGTGATATTTTATACCTCAGCATTCATTCCTTACATAAAATTTCAAAGTATAATGGTAAGGATGGTACGACTCCAAAAATATATAAATTAGGGTCTGGTGCTTGGAAAAAACTAAAACAGAAAACCAAAAAACGGGTTAAAGAAATTGCTTTTAACCTAATCGAATTATACGCGAAAAGACGTACCCAAAAAGGCTTTGCTTTCGATCCGGATTCATACTTACAATTAGAGTTGGAATCTTCTTTTATTTATGAAGACACACCAGATCAAGTAACCTCTACCGCAGATGTAAAACGTGATATGGAAAACGAACGCCCTATGGACCGTTTGGTTTGTGGCGATGTAGGATTTGGAAAAACAGAAGTAGCGATTAGAGCTGCTTTTAAAGCGGTAGATAATGGTAAACAAGTAGCGATTTTAGTGCCTACCACAATTCTAGCATTTCAGCATTTTAAAACATTTACAGAGCGTTTAGCAGAAATGCCTGTAAACGTAGATTACCTCAACCGTTTTAGAACTACCAAACAACGGAATTCTGTTATAGAACGTTTAAAAAATGGAAGGTTAGATATTGTGATTGGCACCCATCAATTGGTAAACAAAGCAGTTGAGTTTAAAGATTTAGGCTTGCTGATTATTGACGAAGAGCAAAAATTTGGTGTGGCCGTAAAAGACAAACTCAAAACCATAAAACAAAATGTAGATACACTTACATTAACAGCAACACCTATTCCTAGGACGCTTCAGTTTAGTTTAATGGCGGCGAGAGATCTTTCGATAATTAGTACACCTCCACCTAATCGGTATCCTGTAGATACACAAGTGGTGCGTTTTTCAGAAGAGATTATTCGTGATGCCATTCGGTATGAGATTTCTAGAAATGGTCAAGTGTTTTTTGTTCATAATCGTATTGAAAATATTAAGGAAGTAGCAGGAATGATTCAGCGATTGGTTCCAGATGCTAAAATCGGAATTGGTCACGGGCAATTAGAAGGTAAAAAACTAGAACAATTGATGCTTGCTTTTATGAATAATGAGTTTGACGTCTTAGTATCCACTACTATTATTGAAAGCGGATTGGACGTTCCCAATGCAAACACCATGTTCATCAACAATGCGAATAATTTTGGGCTATCAGACTTGCACCAAATGCGAGGTCGTGTGGGGCGAAGTAATAAAAAAGCATTCTGTTATTTTATTACACCGCCCTATTCTGCAATGACAGATGATGCTCGAAAAAGAATTCAGGCCTTAGAACAATTTAGTGAGCTGGGTAGTGGACTCAACATCGCTATGAAAGATTTGGAGATTAGAGGTGCTGGAGATTTATTAGGGGGAGAACAAAGCGGATTCATAAACGAAATTGGGTTTGAAACTTACCAAAAAATTCTAACCGAAGCGATTGATGAATTAAAAGAAAAAGAATTTAAAGAACTGTATTCTGGTACCGAACACGAACTGAAAAACTTTGTAAAAGAAACCGTTATCGATACCGATTTTGAACTGCTCTTTCCAGATGATTATATAAATAGCATTACAGAACGCCTTAATCTTTATAACAAATTAAGCGAATTAAAAACCGAGGAAGAGCTTCAGAAATACGAAGCAGAATTAGTAGATCGTTTTGGAGAATTACCTATTCAGGCAGTGGATTTATTGGATAGTGTTCGTATAAAATGGATGGCAATTTCTATGGGATTAGAACGTGTGATTATGAAACAAAACAAAATGGTGGGTTATTTTGTTTCGGATCAACAAAGTGCTTTTTATCAAAGTCCAAGTTTTTCGAAAGTGATACAATTTGTACAGAACAACCCGAACCTTGCAATAATGAAAGAAAAAAATACTCGCAACGGATTGAGATTAATTATTACTTTTGATGGCATTAATACTATTAAAAAAGCTCTTCAATCATTAGAGCCTATTATGGTTTGATATTTGTGATTCAATTAAAAAATAACTTACTATGAAATTAAAAAATACACTTTTTACCCTTCTTTTTTTACCAACATTCTTATTTGCTCAGCATACTATTAAAGCAACTTTTTCGCCAGCAGAAGATTTTAAATGGGCAATATTATACAAGAATTCTCCTTTAAAAAATATTTATATCGCACAAGGAAAAATTGAAAAGGGTACTGTTGAGTTTTTATTAGATTCATCAGCAACAAAGGGTATTTACAAATTGGTATATGCAACACCACAAGACGAATTTAACTTTGACATTATATACAATGGCAATGAAAATATTGAGCTTGAATTTAACCTAGAAACTAGAGTTACATTTAAACAGTCTTCTGGTAATTTATTACTCAATTCTTATTTGGTTGAAATGGCATCTATCGGCAAAAAAATTGAAGGGTTCTACGTAAATAAAAAAACAGATTCTTTAGAGTTAGCCTCTCTTTTTAAGAGTCAACTAGAAATGCAAAATCATTTTGAAGAAAAATCTATAAACACACTTACCTATCATTTTATTAAAGCCAACAAGCCTTATATTCCTACAAATTATGAAAATACGACGACCTATATTCAAAATTTAACTACAAATTATTTTACAAATATCAATTTTAATGATACTGTGCTTCAAAGCTCCAACTTTTTATTAAAACGCGCATGGGCTTATATTTTTAGTGTTTCAAATGGAGGAAGGGATAAGGTGAGTTCTTATAATAAAAACATTGATGTTGTTGTAACATTGATACGAGATACAAATCCTGTTTTTCAGAAAATATTTTTAGAAAAATTGTGGAATAAACTGCTAATTTATAATGCAAAAGATACTGCCAATTATATAGCCGAAACCTATTTAATTCCTCTTGCTGAAGAACAAAAAGACCAAACCTTAGCTCTTAAATTAGTTCAGTTTTTAAATTTATCTATCGGCAATATTGCACCAGAAATAGAGTGGGAAACAGAAAAAAATGGAATTAAAGAGCAACACAAACTAAGCGAACTTGCTATTACCGAAAATTACATTCTTGTTTTTTGGAGTAGTACTTGTTCTCATTGTTTAGAACAAATTCCAAAATTAAAAGAATTTGTAAAAACCTTGGACGGAACTAAATATAAAGTAATCGCGGTAGGGTTGGAAGATGATGCTGTTAAATGGAAAAAAGAAGTGGCAAAATACCCTGAGTTTATTAATATTATAAAACTAAAAAAATGGGATAGTAGTATTGTTACAGATTATGGACTTTCAACTACTCCTACTTATTTTGTGCTGGATCGAGACAAAAAATTTACTGCTAAACCAGATAATTTAGAGGGTCTTATTGAGTTTATTAATAATTAAAAATGATAAAAAGCATCCTCAAAATGTTCCATCTTTTCTATAGATTTATTTTTAATGATGGCGATAATATCAAATCTAACTTCCACGTCTAAATCGTTTGATATTACATATTCATTTGCTGCTTTTACCAATAATTTAATTTTTGAAGGTTTTACAAAACAAGTAATTTACCACTTAATCACCTTTTTTGTAGTGACACCATCTTTAGCATATACCTTTAAAAAATACAAGCCACTAGATAAGTTTAGTAAACTTAAAGTATTTGTACCCTCGTGTAACACACCAGTATTAACTATTTTACCTTGGGTAGTAAATAAGGTATAATTTGCTCTTGTCGTTATATTAACATTAAGTATATTTTGTGCAGGATTGGGATAAACTGTAAAGGTATCTTGCTCAAAACCAGCCACACTTAAATCTTCACACTCCTGCTCATTATTTACAAAAGTAGTGTTAGGGTCAATATGCCAATCGTCTAAATACTCGGCACTGGCGTCGTCCACGAATATACAATCTAATGCCGTGTCTTGCACAATAAACAAACCCATAGTTTCATTAGCTCCATTACGCATATCTAGGTAACTTAAAGAGGGATTGTTTGAAGCCCCCAATTGTGTTAATAACGAGTTTTGTGTTAAGTCTATACTTTCTATATTATTATAAAGGCAGGTAAAATAATCTAATTGTGTGTTTTGAGTTATATCTATGGTTGTAATGTTATTGTAAGCACATGAGAAAGATTTTAAAATAGTATTTTGGCTTACATCTATGTTGGTAAGATTATTTTCATGACATAAAAAATATTCTAAAGCTAAATTTTGGCTCACATCTAAACTGGTTAATTGGTTTTGGTAACAATGGAACCAAAATAGCTCTGGACTAGATACTTCTAGGCTTGTTAAATTATTAAAACTGCAATCCAACCAATATAAAAAAGGACTGTTAATTTCTAAACTAGTTATAAAGTTACTATAACAATATACCTCGGTTAGTTTATTGTTTTGACTAAGGTCTAAACTACTAAGACTATTTTCTATGCAAGCCAAAATATCTAGCTCTGTGTTTTGAGTAACATCAAGACTCGTTAGGTAATTATTATATCCAGCATATAGTTCTATTAAAGCTAGGTTCTGTGATAGGTCTAGGCTTGTCACTGGATTGTAGCTACAAGCCAACACTTCTAATGCTGTAAAATCTTCGATACCTGTTAAGTCTTCTATATCTTGATTATTAACATTAAGGAGGGTTACTGTATTAATATTAGCCGTTAACACTAAATTATTATTGTCTATACCATCGCCCATACCATTGGCTTCAAGATAGGCTTCAAAATTAGCATCGGGGATTGCAGTGTATTGTGCCTGTGTTGTATTTATAATACAGCATAGGCTTATTAAAAATAGCATCTGTTTCATAATCGTCGTTTTAATGATCTACTATAATTTGTTTAATAGTCAACAAACCATTTTCATAAAAGTGCAAAAAGTAAATTCCTTCTGTTAATGTAGAAGTATCTATGGTTTCCAATACATTTTGACTTTCTCCAGATGCCACAACAATACCCGTACTATCATATAACATATAGCTATAGTTAGCTACAGGTTTATCGGTAAGGTCTAAGTTTAATTCTTGATTGGCACTGTTGGGAAAATAGTTTAAAGGTGTTGGAGGCGGGAGGCAGGGATTTGTTGCAGTACTATAATTAGATAAGTCCTGTAAATACGTTGATGCCATGGCATTTTTCATCCGTCTGCTTTGCTGAAAGGTAAAATACTCTAAACAACCTACATATGAGTATGACATGATATTATGTTCATCGGGATCAAAAGGGCTATTTACAGCTCCTAACCATTCGCATGTTATTTTATCAACTCCTTCAGTTGACATATTAGGGTCGGCTGGAGTATCTGTAACATAATCACCACAAGTAGTACTGTTAGATCCGCTTGGATATTCTGGACAAAGGTTGGGGTCGTTTGCATTAGGTTGTCCATCTGTCCCATGATGGGTGTGCCATAAAAATAAGACGTGACCCATTTCGTGAGCAAGGGCATAGGATTTGGCAATGGATTGCTCATTATTATTTTCATCTAAATAATACCCAAAGGTATAAAACTCAGATCTTTCTGGTGCAGAATTTGTATCACCTCCTCCAGTACTAAGCAAAGGAAGAAGGGCTTCATTATCATCAAATAAGTAGATATCCACACCATCATCATGGGGGTTTTCAAACCAAATCGTGCCGTTTGGAGCTATGTATTTTGAAGTATCATTTATATAGTCTATGGTATTATCCCAATCAAAATAAATTTGATACGGGTTAAAAGCACTATCAAGTTTTGCTAATATTTCGTTGACATCTGTAGGGCTTTGTCCTCCTGTGCTATCAGTTCTCCTTACAACATGTACATAGATTTTTACACAAAAAGAATAACCAGTATAATCAAGGTTTCTGTAAGGAGCTATCAATGCCTCACGATCATAAGTGGAAGTTGAGTTAAGACAAAACGTTTGTGAACTCACACTAAAGGATACTAAAAGGATAAATAGCGGTAAGTAGCGGTAAGTAGCGGTAAGTTTTTTCATAATAATTATGGTTAGTTAATAGTATGCTTAAATGTAGTGAAAACAATTGGTGTTTAAAATACGTGTAAACACTTAAATTTTAATAGGTTATGAGACAATAAATCATCTATTAAAGTTTTCTAAATTAAAAATGATAAAAAGCATCTTCAAAATGCTCTATCTTTTCTACAGACTTATTTTTAATGATAGCAATAATATCAAATCTAACTTCCACATATAAATCGTTAGAAATTACATATTCATTCGCTGCTTTTACTAATAATTTTATTTTTGAAGGTTTCACAAAGTCTTGTGGGTCACCAAAATAATCACTGTTTCTGGTTTTCACTTCAACAATCACTAACGTTTTAGAATCTTTTTGGGCGATGATATCTATTTCGGCTTTATCATAATAAAAATTACGTGCCAATATTTCATAACCTTTTTTAGACAGATAATCTGCGGCTAATTGTTCTCCTAATTTTCCAAGTTCGTTGTGATCTGCCATATATTCCCCGTGAAAACGGGGATCTCATTAATTATTGTTATTATTTATTACAATTAATTTCATTTCGGCTCCGCTCAATGAACGGTTTTGATTGGTACCTTGAGCGAAGCCGAAAGGTATATTAAAAGTTTAAAATAGCCTTTTTATTATTAACTTCAAGAATCACTTCCCTCCCCATTATCAAAGCACGATTATCCTCAATATGCCCAGCCGGAAAATTAAAGACAATCGGAAAATCATACCCTTCACAAATCTCTAAAATCATTTCATAAACGGTTTTCCCAAAAGGAATGTCATTATCATTCATTTCTGTCATTCCACCAACGATAAGCCCTTTTAAATTCTTAAACATCCCGTTGCGTTTTAGGTTTTGTAGCATTCGATCTATATGGTATAAATATTCATCCAAATCTTCTATAAACAAAATCTTCCCATCTGTGTTTATTGCTGAAGGACTTCCGCAAAGGGAATATAAAATTGATAAATTTCCGCCAACTAATTCTCCAGTAGCTTTTCCTATCCTATTTATTTTTTCTGAAGGAATTGCAATCGTATATTCCTTCTCAAAAAGAACTTTTTTAATCGAAGCTCTTGAGGCTTCCGTTTTTGTTTCAATCCCAACGGGCATTTGCGCATGTAACGTTTCAATACCTAAATTATGAATATGAGAATGCAACACGGTAATATCGCTATAGCCAATAATCCATTTGGGATGTTTATTAAATTCTGTAAAATCTAATTGGTCTATAATTCTTACGGTTCCGTAGCCACCTTTAGCACACCAAATTGCTTTTACTTGAGGATTATCTAACGCCTCTTGAAAATCTGATTTTCTTAAGGAATCATTCCCTGCAAATTGGTTGTCTTCGGCTTCAATAGATTTTCCGAGAATGACTTTCAGTCCCCAAGATTTCATAATTTCTATCGCATGAACAAGTTCTTTCTTAGACACTTTTCTAGCAGTAGAAACAATGGCTACAGTATCTCCAGATTTTAATAATTTAGGGCTAATCATATTCTCGTTTATTCGTTTCAATGTAATAAAAAAATAAACCTTTTTGTTAAAATAACGTCATACAATTAACAATTCTCTAATTTTCAGTACCTTTAGAGTTACTCAAATTAGTAAAACTAATCGTTATGGAATCTATAATTACCCCTTCTTGTAATGAATCTACACTAACTCCTTACGTGCCTTCTGGAGATAACCCTTGGAATACGATCAAAATAAAACATGTGTATCGCCGTCTTGGTTTTGGTACTTCGCAAGATAAAGTTGATGCTGCTTTAGCACTATCGCCAGAGGAGTTTATAGATAGTTTAGTGGATGACGCTATTAGCTTACCACCAACTCCTACACCTGTTTGGGGATTTTATAATGTTAATGATTTTGCAGATATGGCAGAAGAAAACCCTCTATATATTAATAATTGGAGAATACAAACAGGAAATGATTTAATTAATGAAAATCTAAGAGGAAGACTAACTTTCTTTTGGATGAATCATTTTGTAACCGAATTAGAAGCTTATAACTATTCTCCATATATGTTTCAATATTACAATACACTACAAACTCATGCCATAGGAAATTTTAAAACCTTAGTTAGAGAAATAGGAATAAACTCTACCATGCTTTATTATCTAAATGGTTTTCAGAACACCAATACAGCGCCCAACGAAAATTATGCTCGTGAATTGTATGAATTATTCACCCTAGGAGAAGGAAATGGTTATACTCAAGTAGATATTGTATATACAGCCCAAGCGCTTACTGGCTTTAATCATTGGGATGTGCCTGGTGATGAAATCTATTTTGATGAAAGTACATGGGTAGATGGAGACAAAACTATTTTTGGGCAAACTGGAAATTGGAAGTACGACGACGTCATCGATATTCTATTTCAAGAAAAAGGCGAAGAAATGGCTTTTTATATCTGTTCAAAATTATATAAATATTTTGTGAGCCCTGCCATAGATGACCTTGTAGAACAAAGTATCATCCGACCATTAGCACAAACTCTTATAGATAATGATTTTGAGTTAGCTCCCATGCTGAAGCAACTTTTTAAAAGTGAACACTTTTTTGACGAAAGAGCCCTAGGTGTGATTATTAAGAGCCCTTTCGATGTAATTTTTAACTTTGTAAATGAATCCGAATTCTCTTATAACAATATCATGTATGCCTTTATATATTTTGCAGGCCTATTTGGTCAAATAATATATGACCCTTTAGATGTTTCTGGTTGGCAAAGAGATGAGGAATGGATAGGCACCTCAACAATCACTGGCCGTTGGATATTTTTTGGTCTTTACTTAGATTACTTACTGGATAATGAATTTGGTGAATCTCTAAGACTTTTTGCAAAAAATCTTTCAAACAACAGTAATGATCCTTTTTATATTACAACCGTAATAATAAATCATTTTATGTCTAAGGAATTATATTCACCTCAAGACTATGAAATAGCAACCGATATTTTTAAATGGGAAATTCCACAAAATTATTATGATAGTGGTCTATGGAATTTAAATTGGGACGAAGCCCCATTTCAAGTCAGTTTATTACTAAAACACATAGCAACCATCCCTGAATTTCAACTTAAATAAACCTATTATGTCCAACGATAATCCTTTTCAAAATATAAAAGTACAGAAATCTGAAAAATCTCGGGAAGAGAAAAATATTCACGATAAAGAACATTCTCTTTGGAACAGGCGCTCCTTTATTCAAGCCTTAGGTCTAGCTGGTGGAGGAAGTATGGTTCTAGGTGGCTCAGCAATTTCTGCAACATCTCCTTCTCCGCTTTCAGTTGCTTTAGCAGAAAGTGAGAACGAAAACATATTAATCTTAATCAGGTTACGTGGTGGTAATGATGGTCTTAATACCATTGTACCACTATACGATTATGACACCTATGCTAATTTACGCCCAACCATTAAGCACCTTGAAGGTGACTTATTAAATTTATCTCCCGAATTTGCAATTCCTGATTATATGAATGATTTAGAATCTGTTTGGGGAGACGGAAGCATGAAAGTCGTTCACGGAGTAGGCTACCCTAATCAAAATTTATCACATTTTAGATCTACAGATATTTGGGCTTCTACAGATGCTATTAATGTTGAAAACACAGGCTGGTGGGGACGTTATTTTGAAGACCTTTATCCCGATTATATTGTAAATCCGCCAGAAATTCCTCCAGCGGTTCAAATAGGAAGCCTTGGAAATTTAATTTTTAAAGGAGATAGTACTAATTATGCTTTCTCTGTTGTAAATCCAGACCAATTACAAAATGTAGCAGAAAATGGCACATTACATGATGTTTTAAACATTCCAGATTGTGTGTATGGCGACAAACTGTTATTTATGCGATCTATAGCGAACACTACCTTTACTTATTCACAGGTAATTAGTGACGCGTACTTGTCTGCAGATAATAGTGTTGAATATGGAGAAGGTGAATTAGCTGCACAATTAGCAATCGTTGCCCGAATGATAAAAGGTGGATTGGGATCTAAAGTGTATATGGTTTCTTTAGGAAGCTTCGATACCCACTCAGATCAATTAGGCAGACAACGAGAACTTCTTATAGATTTATCTAGTACCATTAAAAAATTCTATGAAGACTTAAAAGATGGAGGAATGGATGATAAAGTGTTGTCCATGACAATTTCTGAATTTGGAAGACGCCCTTATGAAAATGGCTCTGACGGAACCGACCACGGAGCAGCTTCTCCAGTAATGCTCTTTGGACCAGCATTAAACGGAAGTGGTTTTGTTGGAAATCATCCAGATTTATCTGAATGGGATGTCAATGATAACCTAATCCCTTCTACCGATTTTAGAGACATCTATTCTACAGTTTTAACAGAATGGTTTTGTTTGGAGCCTTCTGTTGTTGATCTGGTTCTACTCAACCAATCCTATGAAAACCTTGATTTAGGGCTTACTTGTGAAATATTATCAAATTCAAGTTTTGATAATACAATTCACTTAGTTCACGCGCCTACTTATAGAAACAACCAAACCTATATAGAAATCAATATGCCAACTACAGCACACGTAGATATTAAGCTTTACGATATTCTAGGCAGAGAAATTGGCACGCTGGCTAATGAGATTTTATCTACAGGGCATCATATTATTGATGTGAGAGCTAAGATTAATAGCGGATTAAGTTTTGGCCAATATGTGTATCGAATCTCTACAGGAGGGCAGTACTATAGCAAGTCTATTCTTATAAAATAGTCCTTGCCTTTTATCGTTGGTTAATATTATATCGGTGAAATAAAATCCCTATTTTTGCATGATTCAAACAAGAGTATGCAAAATTCACCAAAAAGATATACCATAACGGCAGCTTTGCCTTACACCAACGGACCCGTTCATATTGGTCATTTAGCAGGTGTCTACGTTCCTGCAGAT
>Ga0164313_10002381_pt1 | contig 16890 bp, 12 predicted proteins | sample GuaBasSedimGuay4_FD_113735 | JGI IMG/M metagenome (GOLD analysis project Ga0164313, IMG submission 113735) | Subseafloor sediment microbial communities from Guaymas Basin, Gulf of California, Mexico - Guay4, Core 4569-4, 0-3 cm | ecosystem: Environmental > Aquatic > Marine > Hydrothermal vents...
CACTTCCAAGTTGGAACAGATCGTGAACATTCGAAGTTCGTTCGACCGATGTGCCCATTGCATAATGGTTGTTCTCAATAACGAAAACAACTGGCAATTTCCAACTCATGGCCATGTTGAAGGTCTCATGCAGAATTCCTTGACGTACCGCTCCATCGCCCATAAAACAGTAGGTAACATGCTTTTCATCCCGGTATTTATCCGCGAAAGCGATACCTGCTCCCAGAGCGATCTGACCGCCAACAATTCCATGCCCACCAAATAGGTTCCGCTCTTTATCGAACATATGCATGGATCCGCCTTTACCTTTTGAAGAACCTGTCGTTCTTCCATAGAGCTCAGCCATTACCTCTCTTGCTGGTGTTCCAAGAACTAGTGGATGTGCGTGATCTCTATATGCCGTTATGAACCGATCGGTCTTCTTGACCGCAGTGATCATACCCGCCAGAATGGCTTCTTGCCCAATATATAAATGGCAAAATCCGCCGAATTTCTGTTGAATGTACAACTGACCACATTTCTCCTCGAACTTTCGCATCAAGAGCATATCCTCGTACCAACGCACATATGTACTCTTGTCGAATTTCTCCTTTTTAGCCATGGTCTTTGGCTTCTTCTTCGTAGCTGTCTTGGTGCTCATTTCGTCCTGCTTCATCGCCTTCGCGTAGCCGCTATGGCAGAGCAAGGCGCTGGGCAAATATAGGTAGTAGGCACATGCTGCAATGGCCTCAGCCCTGCTGTTTAAGTGAGGTCTCGTGGAAATGGAAAGGCAGTAGGTCTTTCATACTGCTAAAAACATGCACTGGCCCGTTCGGCGAGCACAATATCACACGAATTGGAGAGTCCTGTTCTGCTTCATATTCAGCCACAACTTGTCTACAGATCCCGCAAGGCGGAACAGGCTCCATTAATTCAACTTTTTTACTGTTCGCAATGATCGCGATAGCACGCACCGAGTGCCCAGGTTGCTGAGCCGAAGCAGCGAATATTGCCACGCGTTCGGCACATATTCCCGCAGGGAAAGAAGCATTCTCCTGGTTGTTACCTATTACGATATCGCCATTGTCCAATTCCAAAGCCGCACCAACATTGAATTCTGAATACGGAGCGTAAGCATCTTTGGAAGCCTTTTCGGCCATCTCTACTAATGTTACATCTGCAGCCTCCAATGAAGACCTGTCCTGATGAACTTGATATGATATACTGAAATTCTGTACTTCGGTCATGCTGCACAATAATTCTCTAAAATTAAAGATAAGGTGCTATGTCCATGTGCAAGAGTAAATGTGATCACTGTTCTCGTTGTGGTAAATTTGTGGCATGTCCAAAGAACGTATCTATTCAATATTAAAAAGCTTCAATGGCTTGTCTTTGGATGAACTGGATTCGGTAAAGCTCCAGAACAGTGTTGATAGCAAATTCGTGTTCAAAGAGGAGGACCTGAACATTATTTTAGGAGAAGCATCCAAGTTCTACAATGTGCTCGATCTAGGAGGCATTCGTTCGAATTCATACCATTCTCTCTATTTTGATACGCCGGATGATCACTTCTTTATTTCTCACCACAACGGAAAGTTGAATCGATACAAAGTTCGCTACCGACAATACATGGATTCGGGGCTTTGTTTTCTTGAAGTAAAATTCAAGAACAACAAGGGCCGAACGATAAAAGGCCGCATGAAAGTGCCAGAGATCACGGAGGTGTTGAATGCTGAGGCCAAAGCTTTCATTGATGAAAGGATCGGAAAAAGCTATGACCTTCAGCCATCATTATGGAATTCATTCGAACGGATCACTCTTGCGCATAAAGAGATCGCCGAACGCCTTACCATCGACCATGAACTTAAATTTTCACTTCATGGGAAAGAAGCCAGATTAAGTAATATCTGCATTGCGGAATTAAAGCAAGAAAAACTTGATTATTCATCTGTATTCATGAAGATCATGAGAGCTCATGGTTCACAGCCTTCGGGCATGAGTAAATATTGCATAGGTTCGCTGCTTCTTAGACCGGAGTTGAAGTACAACAACTTCAAAGAAAAACTTTTACGCCTTAATAAGCTATCCCATGGAATTGTTCCTGCTTACGTTTAAGATATTCGGAATGAAGCTGATGCACCCTGATTTCTGGGAGCTACTTTTCAAATTCTCGATAGATCTAGTGATGGTATTCATTCTTATTAGGATGATCTATTACCCGATACACAAGAAGAAGGATTATCTGTTCACCTACTTCATGTTCAATATTTTGATCTTCTTTCTATGTATCCTTCTAAATAGTGTAAAGCTCAGCATTGGCTTCGCTTTTGGACTATTCGCCATTTTCGGTGTGCTACGCTACAGAACAGAGCAGCTACCAATTAAGGAAATGACATACCTCTTCTTAGTGATCTCTATTGGTGTGATCAATTCATTGGCCAGCAAGAAGATAAGCATTGCTGAATTGGCTTTTACTAATATGATGATCTTGGTGATAACGACTATGTTGGAGCGTGTTTGGCTTACTCGGCACGAAGAATTCAAGAACGTTACGTACGAAAAGATCGAACTGATAAAGCCCGAAAATCACGATAAATTATTGGCTGATCTAAAAGAAAGGACAGGTCTTAATGTAGAACGATTCGAGATCAGGCGCATCGATTTCCTACGGGATACCGCTCAAATTAAAGTGTATTATTTCGAAGACGAGCAGGAAAAAAAGACCGACTAAGCCTGTATCAACACTACTGCGTAGGCACTGATACCTTCTTCCTTCCCAACGAATCCTAAGCGCTCTGTTGTAGTGGCTTTAATAGAAACATCACCCTGTTCAATGCCACACAATTCGGCAATGACCTTCTTCATTTCTGGAATGTAAAGTGCAAGTTTCGGTCGCTGAAGACAAACCGTCGAATCGATATTCCCAACGTCAAAACCCTTTTCTCTTATCAGTCGGATCACTTCCTTCAGCAGTAATTTACTGTCAACGTTTTTGTACTTTGGATCGGTATCTGGAAAGTGAAAACCTATGTCCCGAAGGTCTGCAGCTCCTAAAAGAGCATCGCAAATAACGTGCAAAAGAACATCGGCATCTGAATGACCCAATGCGCCCTTTTCGTGGGGAATATTAACACCACCGATCCAAAGATCGCGGTCTTTTACAAGTTTGTGAACATCGTAACCGAGCCCTACTCGGACCTTCATCCTGCGTCTGGATCGCTGCTGGATTTCTTTAGCTTATCGAAGCTGAGCTTTAAGGAGAACCTAAGCGTGTTAGCCAAAGGATTCCGCTGGTTGGTAGCGATCAAATAAGAAAGATCGATACCCAGTTTTTTATACTTAACACCAGCTCCTAAAGTGAAATACTTACGATTTCCTTTTGTAGCATGTTCGTAAAAATATCCTCCTCGGAAAGCGAACTGGTTGTCGTACCAGTATTCGAATCCACCTGCAATATTGATCTCTCGTAATTCCTCTTTGAATACACTTCCACTCTCCACCTGAACAGCTCCATTATCATCAAAAGTCACACGCCCAGGGGCATCTGTGAATGAGCCGAACATACCAGCAGCAACCCCTACATTAGGATCTCTACCGGAAGCAACAACATAATTACCTGTATTCGGATCAAGAATAGGTTGGTTTGTAGAATCTAAATAATAAACTGGCGGCGTAGGCACCAATAGCTTATTGAAATCCACATTGAATGTGATCTTATTGTATTTATCAAGATCCATTGTAAGTGCAGGCCCTAAACGAAGATTGATAGGAAGGAAATCGGTTTCGGCTGTTTCCGTGTAACTCATTTTGGCACCGACATTCGAAATATTGAGTCCGAAATTAAATGTGGCATCCTTATCCCCAAGCCGTAGTTCTGGATTTGTGTAGAACATCGAAACATCCACCGCAACACTTTGTCCTGGTTTCGAATCTGCACCTTGAACACTAACACCACCTGTTAAATTCGAATGAACATACCTAACAGACAATCCTCCACTGATCTTATCAGAAAGTTGCGCTGCATAAGTAAGATCTAGAGCGAATTCGCTAGGCTTGAAGTTCCTGATCACACTTCCATTGATATCCGTGAAAGTTATATCACCCAACGAGAAGTACCGTAACGAACCTCCGTAGGCGCTCTTATCATTTTTTAATTTCTTCACAAAACTCAGATAGGCCAAATTCATATCCGGCACAAGATTACGTAGCCATGGGCTATAAGACATCGTGATCTCGAATTCTTCCTCCATAAAGGCTATCTTGGATGGGTTCCAATGTAAGGCATTCGCATCAGGCGAAACTGCTACACCGGCATCACCCATTCCTCCAGCCCTAGAATCTGGGCTGATAAGTAAGAATGGAACAGCTGTTGTGATCGTATTGATGTTGTCGCAATCTTCCTGACCGATATTATTGGCAGTGCTACATTGCGACGAAGCATCTTTAATGATCAGGATGCCCAAGGCAAGGATGCATGTACGGGCGAAGATGCGATCGAATTTCATCTATACTTTTTTTGAAAAGGTTTGCAAATATATAAGGATCAGGGTGGTCTTTATTGACCTCTAGTTAAGTATCACAAGTTTTTCGAACTTCTCAGCCTTATCACCATCTGGCGTAATGACCTTAAGTTTATACACATACACGCCACGGGCAAGTTTATCTCCATAGTCATCTTTTCCATCCCACTCAATCGCTTCGGAACGGAAACCTTCTGGCTGTACTCTTTCAGTTAATGTTTTCACCAGCTTTCCAGAAACGGTGAATACTTGGACCTGTACATCGAGAAAACTACACACTTTATTGTGTTCAAAGAAAAATTCAGTTCTTGAAGTGAATGGATTCGGATAATTCAACACATGATCCAATGCTAGGTCAGCGGACTCTGATACCACGAACTCTATCTCAGCATCTGAAGAATTATTATATACATCCCACACTTTCAATTTCAACGTATGTAGGCCTTCATCCATCTTCGGCAGTTGATATCGAACAGTACCACTTCTATATGTATCAAGATCCGACTCATAGAAGTCGTTCAACACAACAGCTTGATCCGTGTTATTATCAATAGTTGCCACAAGGTCATGGCCAATACTATTGCCAACTGTATTCACTCCGTTGTCGTCGAATATCTTTGCGTAAAGCACTGGTTCTTTACTAGTAAGGCCACCTGATACGAAGCGATCATCATTAAGATACAACTGAACTAGAGGGCCTTCATCATCGCTGGGAACTCCTGAGGCAGAACCGCCTACATAAAAATCATCTTTATAGCCATGGGCATTCGAATCGAAGCTTTCCGCATAGTAGCTCATTCGCCCAAAACCGAATTGATATGCAATATCTTTTGGAACCACAAAGTCGAACTCGAACTCCCCATTAGTAACGCTGGCCTTTCCTTTGTAGATCACACTTTTCTGCAATTCGAATTGGAACGGACTTCCCGGAGGGTCGTTCGCAAGTGTAGTGATCGTCTGCTTTTTATCAAATACCGTAGGATAGACCACACCATTGAAATTTGGATCGATCTGGCCATTCTGATCGGCAACAAATCCTTTTATTCTAACATTACTCAGTGCCATTAATGTATCGATGGCAACATCATTAGTATCTGTAACAGCAGTAGTAACTACGCTTTGAGTAGGGTAAGCCATTTTCAACGCTGGGTCACCCAGCAAAGAGAAGTTCCTGTGATTTGTTGAGCTACCTGATACGCTGGCATTCTTAGTTAGTCGACTCACATCACCAAGCCTCGGAATACCATTTGTTTCATCAAAAATGTGGTCATAAAAATTATTGGCAAGAGTGAAATTCTGAGAAGAAAAAACCAAACGGGTCGTGGTCATTAAAGCGATCCCACCTCCGTTCGGGTTCAAAAGGACATACTCTCCTGCTGAAGTTCGTGCTGGATCATCAAATCGACTGAATTCGCAAGTGGCGGTCATGAACAAAGGCAGTTGATCACGATTCGTCCAATTCAATATGGTCGAAACATCCAAGATCCTTTCATGAGCCCAGCCTACTTCTCCCCCGTGTCCAACATAATTTAACAGTAACAAGCCTTTTTGAACACGATCACGCAAAGCCGCTTGGGCTTCTGGGTATCTCTCGCCACCCGGTGTAGATTCTTGCTGATAGGCATCAAGAAAGATCTTATCGATGTCATATTCCGGATGATTCAGTTCTACTTTATTAGCAAGTTGATCACTTTGAGACATATGGATCGGACCATCGAAACCATCACCTGTCTGATCATCCGAGGCAAAGCATACAATGTTCCGCCAGTCTTTGGCAGCGCCAGAACTCTCAGAGTTACAGTGCTGCTGAGTTGAATTTACTAAGGTCAACTTGCCGTAACTGAATATCTTATTTACCACCTCTTGGGCTTGTTGTCTTGTAGTCACCGTTAACCGACCTACTCCAATATCCTGGAGGTCTGTCAATCCTTCACCTTCACCATCATCCAATAGACCGTAATAATCATCGGACACATAACTATAGACCGGAGACCAAGAATTCGCCGATTCGTAGGTCGGTATATAATTCTGGTTGCTAGCAACGTTACTTCGGTTATTATAACTACCATCTCCGAATAAACAGAGATATTTTGGCATAAGCTCAGGATCAGAACCGGCGCGATCGTACAACATTTTCATCATCCACTTAATGGCCGTAGCATCCCGCATTCCACTGGAGAATTCATTATAGACCTGCTGTGTACTGAGTACTGCCACTTCCAGCCCTTCATCCTCATGAAATTGACCAAGAGCATTTGCTGCATCAAGAAAATATGGATGCGCCACGATCACCAGATCAATTGGTGGGACCAATGCGTGCAAATTCTGATTGGCTACAGAACCGAACAAAGTTGGACTGAGGTAATTACTGTTCTTGAAAGCAATGAATTCTCGTAAAGAATCTGTGTGCAATCGGAATGACATATCATTTCCACTCAGGTCGTATTGCACTTCACTGATATTCGTTGGGTCCGTTATCTCCCAAACTTTATGAACTTGGATAGCATTGGTCAATTGAAATTCGCTGACGGAGCCAGCTCCCACAGAAACGGTATCCCTGAATGCCATTTGCGAACCACTCATTTTTAACTGGCGTGTAGCGTTCAATTCTACATAGTTCAACCAAGCCACAGAGGTCACCGGATTGTGCTTGTTGAATGTCAAGCTAACTGGAATATTGCTTTGTGTTGGGTTGAATTGAAGCACATCTGTTGCTGGTCGAGCAAAATCCCCCACATAACTTCCTGACACACCATTGACCGTAAAATTAGAATTAGCCATATTTCCAACAACAACATCGAACGAGCTTGAATTTCCTGTACCAATAGTTCGGGCAATTACATTAACCGCTAGAAATGCTGGTTCTGACTGCACAACATTGGTCATATTGAAGCTCTGATTATATGTCGTTACCAGATCAAAATACTCTCCGTAGAACTCTCGGCCACTTTTTATAAGATTGTTCCAATCCTTCTCATAATGAGCGTGATCATTGAAAGTGGTCACTGTATTAGTAGCAGCATCAGTCGTTGAATTTTGAAACTGAATGCGAGCCGGAGGATCAACTCCTATACCAACAAAGTAGTAGGCAGTATCAGAATAAAAATTCCTCCGTAAAGAAAAGCGACTCGTAGATTGATCCAATTCCCAATTATGGGGTCCATTGGCGTAGAACAATATGTTGTCATTTTGGTCAAAACTGCCATCACCTCCATCATTCACCACAATACGGTTAAGAAGAAGATCATCTGGGCGTTCAACATTGTTCTTGAAAGGTAATTGACCAAAATGGTTTCCATATATATTGATCGAATTGGGATCAACACTCTCAACATCCACACCCAGAGATTCCAGATCACTATATGTTAATTGATATATTCCAGAGACCGATACCCCAACACGATACCAATCACCAGAAGAAAGTTTGGAAGAACTAGCATATGACTTGTATGATCCTTGAAAATGTCCTTGTTCAGGAGTGATCTTTATGTCGCAGGAAACCAACATTTGATAAGATCTGGTCGAGGGATTCTGGCGAAATGGCAAGAATGAAACAACAGCGACAGGTTTTTTACGATCAAAAGCAACATTCACTATTGGATCGATATTCATTCCAATTCCACCCGCTTCTTGTAGCTCACGAACCTCATCAGAACGTAGATCCACATAGATCGGGTCTTCAATTTGCACCACGGCATTCACTGTTCCATTTCGTAATGGGAAACGACCGACAAAATTCGGTAAAGCTCTCTCTCCTACGCTATAAACAGCACCTTCAAAGTACAAAGTAGACTCTTGAGGATCTGTGGATCTTGATACTTTATCAATGCCCTGCTTTTCTAAAACCACATGATGAGTGCTTTGTCCGGCAAGTTCTTGGAACGAGATCACGGCAAGGCCTGCCATTATCAAATATATTCTCATGGAAGGCGCTATTAACAAGTTTTCAACAACATTCAAGGTAAAATTATTACTTTTATCCCTTCATCAGTAGGGTGTGGATCACTCATCCAACGAACTGCATATACAATTATTGCGGTCAACTTGTTTAACAACCGCGGTCTAAAAAAAGTGTATAATTGGGACTTGAATTATTACGGTTCTTGAGTACAGCTTCTAAGCATAGAAATGTGTGGTGGTCACTTGCGTTGATCGCCACTTTCGCGTTTTGCAACTCGACACAACTGAGAGCACAAGACCCCCAGTTCACTCAGTTCTACGCTAACCCTTTATATTTGAATCCCGCCTTTGCTGGTACAAATCGTTGTCCTAGAGTTGCATTGAACTATCGAAATCAATGGCCTGCCCTTTCTGGAACCTTTGTAACTTATAGTGCATCTTACGACCAACATGTGCAAGGTATATCAGGTGGATTAGGTCTTTTGGTAACAAATGATCAAGCTGGTAAGGGAACATTGAACACAACTTCGGTTAGTGGTATATACTCCTATGCAATGAATATAAGCCGCAAATTTTCGCTAAAAGCTGGAGTTCAAGCCACCTATTTTCAAAAATCTTTAGATTGGAATAAGCTCACTTTTGGAGATATGATCGACCCTAGACGTGGATTCATCTATCAAACAAATGATGTACCTCGGGGAGGTAGTGTATCAAATGTAGATTTCTCAGCAGGCGTATTAGGTTACACTGAAATATATTTCTTTGGTTTTGCCGCACATCATTTAAGCGAACCTAATGAATCGCTTATCGTAGGAACGAGCAAATTACCCATGAAATTCACTATGCATGGGGGAGCCGCTATTCCATTGAAAAAAGGAAGATACCAGCAGAATGTCACCAAGATCAGTCCTCAAATACTGATCCAGCAACAGGCTGAGTTCAGTCAGCTGAATATTGGTCTATATATTGACCGTGGCCCAATATTGGCGGGCGTATGGTACCGTAATCAAGATTCTTTTATTGTAATGCTTGGTCTACAATCTGAGCATTTCAAATTCGGTTATAGCTACGATGTAACCACGTCTAAACTTACGACGGCAACTGCTGGATCTCACGAGATCTCAATACAACTATTATTCGACTGCAAACGAAAAACCAGGAAGTTCAAGGTAATACCTTGCCCTTCTTTGTAGTTATAGATATTCCAATACGAACTGCAATGAAACCTAAAGCAATGAACCTAGCAGGAAAAATTACGCTCGTATTAATGGGTGTTGCATTGATAACATCTTGCAACTTCGAAAAATCGGGCTCCACTGGTTGGAATTACAATGATTCCAAAAATGGTGGATTTGAAAAATTCCCTTTTGAAGAACAAGAAACAGGGCCTGGCCTTGTTCTTATAGAAGGAGGCACGTTTACGATGGGTCGTATCACTGATGAACTTACTTATGAGTGGAACAACGACCCTCGAAGGGTTACCGTTTCCTCGTACTACATGGACGAAGTTGAAACAACCAACTTTTTCTGGTTAGAATATCTCTATTGGATCCACCGTGTATTTGGCGCGGATTATCCTGAGATCTATAAGAAGGCTCTTCCAGACACTTTGGTATGGAGGAGTAAACTAGCATACAATGAACCTTACGTTGATTATTACTTGAGACATCCTGCGTTTAGGGACTATCCAGTTGTCGGTATCAACTGGCTTCAAGCGAACGATTATTGTGCTTGGAGAACGGATAGGGTAAATGAGATCATCTTGATAAGGGAAGGGCTTTTTGAGCATTATCCTAACCAAATAAACGAAGACCATTTCACCACTGATGCATACTTAGCTGGACAATATGAAAGCGGAAAGCGTGTAGATGGTGTTGTTGACTTCAATCCGAATCGTGAAACCAGGAATATACGCATGGAAGATGGGATCATTCTTCCTAAGTATCGCCTACCAACTGAAGCTGAATGGGAATATGCGGCTTATGGACTTGTCGGAAATTCAGTAGATGAACGCATCGTGGAACGCAGGATCTATCCTTGGAATGGACATTTCGTACGAAATGATAATAAGAACAAAGGTGGCGAGTTTTATGGCGATTTCCGTGGGAACTTTATGCGTGGTCGCGGTGATTACATGGGAGTTGCAGGAAGTTTGAATGATAATGCCGACATAACCTCACCAGTTTATTCATATTGGCCAAATGATTATGGTTTATATAACATGGCCGGTAATGTTAGCGAATGGGTAATGGATGTGTATCGTCCTCTTAGTCCTGAAGATAAGAATGATTTTCGCCCATTTCGTGGAAATGTATTCAAGACCAAAGTACTTAATAGCGATGGTGCTATTGAAGACAAGCACGATCTTGTTGTTTACGACATTGACGGTATCAAATACTTCCTTACTGCATTTCAAAAAGAAATGCAAGGCCGCGCTACACCGGAAGAGGCTAAGTTGATCGATGATCTTCTTGAGATCGCTGATCAAGCTGTAGAATACATGAATACACGTAAAGAAGATGCTGCGTACCAGCGTATTCAAGATGGAGTAGATCTTATAAAAGGCCAGGATCTGGATATCTCCCCAAAACTGTTAGCTGACATCTCTGGGTATCAGGAAACTGAACCAGGCGAGTTGCGCTGGAGAGAAGTTACAACTGAAGAGAATATTGATCGTCGCAACTATCGTGAGGATTATAATATCGACTTCCTTGATGGAGATATTGAATCAAGCGTTTATTACGATATCCCAGATTACGAAGGAAACCCGATGTATGATTGGGGAAAAACAACTCTGATCAATGATCGTGCTCGTGTGTATAAAGGCGGGTCTTGGGCGGATCGCATATACTGGATCAACCCGGGAACGCGAAGATTCTTAGATGAACGCCAAAGCACTGCAACTATCGGCTTCCGTTGTGCAATGGACCGAGTTGGTAGCCCTGTTGGTATGGGTGGCCCAACTATGACCGGGAAGGGCCAATGATATAACGTTAAAGACATTCTATTTTTGAAACCCTTAACATGATCGTTAAGGGTTTCTTTATTTATGAGCATTCCTGAACTATATCAATTATTCCTTGGATCTCAAGGGGTCTGTACGGATTCGAGAAAGATCATCGAAGGCGGCATTTTTTTCGCCCTGAAGGGAGAACAATTCAATGGCAACGAGCATGCATTGAACGCTATTGAACAAGGCTGTTCGTACGCAGTAGTAGACGAAGACCTTCCAAAAGGTGATAGATCTATCCGTGTAGAAAGTGTTCTGGAAACGTTGCAGGCACTTGCTCATTACCACAGAAAGCAAGTCGCACCATTTGTTATAGGTATAACAGGAAGCAACGGCAAAACCACCACAAAAGAGTTGCTTTTGAGCATTCTATCCAGATCTAGACGCACACACGCCACCGCTGGCAACTTCAATAATCATATTGGCGTTCCTCTTACTCTATTGGCAATGCCCAAGAACACTGAACTGGCCATTATTGAAATGGGGGCGAACCATGTAGGAGAGATCGTTGAATTATGCAAGATCTGTGACCCTGATCTCGGAGTGATCACCAACATCGGGCGAGCACATTTAGAGGGTTTTGGGTCAATAGAAGGTGTTATAAAAGCAAAGGGAGAACTCTACGACCACATTCGAAAAAAGAATGGTGAATTGCTGGTTTGTTCAGATGATGAACTTCTCAAGGAGATGAGCAAAGGGTTTAGACGGACAACATACGGAAGGGATGGATCCCCAGATGTAATAGGGATCTGTACCAATGAGATCCCTTTTCTTCAGCTAGATTGGAAGACAAGTTCTGAAAAAGAATTCCACTCTATAGAAACCCAGCTAAGCGGAATGCACAATTTTCAAAATATTATGTGTGCTATTTCTGCTGGAGTCAAAATCGGGATCTCTTTTGACATGATCAATGAAGCTCTTGAAGAGCATGTACCTAGCAACAACCGGTCAGAATGGGTAAAAACAGAAAGAAACCATATCCTCCTTGATGCCTACAATGCTAATCCAAGCAGCATGGAAGTCGCGATCAAGAATTTCGCAAAGCTTCAAGATAAAGATCAACTACTCATTCTAGGAGATATGAAGGAATTGGGAGCGTTCAGCGAACAAGAACACCGCAAGATCCTTGATCTGGTCTCTGAACTTGATATCCAAAGCATTTTCGTTGGACCAGAATTCGAGAAGGTGGTATCAGATCAACCCCACTTCTATACCACCGAAGCATTGATAAGTGAACTTAAAAAACACCCTGTTAGCGGTAAACAGATCCTTATTAAAGGATCACGTGGGATCGCACTTGAAGATGTAGTTGAAGTTATTTGATCAGTCCTTCAGTAAAGTCCGGCTGATCACGATCTTTTGAACTTCGGAAGTCCCCTCATAGATCTGAGTGATCTTGGCATCGCGCATCATTCGTTCAACATGATATTCTTTCACAAAGCCATATCCGCCGTGTATCTGAACTGCTTCTACTGTTTGTTCCATAGCCACTTTGGAAGCAAATAATTTCGCCATACTGCTGGCCAATGCGTATTCTTTTCCTTGATCTTTAAGATTTGCTGCTTTAAGACAAAGAAGTCGAGCGGCCTGGATCTCGGTGGCCATATCGGCTAGTTTGAAAGCGATCGCCTGGTGCTTGCTGATCACCTTTCCAAAAGCAGTACGTTCTTGAGAATAAGCTAAGGCCAATTCGTAGGCTCCTGATGCAATTCCAAGAGCTTGGCTGGCAATTCCAATCCTACCACCACCTAAAGTTTTCATAGCGAATTTGAATCCAAAACCATCTTCACCGATACGGTTTTCCTTTGGCACTTTAACATCTTGGAACATTAAAGTGTGCGTGTCTGAACCACGAATACCGAGCTTATCTTCCTTGGCTCCTACTACAAATCCTTCCATCCCTTTCTCTACGATCAGACAATTGATACCGCGATGGCCTTTGTCGGCATCGGTCTGTGCAATGACCAAATAAGTACTGGCCGAACCTCCATTGGTGATCCAATTTTTTGTTCCATTTAAAAGGTAATGGTCGCCCATATCAATAGCTGTGGTCCGTTGCGATGTGGCATCCGAGCCTGCTTCAGGTTCCGAAAGACAGAATGCGCCGATCACATCACCTTTTGCCAGAGGTGTGAGATATTTTTGTTTTTGCTCTTCCGTACCATATGTCTCCAACCCCCAACAGACCAAAGAATTATTGACCGACATAACCACGGAAGCTGAAGCATCCACTTTGGAGATCTCTTCCATGGCGAGAACATAACTCACGGCATCCATACCACCGCCGCCATATTTTGGGTCGACCATCATTCCAAGGAAACCGAGTTCACCCAGTTGTTTTACCTCATCAGTAGGAAAACGTTGTTCAGTATCTCTTGCGATCACGCCAGGTTTTAGCACGTTCTGTGCAAAATCTCTGGCCGCATCGCGTACGGCTAATTGTTCTTCTGTAAGGGTAAGATCCATTTTCTGAATATTGTTTCGGGGGGTCGGCAAAAGTATATTTTTAGCTCGATCCAAAAAGACTTGAAAAGAACGACCGTACTAGGCCTAATGTCGGGCTCATCCATGGATGGCCTCGACCTCGCACTTGTGCGTTTTGAACACGATGGCAAATGGAGCTTTCATGTTCTTGGAACAGGCACTACCCCATTTTCGGCAGAGTTACTACAAACCATCGAAAAGGCCTTTAGCGGAAATGCCTTCGATCTTGCATTCGCACATAAAACGATCGGAAAAGCTTTTGGTAAAATGGCACTAGATCTCTTGTCCGTTAGTTCGGAAAAGGCGGATCTGATCAGTAGTCACGGCCATACGATCTTTCATCAGCCAGAATTGAGTATGACTTTCCAAGCGGGAAGCGGAGCGGAGATCGCAGCTATAACTGGGATCGATACGGTCTGTGATCTTCGTACAACGGATATTTCCCTTGGCGGACAAGGCGCGCCTTTAGTACCTGTTGGCGAAAAAGCTCTATTTCCTGATCACAACCTATTCCTCAACCTAGGTGGCATTGCCAATATTTCCATTCATGGTGAAAAGACAAGAGCATTCGACATTTGTCATTGCAATATGATCCTCAACACTTTGGCCGTTGAAGTAAATAAACCTTTCGACGAAAACGGTGATCTGGCCCGAAGCGGAAATATCGATCAGCATTTACACGATCGACTATCTCAGTCAATGACAGTTCATGAAAAAGGTCCGCATTCAATTGGAAGAGAACATTTTGAAGGATCATTAGCTTCGTTGCTAGAAGACATACATCTGAGTACGGAAGATAAATTGCGAACATCTGTTGAAGTGATAGCCACATGCATTGCCGAAGCATTAAACGGACAAAAAGGATCAACGGTAATGGTAACTGGTGGTGGAGCATACAACGCATTTCTTATCGAACGGATAAGAGAGATCAGCAAGGCAACACTTTTCATTCCTGAGAGCACCATTGTAGAATTCAAGGAAGCTATCATTTTTGCCTTTCTTGGACTTCTTCGCTCTTTGAACAAGCCGAACTGCTTCAAAGATGTTACTGGCGCAAAGGCCGATAATATTGGTGGAGCCATCTATTCTGGGAATTCAAACAAAGCCTCTTAAAAACTTTGTTTTTCATCGTTTCTAACGCTTGCACAAGTTCATACATTTGCCGCCAACTGCGGGAAGCATGAAGGAGTTGTTAAGGAAATATGAGGGGCAAAAACCTGAGATCGTTTTCGAATGGTTCGACCGTGAGACCGGAGCTGAAGGCTGGGTGGTCATCAATTCGCTCCGTGGTGGGGCCGCTGGTGGTGGTACCAGAATGCGAATAGGATTAGATCGTAGAGAAGTTGAATCCTTGGCCAAGACCATGGAAGTCAAGTTCACGGTAAGTGGCCCACAGATCGGTGGAGCTAAATCCGGTATAAATTTCGACCCCAAAGACCCTAGAAAAGAAGAAGTTCTACGACGCTGGTTCAAAGCAGTAGCACCATTATTGCGCAACTATTACGGCACTGGGGGCGACCTTAATGTTGAAGAGATCCTTGAAGTTATTCCCATAACAGAGGACTATGGTATATGGCATCCTCAAGAGGGCGTAGTTACTGGTCACTTCAACCCTACTCAAAGCCAGAAGATCCACAAGATCGGTCAGTTGCGCATGGGCGTGTCAAAAGTGATCGAAGACCTGAAATTCTCTCCGGATACAGCAAGAAAATACGCCGTTGCGGATATGATCACTGGTTGGGGTGTTGCAATGGCCGCGATCCATCAATACGAATTGATGGGATCCAGCATCGAAGGGAAACGCGTAATTATTCAAGGTTGGGGGAACGTAGGTTCAGCAGCCGCTTTTTATCTGGCACAACGCGGTGCATCCATAACGGGGATAATTGACAGAACAGGTGGATTACTCGTTCCGGAGGGACTATCATTTGATGAGGTTCGTTCGTTATTCTTGAACAAAGACGGCAACGCTTTGCGTGTGAGTAATATGACGCCTTTCGATGAAGTCAACGATAAGATCTGGTCCTGCGGTGCAGAGCTTTTCTTACCCTGTGCGGCTTCACGTTTAGTTACGCAAGACCAAGTAGATCAAATGTTGGCGAACGGATTAGAAATGGTGTCTTGTGGAGCGAATGTTCCTTTTGCCGATAAAGAGATATTCTTTGGCCCGATCGCAGAACATGCAGATGACAATTGCATTGTAATTCCAGACTTTATTGCCAATTGTGGCATGGCTCGCGTTTTCGCGTATTGCATGCAAGACGACGTTGAGTTGAGTGACGAAGCGATCTTTGGCGATACCAGCACTGTTATTCGCGAAGCTTTGGTCAAAGCAAATGAAAAGAATAAGAACACGAACGGCCTTTCAAAAGCAGCCTTCGAAATAGCATTGGAACAACTGACATGAGCGTTTTTATTTTAATGGTAGTTGTTTTTGTGCTTGGCTATTTAGCCATTGCACTGGAACATCCAATAAGGGTCGATAAGGCCGCTTCTGCTCTTCTTATTGCTGTACTCGGTTGGGTGCTTTTTGTGATCGGCGGCGACACCATTGTGGATACTGCATCAACCGCCTACCAGAATTTTATAGGATTAGAGCGGAACCCGGATCATCATGGCCCTGCCTATTTTATTGCGCATGAGCTACGACACCATTTAGGAGAGATCAGTGAGATCATATTTTTCCTTCTTGGTGCAATGACCATCGTTGAACTGATCGATGAGCATGAAGGTTTCTCAGTAATAACCGATCGGATAAAGACCACGAACAAGGTCAAGTTGATCTGGATCATCTGCATCCTTACTTTCTTCTTCTCGGCACTATTAGATAACCTGACCACAAGCATCGTAATGATCAGCCTACTAAGGCGACTTATAGCAGATCAGAAAACACGATGGTTCTTTGCCGGACTTGTTGTAATTGCCGCAAATGCAGGCGGCGCCTGGTCTCCGATAGGTGATGTAACGACAACCATGCTTTGGATCCAAGGACAGATC
>Ga0164313_10002382_pt1 | contig 16889 bp, 14 predicted proteins | sample GuaBasSedimGuay4_FD_113735 | JGI IMG/M metagenome (GOLD analysis project Ga0164313, IMG submission 113735) | Subseafloor sediment microbial communities from Guaymas Basin, Gulf of California, Mexico - Guay4, Core 4569-4, 0-3 cm | ecosystem: Environmental > Aquatic > Marine > Hydrothermal vents...
GACGGCCGGGTGGTCGATGAGGGCGCGCACGAGGATCTTCTCGAGCGCTGCGACCTTTACCGGCGGTTGTTCCACTCACACGGAGGGGGCGCGTGAAGGTGCTGTTGCGGCTCCTACTGCGGGGATGCATTTCAGCCGTGAGTTGCTAAAAAGACTGGAAATCAAAGGTATTGACTTTTCATATATCACCCTTCACGTAGGGCTGGGAAACTTTCGCTCAGTGGATGTGGAGGATCTCACCAAACACAAAATGGATTCTGAGAGAATTCAAATCCTCAAAGAAGCAGTAAAGGGGGTCAATTCTGCCAAAGAACGAAAAAGCAATGTTTGTGCAGTAGGTACTACTGTAATGCGCACACTGGAAAGCTCAGTATCCACCGATGGATATCTCAAAGAGTTTGATGGCTGGACCAACAAGTTTATCTTCCCACCCTATGAATTCAGTGTCCCTAACAGGATGGTATCCAACTTTCACCTGCCCTATTCCACTCTTCTGATGATGGTTTCCGCATTTGCCGGGTATAATTACCTGATGAAAGCATACCAGGTAGCCATCAAAGAGGGATACAAATTCGGGACTTATGGTGACGCCATGCTAATTCTTTAGCACCGTATATGCCGCTGCTTAACTCCATTATAACCTGGGTGAATGTTAAACGGCTTCATCAAATTGAATTATTCAAAAAATACCCCTTTGACGTTCAACAGGAGGTATTCACAAAACTGGTTGATCAGGCATCAAAAACCGAGTGGGGCATCAAATACGGTTACGATTCCATTTACTCAATCGATGATTTCCAGCAAAGGGTCCCCGTGAGTACATATGAGGACAAAAAATCCTATATCAACCGGTTAAGAGAAGGAGAACAAAATCTGCTATGGCCCTCCGAGATCAAATGGTTCGCCAAGTCCTCCGGAACTACCTCTGACAAAAGTAAATTCATTCCAGTAAGCAACGAAGCACTGGAAGATTGTCACCTCAGGGGGGGAAAGGATGTAATTGCCTTCTACACTAAGGAGCGTCCGGAGAATGGAATCCTAAAGGGGAAAGCACTTACCCTGGGGGGAAGTGCTGAAGTCAATAATTACAGTAATCAATCCTATTTTGGAGACCTCTCGGCTGTAATTATCGAAAACCTGCCTTTCTGGGCACAGATCATCAGAACCCCGGCCGTAGAGATTGCGTTGATCCCCGACTTTGAAGAGAAGCTGGAAAAAGTCACCCGTCATACTGCCACCGAAAATGTGACCAGCATTGCAGGAGTTCCCAGCTGGAACCTGGTTCTTTTGAAAGCAATTCTGGATTATACCGGAAAAAACAATATCCTGGAGGTGTGGCCCAACCTTGAGCTCTTCATCCATGGTGGAGTTAGCTTTGCGCCCTACAGGGACATTTATCGGAAACTGATCCCCTCTGATAAAATGAATTACCTGGAGACCTACAATGCTTCTGAAGGTTTTTTTGGAATTCAGGATAACCTTGAAAGGGATGATATGCTTCTGATGCTGGACCTGGGTGTTTTTTATGAGTTTATTCCCCTGGACCACCTGGATGATCCCAATCCAACCTCTTACACCGTTGGTGAGGTGGAGAAAGGGATTAACTACGCAATGATCATCACCACCAACGGAGGATTATGGCGATACATGATTGGCGATACAGTGACCTTCACATCCCTCTACCCCCACCGTATAAAAATATCAGGCCGAACCAAGTATTACATCAACGCCTTTGGCGAAGAGGTGATCCTGGAAAATGCAGAGAATGCATTAATGGCCGCCTGCAAGGCAACCGGGGCTTTGCTGAAAGAGTATACAGCAGGACCATTATATATGAGTGATGATTCCAAAGGAGCTCATGAGTGGTTGATTGAGTTTGAGAACCCACCCGACAACCTGGATCAATTCTGTGATGTACTGGATAAAACCCTGTCATCCGTGAATTCGGATTACGAAGCAAAACGCTATAAGAATCTCACTTTAATAAAACCAAAAATTGTATCCCTCGCTCCGGGAACATTTTACAAGTGGATGCAACAAAGGGGTAAATTGGGTGGCCAGAATAAAATTCCGCGGCTCGCAAACGACCGGAAATATTTAGATGAGCTATCAGACATTTTAACCCAATAAAAGTTACTATCTTTAGTGGAATTCACCTACTAATTCAGGAATTATGCATGTAGCTATTGCGGGAAATATCGGGTCTGGTAAAACTACTCTAACCAGTCTGTTAGCCAAACAGTATGCCTGGGAAGCACATTACGAGGATGTGGATGACAATCCATATCTCAATGACTTTTACCAGGATATGCAGCGCTGGTCATTTAACCTGCAGATTTACTTCCTGAATAGCAGGTTCAGCCAGATTGTTAAGATCCGCCAATCGGGAAAAAAGGTTATCCAGGACCGAACCATCTATGAAGATGCCTACATATTCGCGCCCAACCTGCATAGCATGGGGTTAATGAGTACCCGTGACTTCGAAAACTATTTTGCCCTGTTTAATCTCATGAGCTCGCTAATTGAGCCTCCTGACCTGCTCATCTATCTACGGGCTTCCATTCCCGTTATTGTGGACCAGATTCAACAACGGGGACGAAAATATGAGAACAACATCAGGCTTGACTACCTGAAGCATCTCAATGAACGGTATGAGGCATGGGTCGAAACCTACAGCATGGGCAAACTACTGATTGTTGATGTGGACAACTACAACTTCAGAGATAAGCCGGAGGATTTGAGTTCGGTGATAGACAGCATCAACGCGCAAATTCACGGGCTTTTCTAATTAAAACTCCTATTCCGCAGGCTGTTCGGTTGGTACAAAGGTCACATCCACCACATTGGGTTTTTTGTAAAAGGATTTCATAACCTTTTTCACATCCTTGGGTTTAAGGCTCTTGATGATATCCTCATAGTTGGCCGGATCATCATAGTTAATTCCATGGGTATAGTATTCAAAAATGGCGCTGAGGTAGTAAGCGTTGTGCTCTTTGCTCTGCTCGCGTCCTTTCATGATATTCTCCACGGTTTTTGAAAGATCGACCTCCGAAGGACCCTCCTTGGCAAGTTTGTCCAGTTCAAGGTAGACCTTGGCTTTCAGATCAGCGGCCCGCTCAGGATCGCAATCAAATCTGATTTGCATACTCGCTTTTTGCAATGGAACGCGACTCAGGGATGTTTGAACCCCTACACCGTAGGTCCCTCCTTCCTCTTCGCGAATCGATTCGGTGTAACGCAAATCCAGAATCCCTTTAATGACACGCATTGCCATGCGGTTCTTTGGACTATATTCCATTTCCTGGTTGATAATGATATTCACATTGGCTTTAGGGGTCTCAAGGGCCAGTGGTATGATCTTTTCCACTTTTCCATCGGGCTCATACATTTTGCGATCGATCCACATCTCATCCCTGTCAATATCGGTAATGGCCCCCAGGTACTTCTGAGCCAGCATCTTCACTTCCTCCTCTTCCATATTACCAACGATTACAAAGAAGAAATCACTTGCATCCATAAACCGATCAGTATATATTTCTTCGATCTTCTCTATATCAATTTCTTTCAGGAAATCCTGATCAAGCACCCTGGTTCGCGGATGGCAATCCGTCAGGATCAGGTTAAGTGAATCTCCCATGATCTTCTGGGGATTATTATTCATATTCTGAACAAAGGCCATATACCTGGCAATGATCGCTTCATGGGCCTCAACATCAAACCTGGGATGGTTGAAATGCAGGTATACCAGTTGCATTAATGCTTCCATATCTTTTGGGCTGGCTGATCCCATCATTCCTTCCGAAAGGCTTCCCAGGCTTAGTTGCAGTGAAACATTTTTACCTGCCAACATTTTTTGAAGCCCGGTGGCATCAAAATCTCCCACTCCATAGAGATCTATCAGGGTTGTGAGCATATCGCTGGAAGGTACATACTCGTCACCGTACAATGAGCTTCCTCCCTTGCTATAGGCGCGCAGTTGAATCTGATCTTTTTCATAATCAGCATGCCTGAATACAACCCTTGCTCCATTATCCAGGGTCCATTCCACTGCATTAAAAACTGGAAGCTCTTTGGTACCGGTAATTCCAGCCAGGGCAAGCTCCTCTGCCACCAAAGACTCGGCCAGCTCTTCATCTACATAGGGGGCCAAATCAGCCATGGCCACCTGTCCAAATATCTCCATTGCAGAGGCTTCGGATAGATGCTCCACATCGTCACCCTCCGGTCCCTGAATAACCAGTATCTGGTTCTCAGTGGTGATCCATTTTTCAAGGCGTTGATTAAAATCCTCAAGGGTGATGGTGGGCAGGATCTCCTGGAAGACCTGGTATTCAAATTCGGTTGAAGGAAATGCATCCCCATCCAGGAAATGATCCACATAGTAGTTCACATACTCTTCATTGCTAATCTTATCCCGCTACTTATAAATCTTATCCCACTGGGACAAAAGCTCAGCCTTGATGCGATCAAGCTCTCCCTGGGTGAATCCATATCTTTTAGCACGTTCAAGTTCTGATAACAGCGCAGTAAGTCCGAGTGCCTCCTCGTTTGGTTTGGGCATGGTGATTGCGCTTAGTGCCTCATATCCTCTCTCATCAGCTCCGTAGTTAATGACTCCTACTACAAAAGGCGGGTCACCCTTTTGCACCAGTTCATTGAGTCGTTGACCCATCATGGCATTAAAAATCTGATGAACATACCTTTCCCTGTAGTCAATGAAATTTTCGGGACCATCGTCAGCTTTTTTGTGACGAATCATATACCTGATGATGGTCTGGGAAGCCTCCTTATCTGTTACCAATCCGAATACTGGCTCCTGGTGTTCTGGAATCTCATAAAACGGACGTTCGGGTGGGTTCTCAACAGGAGGTATTTTCGAAAACAGATCAATTACCTTTTTCTCCATCTCCTCCGCATCAAAATCACCTGCCATGGCAATAGCCTGCAGATCAGTGCGGTACCACTGGTGATAAAAATCCCTCAACGCATCGTATTCAAAATTCTCCAACACATCCAGATCACCGATTACATCCCTTTCAGCAAATTTGGAATTTGGGTAAAGATAAGGCATTGCAGCCTGGTACATTCTGAACTGAGCGGTCCTTCTGGTGCGCCATTCTTCTTTAATCACTCCTCGCTCGGAATCAATCTCCTCCTCGGTTAACAACAGATAGTTGGACCAATCATTAAGAATCAACAAGCATGAATCCAATATCCCGGGTTTGTTCACAGGTACATCCGACAAGTTATAGACAGTCTGATTCTGACTTGTATAGGCATTGATATTCTCTCCGAATGCAACTCCATGTCTTTCAAGAAAATCGATAATCCCCTTGTCCGGAAAATGCTCAGTACCATTAAATGCCATGTGCTCCAGAAAATGGGCCAATCCGTTCTGGTGATCCTCTTCCAGCAAAGCCCCCACATTTTGGATAATATAGAACGAAGCACGCTCTTTGGGCTCCTGGTTAGATTTGATATAATATGTCATGCCATTCTCCAGCACTCCATATCGAACACTCTCGTCATTGGGGAGAGGTTGCATGGGATCCATCTGCGCAAAAGAAAGCGCAAAGAAAGCAATCATCAAAAAGGCCGAAAGAACTATGCTCTTATGTTTCATCTGAATCGTATTTTGGTGTTATGGTTGCCATTGTTGAAATTTCGCAAATTGAAGTTACATATAAATAATCACATGGACCACCAGAGGCGTTTCAGTTCTTACTTCAACTGCCAGTTTTGAGCTATTTATTTTTGTTTGCTGATTGCGTGGTCTTCAAAATCACATTACCAGAAATTCGTTCGTCATTGGCACTCCTGTATATCTCTAAAAGTTGCGATTTAAGTTTAGCAAAAACCACCGGATGTATTTGAGATAGTTCATTCTTTTCATCAGGGTCGCTTACCACATCGAATAGGACAAATTCTTCGGGTACTTTAAATCTTTTTTTAAAAATACCTCTTAAAACATAATTATTAGAACGTACTGAAACACATGGTCTGTAAGTTTCATTTTCAACCTGAGTCCCATCAAATCTTGAATCATATCCTTCACCAATAACAACACACCTCTCAGGATATTCATACTGCCAGTACAAAGGTTTCTTTCTGTTAATCTTCGCACCATAAAATAAATGATTAATCATACTTGCACCATCCAATTCTCTGTCATTTGGGGCTTCAACTCCTATTAGTTCGCAAATGGTTGGCATTACATCGATGGTTGAATTTGGTTCTTTTGAGATTCCAGGTTCAATTTTTCCGGGCCATCTTACTATCCCCGGAACACGTATTCCTCCTTCATAAATGGTTCGCTTCTGCCCATATAATGGGAACGATGTACCGTAGGATCGCCATGCTCCATAATACGCTCTTAGTATCTCTGGCCCGTTGTCACTAGAGAAAAACAGAATGGTATTTTCTTCAAGTCCCATTTTTTTTAATCCATCAAGAAAACGGCCAATCTGATGATCTAAATAGGTGACATTGGCATAGTACACATCTTTATTGGGATCACCTGTATTGTACATTTCATCGTACTCATCAGGATTGTAAATTCGCTCGTGAACCGCATCATAAGGCAAATACAGAAAAAATGGTTTGTCTTTATTGCGATTTTCTAAATATGTCAATGCACTGTCTGTAATTATTGCGCTGGTATATCCCTTTATTGTGCCTAATTGTTTTCCGTCTATTGTATAAAAATCTCCGGGATTTTTTTGTGAATTTGACTTTTGATGAAATGTAAGATGTGGATTTTCTTTAGAAACCATTCCTTTTTGAAATCCCTGTTGATTCGGAAATGTGCCATGGTCACCCTCCCAATTTTCTATATTAGTCCAATCTGCACAGTTTAAATGCCACTTTCCAAAAATGGCTGTTTCGTATCCGGCTTCAAGGCATTTTTCAGCAATGGTAACTTCTTCATCTTTCAGATATTCCTCTCCATCAAAATTTGTGTCCGCAATCCATCTATTTATGTTACACCTCGTTGGTGTTCTCCCTGTAATAAAACCGGCTCTAGAAGGAGAACATACCGGAGAAGCAGCATAGTGGTCGGTCATTACTAAACCCTCGCTTGCCAATCGTCTTAGATTTGGGGTCTTAATAAATGGATTTTTAAAACTATTGATTTCATCGATTCCAAGATTCACGTCTCCATAACCCAAATCATCAACAAGAATATAAATGATGTTTGGTTTTTCAGCCTCAGCGCTTTTTTTGATTCGTTGAGGCTCTTTGTGAGCATACGAAGAAAAACCAAAGAGCAAGCATAAAACTACTACTGACAGGATCTTCATATTATTATTTTTTACTACTCATGTTTTTGAGTGATTTTTAAGGCGCAGAAAGGAATAGTAGTTTTATATTCGAAATTCCCAGGTTTAATCACGGTCTGTTCAATAATCTTCATATTCCACGTGTCAATAATATCAAGTTTATATTCAATATCACCTGGCAAATCAATTTGAATGGTTTCCTCAGGATTTACAACATAAGCCACATAATATTCGCCCGATTTTGAAAACAGGTAAATATTATTGTCCAGATTTTCAGGGTCGCCGTTGTCAATAAGAATGGGGTTCATTTCTTTTACAGACACCTGTTCCATAATGGATTTGAAAAATGCAATGCGTTCAGGGCTTTCCCCCATGATTGTGCCGCCTTTTGCCCACCATCGAACTTCAGTCGTGTCCGAGTCATTATTGAAAGTATCGCCATGCATTGGATACCCGCCGCTTAATCCAGCCATCCAAAAATAACTGGTCATTTCCTGCGCGGTTAAACTTCCCCATGACCTGGGAACATCACCTTCGTATCGCATTTCATCAAAAAGCAATGGTTTTTGATATTGATTGCGCCATTTTATGGCATTGTTAAATTGAATCGTTTGCGCGCTGACATGCGTTATCCAGGGTTCGGTATGATCATAAAAATGATCCTCCGAACTATACCAGTTATGTATTCCTCTCAAATGCTGATAGGGATCTTCCTTTTGAAGTAAAGTACCAATTCCTTCCCAGTCAATGGTTTCTTTTATTTTAGGAACATCCCACTCATTGGCTAGCGACCACCAAATATTTCGGTAAGCTGAAATCCGCGCAATCATGTACCTCACATAACGTTCATTCATTTCATCCCCCATTTCACAATACCCCCAATTGTCGTATGGATGAAATAAAATTACATCAGCCTGAATTCCCATGTCCATGAGCTGTTTAACGCGGAGATCAAAATTCTGAAAGAATTCATAATTGGGTTGAGTGAAATCATTTTCATCTCCATTTCTTTTGAATGGATACATCCATGGTTCTTTTTCATTACCGTATTTAAACCATTTAGGAAAAACGCACATCCTTATTTTATTAAACGGTGTACTGGCGAGTGTTTCCAATGTTTTTTCCTGAATACTTTGTTTAACACTTGTCCATTGATACGCTGTAGTTCCGATGGAATAGAATGGAGTTTTATCGGCATATTCCAGGTAAAATGTATTTACAATTTCAAGGGGGCCATGATTTTCACCAGTGGTAGTTACACATTCAAAGCTTCCATTTTTACCCGATAGAACTTCAATATTACTATTGGTTTGATAAGTCCAATCGCCAACAGTATCAGGAGAAAACCGAATGCGGTAAATTCCATTTCCATCATAAAAACCGGGTACTTTAATACTTTTCTCATTCAATTTAAAAATAGCATTTAATTCAGTATCAGTAAATGGGGTTCCATCTGAAGGCCCTGCAAGTTCAATTTCAAAAACATCCCATTGTTCGATTTTGGTTATTTCCTTGGGTTGATTGCATGCCATAGATAACATTGCAATAATCAGTAGAAAGACGAATTTCATATTGTTTATTTTTCAAATTTTTTCCGGTATAGTTTTTATTCCGCTATAATAATTTCATAAAAATATTTATCCAAAGGTAGGGTAATCATTAAAAATCATGCCTTAGCAATAATATTATTAATCAGTTGAGCTTGATGGGGAAATCCGTACCATAATGCCTGGTTCCCCTTTTTTGTTAACATAATTTCTTCTTACATAGAACAAAATTCGAAATGTACTCTTCATAATACTTACAAGAAGACAATATGTCACAGTTCAGAGACTTATGGTCTTTATCGTTACAGGAAATTATTACACTTTACTGTAACGATTTGGTAACGATACATTGTCCTGAATTGGAATTATTTTGTCGTGAATTGGCGAGTTTGGGTCAAAATAAATTGCCTAAGATGTTGATTTATAGTCTATTTCATCTTTAGGCAATTTTTTGTCTTATCTTTCCAGCTCCCCAGATTGTTCCAATCTCGAACCATTTTATAAAGACTTAGGCGTACTCTACGATTTAGCATTTACGCTAAAGGATGCCTCTATTGGCAGGAAACCCATACAAACCCTTTTAAACTGAAGCGTACAGGTCTGAAGGGTATTCCTTCATGTTACTCCAATATAGCATATCATGAATAAACAGGAGATAAAAGAGCAGTTCCTTGAATTGAGGATCAGTGGCGATACCTTCGTGGAAATCGCCTCTAAACTTGGTGTATCTAAACAAACACTTATTAACTGGAGTAAGGATCTGGAGATAAAGGAGGCTATAGATATTGCCCGTTCAGTAAGATACCAGGCGATCTTGAATCAGTACGAGGCTACAAAAAGGAACAAAATTGAGTTTTACTCCTTATTATCTCAAAAGGTGAAAAAGGAGATAAGCAGCATTGATTTAAGTAAAGTGAGGCCTGAGAAACTATTGGATATTCTGATAAAATGCGATGCAAGGTTATCCGATTTAGTGAAAGGGAGGAAATTCGGAGGTGGTACTCCATTTGACGAATTTCTATCAGAAGAACCCAGTTTTTTCTTTAAGCCTGATGAATGACCGATGCTTGGTTAATTTATCTTGACTATCCTTCTAACAAATGAAGCATCTTCATATACACCTTTCAGTATAAATACCGATCCTTCCAGATTGGATATATCAATTTGATATAATAGATTCCCAGATTCTATTTTATCACTCAGAACAACCTGGCCATTGATGTTATATACATTAAGTGATACCTCATTGGAGGGTGGTATATCAAACCTTATTGAAACTAAACCCTCTGTTGGATTTGGAAAAATTGTAATGTCCGGCGAGTGTTGACGTTCCTCAATCCCTATGTAAATACTACTATGAATAACTCTATCCCAAATCCTGTTACATTCCTGGTCCCACTTTGTTATGGTAACTTCAGATTCATGTATCCCTACTGCTGGGTCCCCACTAATAGTATAAAGGCATTTATCTAACCCAAAGACAATATCTTGGAATTGCAGGGAATAGTTGGAGGCATGTAATGCAACACCCATTGAATCATGCTTTACAAGGTATCCATAACCCGAATCCGAACTAATTAATGGCAACGGTGGAAAAAGCAAGGAATCTGAAAAGGCTCCTACTGAGAATACTTCCCCCGTATTGCTGACAGTAATACCTGTACCAACTGCATTTACAAATCCTGGTTCCGGCATCCCAAGTGTAACCCAATTTGCCTGTCCACTTGTATCATACTTGGTGATAAATAAATCCTTCATGTAATTCGTATTCAGCGGGGGCAAGGTCCCAAATTGAACTTTTTCCTGTATCATTCCTGTAATAAACAAATCACCTTCTTCATTAACTACAATTTGATCGGGCATGTCATATCCAGATGCTGAGGGCGCATTAGTCATCCATAATGGCTTTCCATCAGGACTGCATTTGGCTATGAAAATCTCCATGTCCTCTCCATGGTAGGTTAGGACATGCTCACCAAAAGAAATTCTTACTCCCTCAGAACCTCCATAGTAGCCTGTCAGGTAACTATTCCCGGAACTATCCGTAGCATGTGACTGAATATTCACACCTGCACGATTATCTGGACCAGGTCCATGGATTCTCTGCATCCATTCGACATTTCCTGTTGAGGTGATTCTTGAAATATATGCACTTTCCAAAGATTCCTCGGCAGGAAGAAATATGGTGGAGTCAAGCGTAAATGGACCTTTGCCGCTGAAATCACCTGATGCATAAATGTTCCCTTCGGAATCTGTATCGATTTCAATACCATGTGATATACCGGGACTGCTTCCGTGAAGCATCCATAAAAAGTTACCATCCTCATCATATTTGGAGACAAAAGACTCTGCCCTTCCGGTATTTCTGAGGGTATTCACTGAATCAAATTCAATATGATCCCAATAGTTTCCAGTAATAAGGATATTGTTGTTGAAGTCTATGGTTAATCCAATGCCGGGGCACATACCAGAACATCTTTGGGATTCACCCTTTAAATGTTTTACCCAATTTAGTACTCCTGTAGAATCGAAACTCGAAAGAAAATAACCCTCATCTTCACTGGAGATTTCGCCTAATACAGTACCATTGCCGAAATCGAGAATACCGCTAAAAGTTCCAAAAGCAATAATATCACCAGAGTTATTGTTACGTATTTTCAGATTATCCTGCCCATTCACATTTAGAAATGAACATAGAGTAATCAATAAGGCAATTTTTGTTAGGAGCCTCATATATGGGGTGGTTTTTAAGATATTAAAGAGGTATCTTATCAAATTTGGTTCCTGAAGGCGGAACTCGAAACGCAAACGGAGGCCGGGTTTTGATCGCCAATTCCTTTATTCGAGGCCAGTTTCTAACGACCTGTTGTATTATTTTACAGCGACCTTGCTTCTTTCCGCCTAGGAAGAAAACCCCTACTTTGTGTTTTACCAGACTTTGTAACTCCAAAGGATTCTTTCGGATTCTTTCATCCTTAGTTATAAGTGTTATGCGATTTTTTCCAAGATATTCTAACCAAACTACATCTTCTTCATCCTCTTCAAACTGATCCTTGAGATGCATTACATCTTCACCAAATTGAGCAAGGCCTTTTGCGAGGTGTTCACTGAGATTATTGTCAAAGAAAAATTTCATGCAGCGTTGAGGGTGGTTTCAAATTTGATGGCAGCGTTCACCTGATCCTGGGTGAGGTCAAGCCATTTACATACTTTTGAGATATTTTCATTTTCTCCGAGGTAGTAATCGTATATGTTGTCAGTGGAGATATTCTTACCTATTATCGTTGGCCTTCCGAATGAAACCTTTGGATCTATCACAACTAATCCTGTTTTGCCGAGCGGAAACCATTTCGCTGCAAAACCTGATGGTTCATCAAATTCAATTTGTAGAGCAAGTTCTTTGATGAATTGAGAAATTACCCAATGACCGCCAGATAACAATTCCAATAATGAATTTGCATCATCCCTTACTTGCATATATATATTCTTTCCATCCGTGAAGAACATCCGTTGTGCAAAGTGATGCCCACCAACCAAAGCCTGAGCCTCAGTCAATGCCTTTCTGATCTTCTGAAGGCTTAGGCCTCTGTTTAGAAATTGTTTTACAAATAATAGGTCAATTAGATCCAGGAATGATGCATAATTAGGAATATCTGAATCCTCACGACCAATTACCGGTTCCAGGTGCCTCCAAACCTCCTGCTCAGATTCACCTGCAGTATATTTGTACTCATATCCCTGAAGCCAACGTTTAATCCTACCAGTACTCAGATCAATTAAACGGCTCACATAGACTGGATTATATATCGGAGTGTCCCAGATGTCCATTTTAATGTTTAATTAGAAACCTTCCTGCAAGTTAATTAATTGCGGGAGGTGATTTCCATATTAGTTAATAACAGTAACTGTTGATTGAGTTGGCTTTAAATCTATAACAAATAAAAGTACTAAATAGTATTATATATGTGACCGAAAGATTTCGACATGTAAAAACAGTACTACTTCTTTACTATTTTTTTACCAAAACTTAAACAAACCTTACATTCATGTAAGTTTTATGAAGCCGATAGAAGAAAGGAAGAACTTAAATATCCGTGGTGACAATTTTGATTTGGCCTATGCTGAATATTTTTTTGGAGATAGAGCAGCATCTCGGTTCCTAAATGAAAGAAAACATAGATTTCATTCCGAGGCGGTTTCTTATCGAATATTAAATCACTGGGAGCAAAAAGGACTACTATCAACTGAAAGGCCTGAGGGTAAAGGATGGCGTAAATATAGTATCCTGGATATAGTCTGGGTTCACATCGTGTCAAGGTTGAGGGAATTTGGTTTTGCTCTCGAAAAGATCCATTTGGTTAAAGAACACCTATCACATGAAGATGAATCATTTTCTGCCTTCCCAGAACTTGAATTTTACATAGCACAGGCTCTTACTAAGGTCCCTTCGTATATTGCAATATTCCCACAAGGTGAAGCCTTGCTCTGTACTCTATCAGAATTTGAGACAGCAAGATCCTTTGGGTTTATTAGGGATGATTCAATATTAATTTGTCTTAATGATATTCTCCAGAAGATCTATGGTGATAAGGACTTGAAGCCTGATTACAGCACAAACTATGATTTAACCAAGGAAGAAGTGCAACTGCTGATAGCAATTAGATTGGATTTGTGGTCTGAGATTAAGATCAGGGGTAAGGGGGGAAAGATCACCATGATTGAAAGGACCGAGAACATCGAAAATGAAACAAAAGTCGTTGAGATATTACGGTCTGGAAATTACCAAAATATTGAAATGAAACAGGAAGATGGGAAGATAGTATCCATCAAAAGAACTGTAAAGAAAAAGATCGAATAGTATGGAAAGAATCCAACTGAAGTTCAGATCGGGTTATCTACTGAAGCACCTCAGGGATGCCTGCACCGAATTACTAAATGTTATCTGTCGCAAAGTGCAAGAAAATCCTTCATGATAATGGATTATCCGTAAATGAGTCAAATGTTACTGAAATACGAGATATTTTATACAGTTTAGCCGAACTTGATCTTCATCTCATGAAAATGAAATCCGATGCAGAGAGCAATAATATATACAAGGGTTTCGACCGATGAACAGGCCCAAAAAGGATTTAGTCTGCCTCACCAGAAGGTGATCCTGGAACGGTACTGTGAACTTAATGGCATCGAGGTTGTGCAGCATTTCCAGGAGGACCACTCTGCAAAGGATTTCAACCGACCTGAGTTTAGTAAACTCATGGAAGTGGTAAAAGCCAACAGAGGCAAGATAGACAAAGTCCTTTTCACAAGGTGGGATCGGTTCTCCCGTAATCAGGAGGCATCTCTACGTGTTATTAGAGAACTGAGAAACTATGGGGTTGAAGTTAATTCTATCGAACAGCCCCTTGATATGAGTCAGCCAGATAGCAAGGTTATGCTCGCATTTTACCTAATCATTCCTGAGGTGGAGAACGATAAAAACTCACTGCGTACGACTGAAGGAATGAGACGGGCAAAAATTGAAGGTTGTTGGACAGGGACAGCCCCAATCGGTTATAAGAACCACAGAAATGAGGCTGGAAAATCTACTTTAATTTTCTCTGATAAGGCTCCACTTATAACGGAAGCCTATGAATTGTATGCCCTCGGAGTATATTCTTTGGCAGAAGTGCGAAGGCATGTAAAGAGAAACGGCCTTAAAATTAGCAAGCAGCAATTTTACAATATGATGCGTGCTGTTGTCTATACTGGCAGGATTAAGGTATTTGCCCATGGAAAGGAAGAAGAACAGGTCGTAGAAGGGTTACACCCTCCAATCGTGCCTCTTCATCTATTTAACAAAGTTCAATCCATTATCAGCAGTAACCGGAAGCAACCGATCCAAAAAACAACGAAAAGAAAGGAACTGCCTTTACGGGGTTATCTTAAATGTGCCCAGTGCGGGAATAAACTGACAGGGAGTGGTTCCAGGAGCAGATCCGGAAAAATCCACTACTACTATCATTGTCAAAAAGGTTGTAAGGAACGATTTCGGGCTGGTGTTGCCAATAAGTCCTTCGAGGAGTATTTGGATTCCATTGAGATTAATCCCGCCGTCCTTGAACTATACAAAGCCGTATTAACCGACCTTTTCAAAAAACGGCAATCAGACCAGGGGACTAATATCTCCAAACTCGAAGCCGAAAGATCAAAGTTTCATCAATTAAAGAGTAATGCTGAGGATAGGTTCTTCGCCAATGAAGTAGACAGACCAACATTCCTGAGTGTATCATCTCGATACGAGAAAAAAATCATTCAGGTCAACGGCAGAATCTCTGAACTTTCCTCCATATATTCCGGATTTAAGAAATACCTCAACGAAGGTTTGCCACTGCTTTCAAATCTGAATTGTCATTACTCCCAAGCAAGTGTAGAATACAAGCAGAAAATAATCGGTTCGATATTCCCAGGAAATCTGATATTTGAGGATAAAAAATATCGAACCCCTGAAATGAACATGGTGCTTTCTCTGATTGTCAGTGATAGCAAGGGAAGGACAAAGAGGACAATAAAAAAAGGCCAGCGAGATTGCCAGCCTTTCTTATTAGGCTCCTCAGGTAGGACTTGAACCTACGACCTACGGATTAACAGTCCGCCGCTCTAACCAACTGAGCTACTGAGGAGTTTTCCAGATCATTAATCTGGGCTGTATTAAGCGGTGCAAAAATAAATGCTTTTAATCAATAAAACAATAGATTTCACAAAAACCTTACAGTTGTTTTTTCCGTATGTATTCAGTAAGGCCGAATAATTCTATATTTGCAACAAAATATTCAATCAATGGCAAAAGTATTAGGCATGGGTAATGCCCTCGTGGATATTATCACCCAGATAGAAAATGATGAGATTCTTAAAAATTTTGGATTACCCAAAGGGAGCATGACCCTGGTTGACCTGAATACTTCAAATTTTATACACTCCGAAACCACAGGAATGCCCAAGTCAAAAGCTTCAGGAGGTTCTGCAGCCAATACCATCCATGGATTGGCCCATCTGGGTGTGGAAACAGGTTTTGTAGGATCGGTGGGTGACGATGATATGGGAAGGTTTTTCAAGAAGGATATGCAGGTGAATAAGATCGCACCCTTGTTATTCCGCACCTTGAGTGAAACCGGCAGGGCAATGGCGTTGATATCATCCGATTCAGAAAGAACCTTCGCTACCTACCTGGGAGCTGCTGTGGATCTGACATCTGATGACATTTCCCATGATCTGTTTGAAGGTTATGACTATTTTTATGTGGAAGGCTACCTTGTCCAGAACAGGGAGTTGATCGAAAAATCCATGCGTCTGGCCTCAAATGCAGGACAAAAGGTCTGTTTGGATCTGGCCAGTTATAACATCGTTGAAGAGAATGTGGCGTTCTTTAAAACACTTATATCTAAATATGTGGATATTCTCTTTGCCAATGAAGAGGAGATTAAAGCATTAACTGGGAAAACACCAGAAGATGGTGCTGCTGAAATTAAAGAACTGGTAGGGACAGTGGTTATAAAAATGGGGGCCGAGGGATCTTTCTGTGTTACTGATAAAGGGATGGTTCGCATTGGCGTCAGGCCTGCAAAAGCCATCGACACTACAGGTGCAGGTGACATGTATGCATCAGGTTTTATTTATGGACACATGAATGGGCTGGATGAAGAAACCTGTGGGAAAATGGGAGCAATCCTTGCCGGCAGGGTCATTGAGATGATTGGAGCCAAAATGGATGAATCAGACTGGGAGAACCTTCGCAGGGAGATCAAGTCGTTGCAAGATTAGGATTCCACTTTAATACTGATTTGGTAACCTCCAAATTTTCTCATATTAATTACCCTGTTGTCACTAAACAATAGGTACTGGCCCTTAATCCCGGTTAGCACCCCCGAAACCAACGGATCTTTATCAAAATTGAGGCTCTTTACCTTGATGGGATAAATCTCAACCGGGTAGACCATCTCAACCACATTTTTATCATCAGTGATATAAGGTAAAAACTCTCCCGGTACCAGGCTGCTGAGTCTTGCCTTCTCCTTTGCCAGGTCCA
>Ga0164313_10002383_pt1 | contig 16888 bp, 16 predicted proteins | sample GuaBasSedimGuay4_FD_113735 | JGI IMG/M metagenome (GOLD analysis project Ga0164313, IMG submission 113735) | Subseafloor sediment microbial communities from Guaymas Basin, Gulf of California, Mexico - Guay4, Core 4569-4, 0-3 cm | ecosystem: Environmental > Aquatic > Marine > Hydrothermal vents...
TTGGGCTTCCTGGACTCTGATGGCCTGGTTGCACTGCGAATGCTTCTGATTTGTTTCTTATTAGACTTAGCTCTACTTTTTTCCGTCCTAATCTTTCTGCCAACGTATGGGTTCGGTTGAGGGTATCGAGAAACTCTTTCTGTTCTAACAGATTTTTGTCTTACACGTTTTTGTCCAGAGATATCTCCGGTACGCGCACGTTCTCCTTTTTTTGTAGCTGTTCTTGGGGGCGAAACCGGTGTCCCTGCACGAGCACGCTCCGTTCTAATACGTCTGTTTCTATAAGGATCCGGCTGTGGCCGTGCTTCAGTTCTTCTTGGCGTACGTTTAGTCTCTACTTTTCTACCCGCAATATCGCCTTTCGGGCTTCTGTCAACCTGCCGTGCTCTAGCTCTCCTGCTTCTTTTTATTTGTTTTCTATTGGAGTAGGCCTTTTTTCCCTTAAAACGTGGGTTTTTCTTGCTCTTTATACGCTTCTTCTTCTTTTCAGGATCATCGAAATTCTTTTCTTTATCTGGCCTGATCTGGTTTCGGGAGTCAATTTGAGAATAGCTTTCACTGCCAATGAAGATAAAAATCATCATCAGAAAAGCTGCAAAAATCCATTTGCCACTACCTATTATTCTCTTTTCCCTAGTAAAATTCATCCCCAGCATGCAAAACCAACTGCAAAATACTAAAAATCAGCTAATTCTGATATCTTTTCTAATAAACGTGAATTTATCAAAAAGTTGTTGTCGAGTGGTTGAATAATCAATTAAGCTGTATCAATGCTCACTGCCATTTATATTTTGACAAGTAAATATTGCTGAAAAAAGATCAGCCTCAACAAAATTGAGTAAGTGTAACACTACAAAGACAACATCTTTCTATTTTTGATTTAGAAGTTTTGCCAAATGATAAAGTACGAAACACAAACGCTTGCAAATGGTCTTCAAGTTATTGTTCATGAAGATAAGAGCACAAATATTGCTGTAGTTAATGTAGCCTATAAGGTTGGGTCACGGGACGAACAAGAAGAGCATACCGGCTTTGCTCATCTATTTGAGCACTTAATGTTTGGCGGATCTTTAAATATTCCTTCTTATGATGAGCCATTGCAGAAGGCTGGTGGAGAAAATAATGCTTACACCACTCCTGATTTAACCAATTACTATCTCACGGTGCCAGCGAACAATATTGAATCAGGTCTCTGGCTTGAATCTGATAGGATGTTAAGCCTCTCTTTTGACCCAAAGGTGCTCGAAGTACAACGAAAGGTAGTCATTGAAGAGTTTAACCAGCGATATATAAATCAACCTTATGGTGATATCTGGCATAAAATCAGGGAAATGGTTTATAAAGTACATCCTTATAAGTGGCCAACAATAGGTAAAGACATTAGCCATATTGAAAATGTCACGATGGATCTGGTAAAGGCCTTTTTTAAAAAATACTATGTTCCTAATAATGCCGTGTTGGTAATTGCCGGAAATATTGATACTGCCAAAGCATTTTCATTGGCCGAGAAATGGTTTGGGCCTATCCCCAGGGGAGAGGAAATAGTCAGGTCTATTCCTGTCGAGCCACAGCAAACAGAAAGAAGGATATTGGAGGTGCATGAAGATGTGCCTGCTAATGCCTACTATAAAGCTTTTAATATGGGCGGCAGAATATCAGAAAACTATTATGCTACCGACCTGCTTAGTGATGTTCTAGGACGAGGAAAATCATCACGATTAAATGAGCAGTTAGTTGAAAAGGATAAGATCTTTAGTGAGATTAGTGCTTATGTGATGGGGTCTTTCGATCCGGGGCTGTTGGTTGTCTCAGGAAAATTAATCAATGGCAACAATTTTGAACAGGCAGAGAAAGGTGTATCTGAAGTTATTGATAAGATTTTAAATTCAGCACCATCAAGTGAGGAACTGGAGAAAGTAAAAAATCAAGCAATATCATCTCTTGTATTTGGAGAAGTACAAGTATTAAACAGAGCCATGAATTTAGCCTATTTTGCTTTACTAGGAGACGCCAACCTTGCGAATGCCGAAGATGAAAATTTGCAAGCTGTAGAAACACAGGATATACTTGATCAGGCGCAAAAGCTGCTCGTTGAAAATAATAGTTCTACATTATATTATCACGCAAATGAAAATTAGAACAGGATTTGGTTATGATGTACACCGGCTAGAAGAGGGCATAGAATTCTGGCTGGGAGGAATTAAAATGGATTACCATAAGGGGGCAGTCGGTCATTCAGATGCTGATGTTCTTATTCATGCCATTTGCGATGCCCTTCTTGGGGCCGCTAACCTAAGAGATATTGGCTATCATTTTTCAGATAATGACCCTGCCCTCAAAGGAATTGATTCGAAAATATTGCTTAAAAATGTTGTTACTTTATTACAGGACAAAGGCTATGCTATTGGCAATATTGACAGTACTGTAGCTCTCGAAGCGCCAAAGGTTAACCCTAGAATTGAGGAGATGAGGAAAGTTTTAGCTGAGACGATGCAGATAGATCCAGACGACATCTCGATTAAGGCAACGACATCGGAAAAAATGGGGTTTGTTGGTGTTGGAGATGGTATTGCTGCATACGCAACTGTGCTAATAGAAAAAGCATAGCTTCTTATTCTACTGTAAGGCATTGAGCAAAGAGCAAAATATTAGGATTATTACCACCGAAGACGGCTCCCATAGTCTGCTTTATGAAGAATTAGACGAGACCTACCACTCAATTCATGGTGCCATACAGGAGTCTAATCATGTATATATTGAGGCCGGACTGAATTATTGGCTAAGCAAAAACCCTCATTCAACGTCGTTGAACATTCTTGAGTTTGGCTTCGGAACTGGCCTAAACGCTTTGCTAACTTCACTCAAAACAAATAGCCGGATAAAGGCTATTTATGACACCCTGGAAAAATACCCCATAGCCAGAGAGGTAAGCAAGTCTCTGAATTATGGCGAAGTAATGCACAGCCCTAAGTTGTTTAATACCATTCATTCAGCTAGCTGGGGTAAAGCTGAGATGATAACACCTGATTTTTTACTTACTAAAACAGAAATAGACTTTAGGGAATATAAGAGCGCCAACAAGTATGATATTATATACTTTGATGCCTTCGCCCCGAGTAAACAACCGGAGCTATGGACAAAAGAAATGTTTGAGAGTTGCTATGGTATGATGAACCAAGGAGCGGTACTGGTTACTTATTCAGCCAAAGGCCAGTTAAAAAGAGACTTGAAATCTATTGGATTTACTGTTGAGTCCTTACCCGGCCCTCCGGGGAAATTTGAAATTACAAGAGCAATTAAATGAGGATTGAATAATTAACTTAATCCTCAAGGAAAATATTCATCTGTAAGTCAAATGGATCTATGAGTTTCAGAAGATCCTCAATAAAGTCGTCTTTACTAATTGATAAAAAATTCACTTTCCTCTCTTGCAAGGTTCCTCCCGGGAAAGCATACTCTTTGAGATCAGTAATCATTCGCATTTCGTCATCACGGTTGCGCTTTTCGGCCTTTACTAACTTTAATTCTATCCTGTCAAGGCATTGCTGGTGCTTGGTATATTGTGCCTGAACATGATCCTCAAGTGTGACATCTATTTTGTGAGCTAATTTATGGATTGATTTATACAGTTTTTCTACATCTGCACGCTCTTTATCAAGCCCAAGCTTACCATTCATCGAATGAACATATTTTTTCTTCAGGGCATCAAGATCAGCGAACAAGTCTTCATGAGCCAGGCCAAGTTTCTTTTCTTTCCTTTGAGCATTCCTATTCACATATAGCCCAAAACTTCTTGGCATTAATACCGGAAAATCAATTTTAAAGAAGTCAAACATCTCTTTAAATTGTAACCAATATGCCAACTCCGCCGGTCCACCTACATATCCCAGATTTGGCAGAATCACCTCCTGGTATACGGGCCTAAGAATTACATTTGGACTAAATCTTTCTGGATGCTCATCCAATAGAGCAAGAATTTCATCTTTTGAAAATGATAATTCAGTGTCTACTATTTCGTATACTTCTCCTACTTTTTCAATTCTCGCCCTTAGTCCTTCAGCCAGATAAAATAAATTTATTCCTCTTGGGTTAAGCTGAGGTTTGTAACCCTTTTTGATAAGGAACTCACTTCTTTCTGTTACCTTCTTAAATGCCGATTGATTCAGCAGTTCAGCTTTTATAATAGATTTAAATTCGGCTTTAAGCTCTTGATGGTCTGCATCAACAACAACTAAGCCTGTATCCCCAAAAAGTTCATTAACATAATTTCGAGCTGCATCTGCAAGATTCTCAGATTCCGCATAAGCTTTTTTAAATGCTTCAATCTTCCCGGGAATGGTATCGGCAAGAACAGCCAATTCTTCCGTGGTAAACCTACCAACAGCACCTGTTTGTTCTGTTTCCCAGACAAACTTTCCACCATCAACATAAGTATGGTTTATTTCCTCAAAATCGTGGTCTTCTGAGGCCATCCAATATACAGGTACAAACTTATACTCCGGAAATTTTTCCGCCAATTCACGGCAGATATTTATGGTAGTAACAATCTTATATATAAAGAATAAGGGCCCTGTAAAAATATTTAGCTGATGCCCGGTAGTAACCGTAAAAGTGTTTTGCTCCTTTAATAAATTTATGTTCTCCTCTACACTTTCTGATATAGTAATACCTTCATATTGTTCTTTCAGCACGCTTACCAAAGTATTTCTATGCGCTGCACTCAGCTTTCTATATGATAAGGCTTTCTCAAATCCTTGAACAGATGGCTCAAATGAGTGTGTATGTGCTAGCTTTGGTTCACTAGCTATGTAATCCAGAAAGATCCTGGAGAAACTCCCTGTTTTATCTAAAGCTACTTTTTCTACTCTCATTTAACCAATTAAGCTTACAAGATTATATAGGTTCGGCTGTTAAATCAAATTCTGAAGCACCAGTTATTTTAACGGTAACAAAGTCACCAATCCTAAGATGCTCATCTTCAGTTTCAATTAACACTTCGTTATCTACCTCAGGGGAGTCAAACTCGGTACGGGCAAAATAGATACCTCCTTCTAAACGATCAACAAGAACTTTAAGTTCTTTGCCTATCTTCTCCTGATTTAGCTCAAGTGATATTTCCTCCTGCAAAGCCATTACTATATTGGCTCTCTCTTGCTTTACCTCTTCCGGAACATCATTATCGAAATCATATGCATGGGTGTTTTCTTCATGCGAATAAGTAAATACCCCCAGCCGATCGAAACGCGAATCTTTAACAAAGCTCAGCATCTCATCAAAATCTTCTTCAGTCTCTCCCGGGTAACCAACAATTAAGGTAGTACGAATAGCAATACCCGGCACTTGTGATCTTATCTTTTGTAATAAGGCCTCGGTCTTCTCCCTATCAGTTCCCCTACGCATGGCTTTAAGCATTTTGCTCGATCCGTGTTGCAAGGGAATATCAAGATAGTGGCAAACCTTAGGGTTGGATGCCATAACTTCTAATACATCTTCCGGAAATCCTGCAGGAAAGGCGTAGTGCAGCCTTATCCATTCAATACCTTCAACCTCAGACAATGCTGTCATCAAAGTTGCTAGTTCACGCTTCCCATATATATCAAGACCATAATAAGTTGAATCCTGGGCAATTAGTAATATTTCCTTTACTCCTTTAGAAGCTAAATTTGTGGCTTCTTCGACCAAAGATTCTATTGTACGTGACACATGCTTACCACGCATCAACGGGATAGCACAAAATGAGCATGGACGGTCACAGCCTTCGGCAATTTTAAGATAAGCAAAGTGGCTGTCCGTAGTGATAATTCTCTCACCCATCAGCTCATGCTTGTAGTCAGCTTTGAATTTACTTAACAGTGCGGGCACCTCACGTGTTCCAAAAAAGGCATCTACAGTCGGGATTTCCTTAATAAGGTCATCTTTATAACGTTGCGACAAGCATCCGGTCACATATAATTTGTCAATGAGGCCATTTTCTTTAGCATCAGCATATTGCAAAATAGTATCGATTGATTCCTGTTTGGCAGAATCGATGAAACCACAAGTGTTTATTATCACTACGTTGGCTCCTTCATCAACTTCATGCTTAGCCTGAATGTTATTGCCTTTAAGCTGGGTAAGGATTACCTCTGAGTCAACTAAATTTTTAGCACAACCCATAGTGACTATGTTAACCTTATCCTTATGTCTAGATTTTGTTTTCAAAATAATAAATATATCCTGCAAAATTAATGTACTATTCGGTGAAGCAATGATATTTGCAAGTTAAAGATTTAGCCATTTGGCAATAGTGTTGGTTCTCGTTTATTTTGTGGGAAGTTATGGGATATAAATTCTTGAATAAGTGGTTAGTTGTAATCGGCCTCGGCTTGGTTTTGAGTTGTGGAGATATCCCAACTTGTGTAGATGGCGAAACCAGCTTGGTGAAAATTAATTTTGTTGATAGTCTGGGCAACGCTAAAAAAATCACTTTAGCCTCTTTAAAAGCAATTGGTAATGAAAATGGATTTTCAGAATACGCAGATACTCTAATTGATAAGCTAGCTCTTCCTCTTAACCCGGGAGCATTAGCAACCACCTTTATATTTGAGCAAGATTCAGCGGCTACTGACACGATTAGTTTATCATATTCTGTAATAACCAGCTTAATCTCACCGGAATGTGGACTGGATGTAATTTACTCTGATCTGGACACCACCTTTACTTCTTACGAGAAACTAATAATATTGGATCTAAATATTCACGAAGACATTATCACAAACTTTGAAATTACTCTTTAACATATTGCTGCTTATAGCTTTTACTTCCGCATTCGCGCAGGAGACGCCATATTCTGTGCCTTTAGACAGCACAAACAAAGGGCAGGAATATATTCCGACCGGAATTAGGGTGAATGTTGATATCCTTGGTCCTGCACTTCATGCCTTTGGCAACCAGCTTGTCAGCTATGAGTTTATAGTTGAAACTGATTTCAGTAATTTCAATATGATGGTTGAGTTTGGCCACCAGCAGTTTACCGAGACAAATGATAATGCCGATTACTCTATGAAGGGCAGCTTTGCCAGAATTGGTCCTGAAGTTAATTTTCTTGGCACCGATAAGCAGCTAAACAGCTTTACTTTTGGCCTTAGATATGCCTGGGCAAACTTCACAGAAACTGTAGTTGGTGACGTTGTTGAAGATAACTGGGGTGCAGTACCAGTAAATTTTGATACTCAAATAAACAAATCCTATTGGGTTGAGATGACCACCGGTATTAAGGTTAGACTTATTAAAGGCTTTTTTACCGGATATGTTTTGCGCTTTAGGTTTTTACGTTCAGGAACACAACCTGATGTGCCGTTTACACCCTATTATGTGCCGGGTTACGGCCTTGCCGACAGAGAGAATACCTGGGGATTTAGATACTATATTGGCTACAGGTTCCAATGGGCTAAAAAGCCTGTAAAAGTGAAGAAGGTTAAATAAGATAATCCTCTTTATCGCATCTGATCTTTATCAGCAACAACAAAGTCATATACTTTTTTAGAAATTAATGATAAGGTCTCTACCCCCTTGTCCTTATCTTCTAATTCTTTAGATAATAATACAAGCACATATTTGTGGCCGGTAGGTAACACTATTATTCCTGCATCATGCTGCACACCGGTAATAGATCCTGTTTTATGAGCTACTTTAACCTCTGAAGGCAGTTGAGAAGGAATAATCTTATTGAATTGCTGATCAAACATTACATTCATCATTTCACCGCAGGCCTCTTCATTAATAATTTTTTCCATGCCAATGGCCTCTAGTATTTTCATTAAATCATAGGCTGTAGTCGAGTTGCTAAGTCCACTATCAAATGCCTTAAGATCTTCAACACCTCTTAGTACTTCGATATCCGGTGCCCCAAGGTCTCGCATAGTAGCGGTAACTTTTTTGGCATCCACTAATTCTATTAAAATATTGGTGGCCAGATTGCTGCTTTTAGTAATCATATGGTACAAGAGTTCCCTAATTGGCAACATACTATCTACCTTTTCATAAAGAATGGTTTCGCTATCTTCATCCACATCCATGGTATAGAGGCTGCCGTCAACAATGCTTACAAACTCTGTTTTTACCAGAATCGAGTCATCCAAGGAAAACTTTGCTTCCTGTGCTTGTTTATATAACTCAATCATTACCGGAACTTTCATTGTGCTTGCGGCATGAAAGCTCTCATGGCCATTAATAAACAGTGTGTCACCTGTTTTAAGGTCGGCAAAGGCTACGGCGTATGTTCCCTGGCTATCAGTGATTATTTCACTTAAGTCTTTTGACAATTGCACTAGTGGCGGCTCTTCTTCAGGCATACATGAGGCAGCCATAAAAAATAAAAAAACTATTAGTTGGGAATATTTCATGGTTGAGAATTTTGATGGTAAAGTTCATCAATCTCATCAATTAATAAAATACTACTATAGAAAATTGGTTATGGAAGCCTGAGCTAGAAACTCTGCCTGTTAACCAAAAAATGAATCAACAAATTCTTCTTTATTGAATACCTGCAGGTCTTCAACCCCCTCACCAACACCAATATACTTAACAGGAATTTTAAACTCTTCTGAAATACCAATCACTACCCCACCTTTGGCCGTACCATCGAGCTTAGTAATTGCCAATGAACTAACTTCTGTAGCTTTAGTAAATTCACGTGCCTGGTTAACGGCATTCTGTCCTGTACTGCCATCTAAAACTAATAAAACTTCATGTGGAGCTACCTCAATAAATTTTTGAATGACCCTTTTTATCTTAGTCAGCTCATTCATTAGGTTAACTTTAGTATGTAATCGGCCGGCTGTGTCTATTATCACTACATCAGCATTCTGCTCAACTGCTTGCTTAACAGTGTCGTATGCCACAGCAGCCGGGTCGGTATTCATTCCATGGGCCACAACGGGCACATCTACCCTCTCACCCCAAAGTTTTAGCTGGTCAACAGCTGCCGCTCTAAAGGTGTCGGCTGCACCCAACATTACTTTAAGGCCATTAGCTTTAAATTGGGCTGCCAGTTTACCAATAGTGGTGGTCTTGCCAACGCCATTAACACCTACAACTAGAATAACGTATGGACGAATATCAGCCGGTACACTAAACTCCTTCAGGTCCTCGGTATTATTTTCAGATAATAGAGAGGCTATTTCTTCTCGCAGAATTCTATTTAGTTCATCAACACCAAGGTATTTATCACGAGCTACACGTTCTTCGATCCGCCCAATAACCTTAAGGGTTGTTTCTACGCCTACATCAGAAGTAATCAGAACTTCTTCAAGATTATCCAGAACTTCTTCATCTACTGTTGACTTACCGGCTACAGCCTTCCCGAGCTTATTGAAAAAGCTATCCTTAGACTTTTCAAGCCCTTTGTCTAGATGCTCTTTCTTTTCTTTAGAAAAGATTCCTCCGAATAAACCCATGGTATACTTATTTAGTAGGTCAAATTAACGAAAAAAGTCCCACGTGAGGGGACTTTCAATTCTTTTGTAACAATAAAGTTACTAGCTCTTAGCTAAAACTTCTTTAACCTTATCGATCGGCACCATTTCTTCCTTAAATGAATAAGCACCTGTCTTTTCAGATCTTACCGCTCTTATAACTTTAGCAAAGTTTTTACCTTCACCTTTCTGTAATGTTGCAACTACTTTCTTAGCCATAATTACTTAATTTCTTTGTGAATAGTATATTTCTTAAGAATGGGGTTATACTTCTTTAGCTCCATTCTATCAGGTGTATTCTTCCTGTTTTTTGTGGTGATATACCTTGATGTACCAGGTTTTCCACTGTTCTTATGCTCAGTGCATTCTAATATTACCTGTACCCTATTACCTCTCTTAGCCATTTTACTGTACTGTTTTTTTGGGAGTGCAAATGTAGCTATTAATAATGAAGATTAAAATATTTTATTGGCAGATTCCTGATAATTATTTCTCATCAAGATCCGGGAGCACAAATTTATCCAGAATACTTGGCTCTACCATTAACTTTTCAATCTCTTCAACGCTTCTTGGGGCCATTCCTGAGAGCAATACAGGTTTGCCGTTTTCATCTATTAAAACATCATCTTCTATCCTTACGGCAATACCCCACCACTTTTCATCACATTTACTATCCTGTGGAATATAAATTCCCGGCTCAACTGTGAACACCATGCCTCTGGCGAACACCTCTCTTGAACCATTATCATGTACATCCAAGCCAATGTGATGACTAAGGCCATGTGGATAGTAAGTATGTCGCTGTGAAACACTGTCAATAATACCTAAGTCTACCAATCCTTGATTGATGATATCCCTGGCTAATTTACTAGGCACTTGCCATGACACGCCAACCGTACTTGCTGCCATTGCTGCTGTCTGCGCGGCCAGAACCAATTCATATATTGCCTTCTGCTCAGGGCTAAATTTGCCATTTACAGGAATTGTACGGGTAACATCAGCTGTGTAGCCATGATATTCAGCACCTAAATCCATTAAAATAAGCTCTTTGCTGTCTATTTCAGGCTTAATATTATCTACATAATGAAGAATACAACCATTATGCCCTGCACCTACAATAGAAGGATAACCTTCATACTCGGCGCCATATTTTTTAAATACAAATTCATGAATACCCTGTACCTCTGTTTCTGACATCCCGGGGTGCATGGCTTTCATAACCTCCACCTGGCCTATTGCAGAGATGTTGATAGCTTTTTTTAGTAGTATTATTTCCTCCGGAGTTTTTATACCACGCAAGCTGCCCATAATTTCTCTTAAGGAATGTGTATCCAAATTTGAAACAACTGGCTCTGGAGTTAGTTGTGTATTATCCTCAGAAGGATAATTAACTTTGCCCTTAAACTGGATTATTAAATCGTATAGGTCACCATCATCACGAGCTTTATCTCGTACATCATTTTTAAAATCATTAAATAAGATGTCGTCAAATTTTGAGAAATCCATTGGATAATCTCTAAACTTATAATTATTAAAAACCTCCTGAAGGGCATGCTTTTCTTTCACGCCTTCATCGCCCAGCCTACGACCGTACCATAATTCAGAATGCTTGTCTCGTGGTCGTACGAAGATAATTTCAGTATAGCTGGCACCATCTGTTTTCTTTTGGGCATCTTTAAACACCAGCAGCACAGCATCCGGCTCGCTATATCCTGTCAAGTAATAAAAGTCAGGATCCTGATGATAAACATAATCAACGTCGTTAGCTCTATTCCTTTCAGCATTTGCAAAAAATACTGCAACAGAATTGTTTGGGAGCGCCTCCCTGAGTTTTTCTCTTCTGTCTTTATGGAACTCTTTGCTCAGATAATCTGTAGGTTTTATTATTTCCTGGGCAAAAGAAAATCCTGACCCTATACCTAGAATCAGGATTAAAATATTTTTATAAAGGTTTTTCATTTTCCTAGTATTATCGGCCAATGCCAATTATACCAAGATATTTCCTTTTTTCCGCGCATCTTTTAGAACAGCGGTAATTCCTTTCTTATTAATGGTACGTAGGGCTGATGTAGATACCTTAAGCGTAATCCACTTATCTTCTTCAGGAATATAAAAACGTTTTGTTTGAAGGTTTGGATAAAACTTTCTTTTCGTCTTTATATTAGAGTGAGATACATTGTTTCCTACTCTTGGTCTTTTACCGGTTACTTCACAAATTCGAGACATGATATTGTTATTTCTCTATTATTCAATTTTTAGGAGTGCAAATATCGGTTTTATATATTTAATCCCAAAACAACCTATAGAATTTAGACAAGAAATTAACGAAACTTTATTTTGAGAGCTGAAATTCCACTTATTTTCTAAGTTTTGGTTAAAACAACTGCTATTTTTGATAAAAATATACCGATATGGCTGAAGTAATAGAAAGAAGTAAAGAAGCAATGGAATTGGAGGACAAATACGGTGCTCATAACTATCATCCATTACCTGTAGTATTAGCAAGAGGCGAAGGCGTTTATGTATGGGATGCTGAAGGTAAAAAGTACTATGATTTTCTATCTGCCTATTCAGCCGTTAATCAGGGACATTGCCACCCTAAGATTATAAATGCCTTAAAAGAACAGGCCGAAACGCTTACACTTACCTCAAGAGCATTTTATAATGATGTACTCGGAGAATACGAAAAATATATTACTGAATATTTCGGCTATGAAAAAGTGCTGCCCATGAATACAGGCGCTGAGGCTGTTGAAACAGCAATTAAGCTGATAAGGAAATGGGCTTATGAGGTAAAAGGGGTTGCTGAAAACGAAGCCAAAATTATTGTTTGTGAGGATAATTTCCACGGCAGAACCACTACCATCATTTCTTTCTCCAACGATCCCGATGCCCGCAACAATTTTGGTCCCTTCACCAAAGGGTTTATCAAGATACCGCATAATGACATTGATGCTTTACGTGAAGCGTTAAAAGAGCCTGGTGTTGCAGGTTTTTTAGTAGAACCTATTCAGGGTGAGGCAGGAGTTTTTGTGCCATCTGATAATTATTTAACTGAAGCATACAATGCATGTAAGGAAGCTAATGTGCTATTTGTTGCCGATGAAGTACAAACTGGTATTGCTCGTACCGGTAAACTGCTTGCCTGCGACCATGAAAACATTAAGCCTGATGTACTTATCTTAGGCAAGGCCCTTTCGGGAGGTGTATATCCTGTTTCTGCAGTTTTAGCTGATAGCAATATAATGGATGTAATTAAGCCTGGCCAACATGGCTCGACCTTCGGCGGAAATCCTATTGCAGCAAAGGTTGCAATAGCGGCGCTAGAAGTAGTAAAAGAGGAAAACCTTGCAGAAAATGCTGAAAAGCTAGGTGAGATTTTCAGGAATAGAATGCAAAAACTTGCTGAATCATCGGAACTAGTGGCTACAGTTAGGGGAAAAGGACTCCTAAATGCTGTTTTAATAAACGATTCACCTGAAAGTACCACTGCCTGGAACATTTGTGTAGCCCTTAAGGATAATGGGTTACTTGCCAAGCCAACTCATGGTAATATTATTCGCTTTGCTCCTCCATTGGTGATGACAGAAGAGCAAATCAACGATTGTTGTGATATTATTGAAAAGACCTTTGCTGATTTCAGTGCTTAAGAATTAATGGCAGAATAGACTTTTATATACTAATTAAAGGTCCAAATTACTGTTCCGTTCAAGGCATCAGCATCTTCAAATGAAACAACTAATTCTGTCTCGCTAAGGCTTATAATATTCCATTCTTGAGCATCTGCCTGCCCCGGATTTATAATGACAATCGTTTTATCGTTATTAAACTCCCATACATTCTCTCTGGAAACCCCTAAAGCGACAATAGTACATATGCCGTTTTTGTTAAAACTATAGGTCATCTTTTCATTTAATGCTAATTCGAGTTGTATACCAAAATCATCGTAACCGATCAGGGAATCGAATGTCCATACCTTCTCTGTAAGTAAAGCAGTCTCGTCTTTAGGCAATTCACCGGTAATGTAACATGCATTAAGGGGGAAAAACACAAGAAATACCAGCAAGGTTCTTAGAACAACCATTGTTAAAAAGCCTTTGTTGTAGTTAGTAAATCTACAAAAATATTACTTCATCCGTGCTGGTAAGAAATGATTGGGTATTATTCACTTAAATCTGTTGATTTTGGCTCTGAGTCTTGATATATAATCTTGTTTATGTAAAACACCCTTCGATTTAGTTTTACTCCGCTATCCTTAAGATTTTTAATTTTCTGTACACCGTAGGCTAGAAAATTATGATCGAACCATTTATCCAATCCGCCAATATTAGTAACATTCTTCTTGCTTGCAACATCATCTTCAAACATCAGTTTAACACTATTAAAGGATTTACCTTCTACTACTTCAGACCCATTAATAATTTTGGTTCTTATCTCGTTATTATAAAGATAAAATAGCACCACTTTGTCATCTGATACGTCCGCATGAACATACTGCTCCAAACTATAGGAAAGTACATCTTCAATCTGAAAGCTGTTATCCCATAGCTTTTTACCGTTTTTGTCAAAGCCAATCACCACCGCATGGGTGTATTTATAGCCGGCAAAGCTCATAGGCATATAAGAATTGTTGTCCGGCCCCCCATAACCTCCATAAGTGGCGCTGCTATTATACTTTGGGTAAAAAGCCTCCCCTAGCATGACATATTCATCTTCGGTTTCAAGTATTTCATGTACTAATAACCGGTAATTAAATTTAACTTTTTTCCCTTTAATTTTTTTCCTTGTAATCCTGTTAGAAATACGCGTCTGCCTTTTTGCCTTTAGATATGTGAAAAAATTATCCAAATCGGCAAAGTTGAAATATTTCATGACCTGCTCTTCATTAGTATTGTGCTGTGCTATAAACAGCCCTCTTGAATACTCCGACCTTCTTGCACCATATGTCCCACAAATTATACTCCCCTCATTACCTACATCTGCCACCCTGCCAAAAATTAGCCCAAGGCCCTCTGCGGGATCAAAAACATAGTTCTCAAGATAATTACCATCAGCATCATAGGTTTTAATAACCATGGTATTACGATTATCATAAGTTCTGCCACTTAGTAATACGCGTATCAATTCATCTTCTATTTTAACCTGAATAAGTTGTGTTTTGTGACCAAAGATCCCGGGCAGGACTTTTAGTTTTCTCTCAGACAAATCATAGTATGTCAATACCGGATCCTGATTATAATAACCACCAATTATTGCAGCTTCCGTTGTCATTTCAAATATTTCCAACTGAATTGTAACAAGGCTTTTTATAACATGCCGCAGCGTATCACCGCTATGCTCATTCATTTGTATCAGCAGCAAATCATGCGATCCTTGATCTGTAATTTGAAATAATAAGGAAAAATTATTGGCATGATAATCATAGCCTTTAAACACATGGTTTCGGTTAAAATAATACTGTTTAACCCACTCTTCATTAAGGGCTGTATCAAGTTTAATAAACTGCCAAAGTTCTTTTCCTGATTGAAAGGTTCCAAGTGGTTTATAGAGCAATACACCAGTTTCATCTCCAATAAGCACATTATAAGAATCCTCAAACATCTCAAGTTCTATTTCATACCTGTCAGGCTGATGAACCTGGCCATAAAGTGCCACGCTAATACTTAAGAAAAATAATGTCAGAAATTTTTTCATGAATGCAACATAGCTTCCGTTTCAATTAGATTTTACGAGTTTAGTGTAATTTGGTTGAAATAATCTACTCCTTTATACGAAATTAGTGCAAATTTTTTGGGAAGTTTCCGTCATTTTATAAGGAAGTGTATAATATTACCGCTTACCTGAATTTCTATTTCGAAAGCACAATATGAGTAATAAAGATATTATAAACAAGCTTAAAAAAACCGTGAAGTTCATGGAGCTTCATGGTGAAAATGAGTTTAAAATCCGTGGATACCAAAATGCTATTCAGCGGCTGGAGCGATTTCATGAACCAATCGCCCTCCTCAGTGAAAGTCAACTCCTGGAATTAGAAGGATTAGGAAAATCTATTGCAGGAGCCATAAACGAAGTAAATAATAATGGCACTACAGCTCTGATTGAACAGTATGAGCAAAATACCCCTGCTGGGTTAAAAGAGCTCATGAGGTTCAGAGGCATTGGTACTAAGAAATTAAGAACTTTGTGGTCTGAATTTGGTGTAACTGATAAATTCTTATTAAAGACACTGGTTCAATCAGAAAAACTTCTCTCCGTTAAAGGTTTCGGGGCAAAAACCATCGCTAACCTGGCCGGAGTTGTTGACTTTGCCATTGAGAGTGAAGGCAAAATACATTATGCAGATGCTGAAAAAATCGGTGAAGCAATTATTGCTGAAATCAAAATTACTTTTCCTGATGCCAAGATTAATTCCGTTGGCAAACTAAGACGTAAATGGGAAGTAATTAATGCCATTGAGATTCTAGTGGACATCCCATTACCGAAGCTAATACCTGTTTTGGATAAAATGGAATTAATTCAACAAGACAAAAAGAAATCGGGACCCTTTAGCTGGAAGGGTAATACAGCGGGAGAGCTGATTGTTGAAGTAGTATTCTACCCTACCTCCACAGACAAGTTTGTCAATAACTTACTACTTAAAACTGGCTCACAGGAGCATCTTAATTGGGAATTAGATGAAATCAAATTTAAAGATCATATAAATAGCAAGAGCTGGGCCTCAGAAGATGAATGTTATAGTGGTGCAGATTTAGCTTATTGTGAGCCTGAAATTAGAGAGGGAGAATGGGAAATGCCTATGGCGGCAAAAAATGAACTACCTGAATTATTAGAGCTGAAGGATTTAACCGGTATCCTGCATAATCATAGCACCTATAGCGATGGACAGAATACACTTGTAGAAATGGCCGATGCCTGCCAGAAAATGGGGTATAATTATTTAGGCATTACTGACCATAGCAAGGCAGCCTCGTTTTATGCAAATGGCATGTTTGAAGAACGTGTACTTAAGCAGCAGGTAGAGATTGATTCTCTGAACAAGAAGATGCAACCATTTAAGATATTTAAAGGTATCGAGGCCGATATTCTTGCTGATGGAGCACTGGACTATGATAATGACACTTTATTCACTTTCGATTTTGTTGTTGCCTCAATCCACTCGGGGCTAAATATGGACCGAAAAAAAGCAACCGAAAGATTGATAACTGCTATTGCCAACCCTCATACTACTTTCCTTGGACATATGACCGGCAGGATACTGCTGCAAAGACGAGGCTACCCGGTTGACCATGAGGCAATAATAAATGCCTGTGCTGAGTATGGTGTAATCATTGAAATCAATGCTCACCCAAAAAGGCTTGATATTGATTGGCGTTGGGTACGCAAGGCCTTAGACAAAGGGTTGGTTTTAAGCATCAATCCGGATGCGCATGAAA